>Ga0099826_10003292_pt1 | contig 10900 bp, 10 predicted proteins | sample Mtrugardesep15_FD_76830 | JGI IMG/M metagenome (GOLD analysis project Ga0099826, IMG submission 76830) | Root nodule microbial communities of legume samples collected from California, USA - M. trunc garden sep15 | ecosystem: Host-associated > Plants > Roots > Nodule | place: USA: California...
AGCGTCGTACTTGCGCTCCATGGAATGAATATACACCAAAGACCGGAGAGCGCTGGTGCCAGCATCTTGCGCCAAATCACTGAACTTGGCATGAAAACTGGCATCCTCGTCTACGGCAGCAAAGGGGACATGCTCCTCCATATACTGACGGTATTGGAAGTCACGGTGCCAAAAAGATTGGCAGTAAACAACGTCGACCTCTGCCACAACGTCTTCTTCAAGATTTTCCCCTTTCTCGACATCTTTTTGCTCGATCTGGGCCTTCTTTTTCTGCGGCGAGACGGCCAGATCAATGATCTCGTCCACCACGCCCTTACCTGATGAACCAGCCGCCCTGTCGGTATCGCCCTCGGGAGTCTCAGAGACAGCAGTTGGGTCCCTTTTTCCCCTCTAGAGTAGTAAGCCGGCCGGATCGCTGGCAATATGTTCCCCAGCAGTATTCTTCTCCTTGAAAGCAACGAGATATTTTCGCCTTTCCTTCCCAGTGAGTGGCATCAACGGAACTGCAAAACAAAAAAGGAGGGCGCCTCAATTAGAAATGATTAAAAGAAACAAAGGCCAAGACAGAAAGCCTAAAATACGCACGAAGATAAAGTTCCAAATCCTCCGAATCCGTCTCTTTATTCAGGAGTATGCGAATATCGGTAAGTTTCATTCGGTCTAAAAAACCAACCACCCCCTGTTCATAGGCCGACATCTTCTTATAATCATAACCGCCAATCGCCTGGGGGCTACTAGTCCAACTTAGCGGAAATTTTAGGTCGCCGTCTATGTTGGCGACAGACACAGCCGAATCCTTCGACGCTCGGACCCGCATGAAACTTACTCTCCAATTCTTCTTGAAGTTGGAAGCGTATGAGGGGAATAGTTGCCTACTGGCGTGCGCACTAAGGGACACCCACGTACCATTATGTACCCCTTTGGACCCATAGAAGTGGAAAACGCACCAGCAGAGGGAATCATTTCCAGTGCTTCGCAAAGAATCTCGATACCCCGGATGAAAGCCCAAATATTGGGTCGGATCTGAGTAGGAGCCACATTCAGGAAGCAAGACATCCATTTCAAAACGAGTGAAGGGAATCTTCACCCCGAACTCCTCTAGAACGGCCCCATACATATGAAATATTTCCTTCACACCTTTAGGGCGCAGCACGCACACTATCTCGCCTGGCGGGCAAGGCAATAGGTCTATGTCTTCTTCTCGCTCGGTCGAGAAAACAAAGTTTTTACTCCTAAAAAGCTCCACTTTCGTCTAGTCATAGTACATGGAGTTGTAACTCTGGACGTCATCACCAAAATTCTCCGTATCGACATCCGACCCCAAAGAAAGAACTCCCTTCCCTCGCATCATTTGAGGAGTAACGTGGGCGACGACCTCCTTTCCTAAAGTTGAATACAGGAAAACACACTCACTATCGTTAGAATCATCACTATCGCTCTCACTGGACAAATTCGACACAGACATATGACCAAAATAGCTCAAGCCATACGCTTCCCAGTCAATAACGTCGTTTTGCCGCGTCGCATGCCTCAGACAGTCCCTCTGAAGCTTAGCCCTTTCTAAAGGATCTACGGGACGAAGTTCCCTCCCCCACTCATCGCACTCCCGAATCACGACCATCGCACAAAAAAGGAAAAAAAAAAGCTTTGAAGCAAAGAGTGGAAAGCAAAAGTACCTGGAATAAACAAACTCGGATCGTCCTTGCAAAAGCTCAGAACTAACGAAGATGGCGAAGGAGATTTGAAGCAGAAAATGCAAAAAACGGAAATGAAGGAGCAAAATGAGCAAAGGCGCCTCTTTTAAAGGAAAAACGTTTTAGAAACTTCCTCGGGGAGACGCGCTTCCTCGACACGTGTCACAAATCACCCGAGTTTCTAGACACGTGGACGATCAACGAAAGGTCGCGAAATCCTGTCCATTCACATATAGGGCGAGCCTTCAAGTAGTCTATCCCGCCGTTGTCGCGAAGACAAGGACGCCACGACGAGTACGAATAAGTCGCCTAGCTTCAACCACTTCGCCTTGATTCCAAGCCTTTGGGGGGCTGTGGACCATCATCCCTGAACGAAAACAAGTCTCGTCCTTCGGGGGCTCTAAAGATTGAATAGGGCACCCGGGGTGGGACATCTCAAGACCAACGAGGATCATCCGAAATTTCAAAACAAAACAGCAGAACATCAACCATTTCGCCTTGATTTCAAGCCTCATGCTTGGGGGGCTATGGATCGTCATAATATTCCTAAAGGCTTAAGAACCCTTTAGAAGGACTCAAATGTCCTCTAAAAGGGCTTGGACGCCCTCCAGAAGGGCTCCGGAGGCCTAGGCGCTCCCCCTTTCGGGCGCCGCCTTACTTAGCTTCTAGAACTATCTAGAAACCGCCTAAATACCACAAATACCCCTGTTACTTGGAGGTTAAGCAACCGAAACCCAAGCCCATAGCAGGCTATAAATACCTCCCTCTAGAGCATTCTAAAGGCATCCAATAATCAGTCTAAACCTTAGAAAGCGATACAAACCCTAGTATGAAACCAAAGTAGAATAAAAATGAGTTAACAGACAATATGCTTAAAACTTGTAAAAAAAGACAGCATGCTTAATTTTTTTTTTCTTTATTGGGAAAGACTTTTTTTAATGGTTAGTATTACCCTAAATATCTGTCCCCTTTTGGGAGTTCAAATTTTAATTCCGATTTAAACAAATTTTTTTTTTTGGTCAGGTAGTCTAGTGGCTGGAGCTCACACATTTTATTTAATGTGGAGAAGTGGGGTGTCCGGGGTTCGAACCCCGACCCCTGCATACATTATGCATTTGTCCCTACCAACTGAGCTACGCTCACGGGGACAATTTAAACAATATTCTATTTATTAAGATTCAATTCCTTCAAAAAATTTATTAAGATCCAATAAATACCTATGAGGTCAATACAAATTGTCATCTGTGTTTTGAAAAATTCTTGATACTATTTTTCTAGAAAAATAGCATTTTCCTTGATATTTATAAAGGAAAACTTTTCTGACTTTACTTTTAACAATAACAAAAAAAAAGTGATAAAACTTCGTCAAATAAAATAAAAAATATATCATGTACAAATTCTTAAAATCAATTTTTTTTTGAGGGACGGAGTCTCGTAAAAGAAGCAATCAGATCAAGTAGTTTGAAATCTAGATTTTTGATTGGGACACGGCGAGAACAACTAACAATGATCTGAAACACTAGATGATGTTATGATGGTTAGTATGGTTTTTTTTTTTTTGACGGGAATGATGGTTAGTATGGTTGTCAACTTATTTATCTCTATCACAAAAAAATTTTTTGGGTTAATATGTCATTATCCCCTGTAAAAAAAAAGTTTAGATTTCAACCCTATAATATGAAGATTCTCCACAAAACACCCCTGACCCCATCCAGACGCTAACGTGGCACGCCACTATGTAATTATTTTAATTTTAATTTTTTTTAAAACCTGACACGTGTGTAATGGACACTGACGTGACACGCCACTGTGTAATTATTTTAATTTTTTTAAAACCTGACATGGGTGTAATGGTTTAAAAAATTATTTTAAAAAAATAAAAACTGAAAAATTTATTTTCAAAAATTTAAAAATAAGAAAAAAAAATCAATTTTTTTAAAAGAAACGAAAATAAAAAAATTCAAAAAAAAAATATTTTTTTTACCAAAACATTAAAAAATTAGCTTATATTATTATTTTTTTGAATATTTTTTAAATTTCAATTTAATTTGTATTTTTTTTAAATTTATAAAATAATTTTATGTATTTTTATATTTTTTTTATATATTTTTTTGAGATATATATATATATATATATATATATATATATATATATATATATAAAACAACCTCTTTCACCTCTTTTGAACTCGCTGTTTCTTTTCAAAAATGCCTTCAATTTTCAATAAAAATAACTTATGTAACAAAGACATTTTTGAAATTTTTTAAAATTCTGTAACACATCGTAAAAAAAATTATGGAATAAAATTTTCGAAAAAAAATCTGAATTTTCCTAAATTTGTATCGAGATTTTTAAAAATAAAAATATTTTCCAGATTTTTTTTTGTTGAGAAAATTTAAAAAACTTCTTTTTCGGAAAAAAAAATCTGATATGCACAGTCAACATGCCACTCAGCTCACCATGTCAGCAATTCTGCACATCACATGGGTCAGGGGCTAAAATCAAAGAATCTTATTTTAAAACTTTTTTTTTTTTTTACAGAGGGTAAACCGAAACTCGCCCAAATTACAGGAGTAAAGACATATTAACCCTAATTCTTTTGGCCAATACTTTTACAAAATCACTTATTTTGTAAACCTCAGTTATTGTTTGTAATAAACCTCATAACCCTACTAGGAGGGGGGTTATGATGGTTAATATGGTTTATTAAACAAATGATTTCAAAAAGAGTATCAAAATTTCTTTTAAATAAAGCTACATTTACACTTACACAAAACACTTTTATAAAAGTCTTGTTTAAAAAAAAATCTTGGACTAAAAATAACTGACGATTATAATTTTTTTGATGTCAAGAATGTTTGTTTGTTTAATAAACCAAATGCATAAAAGGATGCTCTCCTTCCATTAAAAAAAAAAGGTTTGTGCATAAAAGAATGCATAAAAAAGATTTGAGGATTTAAACCTTTTTTTAAACCATTTTAAATACATGTCGTATTTGTCAAAAAAAAAAATACATGTCGTATTTTGAATTTGCAGCATCCTTTTATGCTTTTTTACCCCCCTTCTCCTTCCATCTATTTCCTTTCTTCTCTGTTACTATTCTAATTTTGATTAAAAGTGAGTTGAATGCTCCAAATGCTAGCATAATAGATGAATAGTTAAAAGTGTCAAACTATCCTTTAGCAATTCTTTCTTAAGATTATTACTACAAAAAGAATAAAAGAAAGGGATTACATGATGACAACATTTAATGAAAAGAGTCGCTACATATATAGACTTCGACACGGACAAAACTCACTCAGAACTGATGTATGAGAATTCCAAGTGAACATGTATGCTTTCACACCCTAGACCGCTACTTACAAGCTCATGAATCACTCGCATTTACTCGAGAACTCGATCCACAACAAAAGGCGCGCTATCGACTTTTCCTGGACGCCCCAACACCACATCAACGACCATTTCAGCAGTCCCCAAAGCCTGGAAATTTTCCGTAATTAGAAGACAACAAAAATCAATGAGGGGTAACCTCCATTTTATTGTTTAAGGTAATATATAAAACCTTTTTTTAGCGAAATTTAGACTCGCATTCTCTTAGATGTGTTTAAATAACACACACATCCCTTCTATCTATTTTTTAAACGAACACTAACCACCCTGATTTGTTGGAGAAATGACCCTAAGTCCCTCACCTCTCACGTCTGATTAAATGACATACACACCCCTTCTAAATTTAGATAATGAAGGAGAAGTGTGTAGTGAGGGGGTCAATGCCTTTCATTTACATGTCTCATTTCAACGGAATTTGATTCCCTGTGGGGGGAAAAGCATGTAGTTACACACAGTTTTCTATCTCGGTCAGTAATTGAAATTGGACAATTCAGATAACACAAACAAGATCAATTTAAAAGGATCTTGATCGTTAATCTGAGATCAAACGGTTGAGATCGAAAACTGTGTGATGCAGTAACTGCACGAATCCAAATCTCATTTCAACATATAACATGGAAGTGCATCCATTAATAATAAATTAGGATTATCTGAAAACTCACCATTGAAAGCCCACCCCCTTCATGTCCAGCTGCAAGGTACACATTTGACAAGCCAGACACAGGCCCAATTACTGGCTTACCATCCGGCACTGAAAGAGTAAACATTGTGCAAGTCAAATATAGCATATCGTGTAGATACATTTTGCAAACAGAGTTGCTATTTAGTACAAATAACAGAGAACAAACTGATTATGAATCAAAAGAGCGAGTTATGTCCCTGTTGAAGTAATTGTATGAAACTAACAGCTATTCTCGCACTTGGTAGTTTTTGTACTCTTTAGCTTTTTCCAATTATTTTCCCAATATAAATAGATCAGCTGCATAAAATTGCGAGAGATAATGTGGACTCACTGTAAGGTCGTAATCCTATTCTGACTTTTCTGCTTGCGCTTAGATCTGAAAGGGAAAGACTTCTCAATTTTGGGAAGTATTGTCCAACTCGTTTCCATATGTGAGTAATAACAGACTCGTCCAAATCAGTGTTGAAACCAGCGAATTCCCGGCTACTCCCTTCAACAGAGAAAATATTTTGATTTTAACAAAAATTATAAGAAAAATAATGTAAAAAAAAATTCCAGAAGATAGTAGGAGCATTTACATCAACTGCAAAAATTAACCAAATTCATGAACTTAATTTATAACTAACAAAACTATTAATGAAGGAAATGAATTAAGTTCAGCCAATATAGAGGTAAACAAGAGATTATATGACTGTGACTGCACATTTTGTTTTAAAAGAAAATATATTATAATAATGCAAAAAAATAGTAAAAACTTATAACAGCATGTGTATCACCTATATGTAAATTGGCAATATAAGCTTCCCTATTGGCAGTATATCTGTATATGTAATAGCCATAAGAGAGAAGCTTACCAATGAGAAGATTTCCTGCTGCATCTATTGTTGCTGTCATTGAAACAGATAAGTCCCGTTCATGATCTAATGATTCCAAACCAGAAATCGACCGATGATCAACATAACCGGCCTCCATTAGGCCATGGTTCAATTGAAGAGAATTGAAATTCTGAAGCGCAAGTAAGTGGCCCTTCACACCAAACAGAAAAACAAATAAAAAGGTATAGGAATCATTCAAACACCAAAATATCATGATCAGATCAAACAATTTTATGCACTTTAAAGAAACTTTACTCACCATATGACAGTATTATTATATTTGAATGATCAACCATCCAAACATTTTAGTTTGGCACGGACATGTATTAGATGAGTGACTAGGATAAAATATGAATACGAATAAAACTATGGCTTGAAATTTAAAACCACCTTATCATTCAATTTTTTATTCTGGCAAAAATTTCAAGAAATTGTAGAGGGAAAGTTGAGTTTTGAATGTTGAGAACGGCTTTCCAAAAGAGTGCGGGTGAGAAAATTCAACAAACCAAAGGTTAAAACTACAAAGTAAAGCGTACCATAGCGCTTGGTAAACAACATTCTTAGGAAAAACGATGAAGGAATTATAAGGCTATAAGGTACGCAAGAAAGGGTCAGTTCAAGTTATAAGGTACGCAAGAAAGGGTCAGTTCAAGCTGTATAAATACACACCTTTCTGGGCCTTACAGGAACATGAAACTCCATTCCCCAATTTCTAAACAAATCTTGCATCAAAGAACCAGTCCAACAACCAGCAGCAACTATAACCACCTTCTTGCTGTATAATGTATTCTTTGAAGTCTGTACAGCTTCAACACCTCCGTTGCTGTCTGACCTGATTACAAAATGCAACATAGAAAATGTTTGAATAAACAGATTAATTAAGCACTTATCTTAACTATTTTTATAAAAAAAGATAAAATGAAGTTAAATTGTTGTCATAAAAACTATAAGTCGTTTTCATAAGTTCTCTCAGACAGTCTCACAAGTGCTTGTTGCAGTAGATAAGGTCAAACAAGTCATTCCAAACAGGCCATTACTAAACAAGATTTCTTTCCCTACCACCTTGATTTCGGTGTCATAGTACAACAGAAGGTGAAAAAAAATATACCTGATGAAACATTTCACAGGGTCCTCATAAAATTCTGCATATCTTCCTTTTGATGCAAAATTCCTATTACCCTACATATATCCATGTAATGAGATTGTTACTATATGACAGCAGTCATATAACAGAAGCGTGGCATTGACAACTTTGTAGTTAGAGAGAAATCTAAATATTGATAAAAGTAAAAGATCTGCAAGAAAAAATGGACCGAGAATTCAAACCTTTTCAATATGTGCAACAGTACGATGAGCATCCAATTGGCAGTCATCTGGTAGAAATGCAGCTGCAGTGTCTTTATCGACCAACAGATCAGGTTCCCGTTTCAACAAATCACTGCTACCCAGGAACTCGGCTTTCAACCCAGCCTCACTAAGCTGTTTCACCCTCCCTATAAGCATGTCCGACTCTGCAGGAGTTCTACCGACTAGAAGGCTCCCTGTAGATCATAAAACTTGTATATGATAACTTTTGATCATTGTCTAGAAAAGGCCTGAAAGCCTTCATCATGATTATAAAGTATCAATGCCTCCTAAATATTAGTCCATATGACACTTTTTACAATTCATGATCGTAACAAAACGTATATCATAATTTCAATCTGATACTTTTTACACTGTTAATAAGAATTCCATTTCAATTTTCCGTTCAAACACAAAAATACACAGGCAGATCTATGTTTCAAACTAAAAGAGCAGCACCCCTTTGCACCTTATGTCTACAATGAACCAATGATATAAAAATGCAGTGGTTAACGCAGATTCAATTTCTGAGTGCTATAGATTTGACTGCACCTCAAATTGCAGTACGTACATGGAAAAATTGTAGAAAGATATAGTTATTATACCGTTTTTTTTCATACCAAGCTCCACAATAGGATCCAAGCCTTGCTCTTGTAGGTTTTCTGCCATCATCGTCCAAAGTTGGTGGCTTCTCATAGAAAGATCCCATGTTGCACTCCCTGGTGTTTTGTGTGTCATCCACAGATATCCCTGCCCTGGAACCACCTCAAATTCCAAAACAAAGGAAGAGTCCTACAATTAATCAAAATTCAGCATGAAACTATATGTTCTTTTTTAATTCAATATTAACTCAAGGAGGGAAAATAGAAATCTCACTGACAAGCCAAAATAATAAAATAATCCAAACAATCACAACAAATATAAAGAGAGATTAATACAAATAACTCTGCGTGCATTTTCTAATATTTAAATAGAAGACAATAATGTGAATCCCAAAATTAGTAAATAAGCCCATCAAGCTGTCGTGTTAAACACTTCCCACCCATATTTGATCGTGCACTAGGTGAAGACTAAATCATCATAAATGTAAAACGATATCGATTATAAGAACATACTCCATAGACAGAAAATTCAAGTAGATATTGCACTCACAGTCTCACATATCTAAGTTTGGCTTAAATGACACACATACTCGCTTTAGTTTGTCAAAGATGATGAGCTTCTCTTAATTACACATATCAGTGTGTGTCATACATAAGGCATGGGGCATGTGATTTCTCAGATAAATAACAATGGTGAGTATTTATTTAAAAATTAGAAGTGTGCACTATCAAAGCATAACTAGTGGACTCAAATGCAATATCAGCTAAATTCAGTCAGGAGTCTGAAGCTTAACCCATCTAAAAACTTGACAAGAATTAATCGCCAATTCAAAATTGAAAGCATCAGTCTGTCTCTAAAACTAACAAGAATTCACTGAAACAGAAAATCCTTGATCACATTAGTCCTTTTTGTTAAGAAATTGTGTGATGTGATGACAGACGGTTGTGATTAATAATTTTTTTCTTTGTCTCTAAATGTGTGAGATGCTTCCACTATAGCTCTAAAATTAAAACATACTTAAGTGTGTATTTTGTTAGTTATTTAAGGGGTCAAACTAACTAATCTAAGACACAATTAATGATCGAACTAAATAACGAAAGGGACGTTTAAGCATGAAACTAACTAATCAAAGATTCATTCAAGGACCAAACTAACCAAGTCCCTTTTCAATAAACAACTTAATTGAGCGCTTATAATATAATCACTTAACATATAAGTACTTATGTATAAGCTATTTCAAAGACAAGTGTACAACAAGCTGTGCCGCTAAACCTATCCTCTTAAATACAACGTCCATAGACCTAGGAGACAAAACAATTTAACTATATTTTAGCGCTTCATAGGGAAATAGCTTATGTAAGCTTATACATAAGCGCTTACACTATAAGCTGCAAATATTGGAGAACTTATCGAAATAAGTTTAAAACAACTTACGGACATATAATAAATCGTTTCCATCAACTCTCTCTCAATCAGTATATTTCCATAAACTCTCTCAACCAGTCTCACAAGTGTTTATGCCAATAGACAAACTCATATAAGTCAATTCAAACAGTCTGTAATAAAAGACATTTGTGTTTGATACATTAAAGCACGACACGGACACTAATACGCTGACACATGGACACCAGACACACCTAATGGGAGGAGTGTCCGTGCTTTGTATTACTATTACATTCAATAAGGAATACCTGCGCCAGTTGCACCAGAACAAGGAAGACCTTTATCAACTATCGCCACAGATAAATCCGAATCCATAAGAAACTGTCTAGCAACGGTTAAACCAATGATACCAGCACCAACTATCACAACATCAAACACCTTATCACCATCATCAGATGAAGAAGATAACCGAGCCACCCGGTTTCCGGTTGCAGGGAATTTATATTTGTAAGAAAGAGATCTCTTGGTAAGTGATGAAGAAGAGGAATGAGATGGAAAAACAGAAGAGAAGTTGATGCTGTGAATGTGATGAAGAGTAGCCATATTCGTTTTCTTCTTCTAAGGATCAATAAAGTAATGATAATCAATTGCAGTTGTTGCAAAGTCTTGTTTTAATTTTCAAGAGGATACACAATTTGTTCTTTGAATGGAAGTTTGTGTTTGTTATTTGGCTGCTTCTAAAGGAACAGAAAGAAAGAGCACGTTGTAGATGACGATGAATGTTATTGTCACTTTTTTAATTAGGATGTGTTTGGATGGAGGGTTTAGGAGGGGAAGGGAGGGGAGGGTTCAATTTTCATTTTTAAATTACAGACTATATAACATGTTTTTCTAAAATAAATTAAGTGTGATTGAAGTATTATATGATC
>Ga0099826_10003293_pt1 | contig 10899 bp, 5 predicted proteins | sample Mtrugardesep15_FD_76830 | JGI IMG/M metagenome (GOLD analysis project Ga0099826, IMG submission 76830) | Root nodule microbial communities of legume samples collected from California, USA - M. trunc garden sep15 | ecosystem: Host-associated > Plants > Roots > Nodule | place: USA: California...
GAGAGAGAGAGAGAGAGAGAGAGAGAGAGAAAGAGTGAGTGAGAGAGAGCTATGAGTGTCCTAAGTTTCATAGATAAGTAGACCTAAAGGAACATTGGCCATGACCCACACTAATAACCCTTACGAAGGTAGCGGAATCATATAAGATTAATAATCCTATACCGTAGTGCGCGTATGACCTTAGTGTGACCATCATACCTTTGGAAATCTTGGAAAGCCAATTTAAGTCCATGCCCTTTGAGGTGGTAAGACCCCATACGTAAGGATCACTGTGTGACCAGTAGGTGCAACCAAACATTGGAGGGATAAACCTAGTCAACTGAGATTGTATAGACCCCACACGTAAGGATCACCGTATGATCAACATGTGTAGCTTGACGACCGATTAGGTTAGTAACGTCCCACGACCTCATCACTTGTATAGTCTACCTAAGATAAATAAATGCGACATTAATTTTATTTAATATCCAACAATATAAATAGGGGGTATTATAAGAATGTTAACTGCTGCTTACTTTTCTGCAACCAAAAATAGGTAAACAGCTCTGTTGCAAACAGACAAATATTGCAAATCTCTAACCCTTCAACTCTTTTATTTTTATCTTTAACTAAAAATAAGTAAGCGAATTGTTTGGACGAAACGACAATCCATGTGGATATAATACTATACTTATCACTTTATTACTTGGTAAATGATTTGATACACCAGCCTAATCCTCACATCACATAGTATACTTGCTATTTTTTCATCAAGTTATTGATGCCGAGATTGTTGATTTATTTCTGTCATCAATTCCAACTTCTTGATTGTCTAAAATAAGGTATATTATCGTTTATGCGCATCAAGAAAGGTACTGAAACATTTTCCAAGATCCGGAGATCGAGAGGGTTGCTCGTACAAACAAGAAAGCTGCAAGACAACTCAAATTTGTGGAGGAAGTAGATAGGAAGATTATCCACCACCACCCCCGCGACGAACACTAGGGGATTTCAGCTAAAGGACAACTAGAAGAGAAATCATGTTTGGTGTTCGACCTGCTTATCTGGTATCCTTTAATATCAATATTTATGTGCTCACTAGTATAAAGGAAAACGTTTACGATGGAGGAGCGATACAAGATCCAATCGAACATCTGAACAAGTTTTATGAGATTTGTCAATATTGCTACCCCGATAGAATAACATAAGATTATAAGAGACTACGACTTTTTTCAATGGCTCTAATTAGAAGAGAGAAGGATTGGCTGGTGGCTTTAGCAAGTGGGACCATTGCCACTTCGAATGAGCTTAAAGGAAAATGTCTGGAGTGGTTCTTTCTAGTCAAGAGATTTATGGACAAGTGTGCGGAGATCACAAATTTCAAGCAAGGAGATGATAAATCTCTCTATGGTGTGTGGGAGCATTTTAAGTTACTCCTTAAGCGATGTCCTGATCATTCAATTGATGAGTTAAATCAAATGCAGATTTTAACACAAGGTCTGAAGGGTTAAACAAAAATGTTTAGATGTCTCACATAAATGATTTATATATTTTCATAAAATCCAAAATATCACAAAAACAAAAGGTGGAGAAAAATAAAAATTTATCTACAAACCCATGAATGAAATGATCCTTTTGAAATTACAACCCTTAGAAATTTACATCACACGTGGTGGGTTCAAATGCTGTCATGACCTCAGTTCCATTAGCAACAAAAGGAACATCAAGTCTACACTTAATGTTACCCTTAGTATGTGGACCAATATAATCACCAAGTCTAAACCTAATCTCAAAGTTTAATTTCACATCAATATGAATAACTCCATCTTTTTCATCACGTTCAAAGTCAGAAACCTGATCATGATCAAAAACCACAACACGTTGCCCAGAGAAAACACCGCTCATACGATTCGTGCTCTTAGTGTATTGTCGGAATGAATTTAACCATGTTATAACGTCCATTGAAGCAAACCTAGTCCCTTCGTAAGAGGCATGCCCTTCGATATGATCGTAGTAGATGTTGAGTTTCTTGTTTGGATTACGGGCCGTGAAGTTGAGTACGAGGTTGTAATGGAGGGTGTTGGTGTCGTCGCTGTAGTTGAATTTGGTGAGTTTTGCTTCTTTGACACTGAATTTGAAGGGTCGAGGTTGGACAATGAGCCAAAAAATAAGGATTAGGAGACCAACGAGAACGATGATTGCTACGAGGAGTTTCCAAATTATGTCGAAAAGGCAGCAACAACATCTTCTGTCGCGGTTGTGGGGTTGTGCTTCTGCCATATAACTTCTGTAGTCGAGTGAATAAATTGTTTTTGAAATTTATAATTTTTGTTGAAGAGTTTAGAAATATTGAAGTGTGTTTTTAAGAAGTGTGTTTTTATGGTGAGTGTTAAGGAGGTACATATAGGTACCTCAATAGGATAAAAGGCGTTGAAAATTTTATTGAAAAGTTCAGAATTGGTGTGCTTGTTTAGTTGTTTTGTTATCTTCTATTCTACTTGATTTAGGCTTGTACATGTACGTGTTGACCCTGTAGGGTAAGGACGCGTTAGAGAAGGAGCAAGCTTGTTAGTCACAATAATAATGATTTGGATTTAGGCACAACCAAAATCATAAAATGTAGAAAAATGAAATAAGAGTAGTGTTACATGGCACCAAGGTGTACCGCATCTTATATCTGGTTTCAAATATAAGTAAATAAAGGTAGATAAAATTGATGTATCAGTTCAAATATTTAAATAAATACATCAATTTTGTTTGACTTTTTTTTCTTTTTTTTTTTTGTTATATTTAACATTGTAGTATATTGATATTTGATAAGATTGAAATTGATTGTTATGCCCATGCATAACAATAACAACTAATTTATTGCTCCCTTGATTTTGTCATCAGGAGCGAGTTCATATGATGAGCAATGAAGGTCTACCCAAACCCCACTATTCAATTTACGCGTCAGATGATTGAGCATGGGCGGGGATCCTAGTGGATCTAGTGATGTAACTATAAGTGGGCAAAAATAAATGTTCAATATATTAGAGTACTACATATAGTGCGAACCAAACATGTTTGAATATAAACCAAAGTATAATTGAAGCACTTAACTTGCATTATTCATATATTAAAGAATAGTACTAATAACATAACATTTACTCTATTGATTTCTTTTAAAAAAATCACTATTGGTAAAAAACAATTAAAATTCACTTGTCGGTTGATAGCTTAACGACATCTTCTGTAAGAGTATAGGATGTACAGAAAAAAAAAGAAAAAAGAGTATAGGATGTGATATTTTAACCATTAGACAACTTAATTGACAAAAAAAAGAAACTCTTCTTCGAAATAATTGACAAAAAAAATACTAACATTCACTCTAACATTGGTCTGGTGGTATTGATTTGAAACCTACGAATGCGCTCTCAGATTCGATTCTTCCCGTGCCAATTTAGGCAACAAAAATATATATTTTCTATTTGATAATTAATTTTTTTTATTGTTGCAAGTTATGAGTTTCACTGCTTCATGTGAGTCACGTTTTCAATGTAATGTGATCCATATAAATTTCATCTATACACAACTGAGTGTATGATTTTTTTCTTTTGGGTACAAACTGAGTGTATGAATTTAACTTGGTAAAAGAGTACAAATAAAGTGTTAGCATAATTGTTGTTGGCACCGCTACACATATAAACTGATCTTCAAAATAGTTTATGTTTGATTTTTACATATTTACATCCCTCAGAAACTGTAATCATCGGTGAGCCAAATATACTTCTCTATGTTCACCAATTGCTCAATCTTCACATTTAAATTCTGCATATTTGCCTGGCTACAAAATGAATTGGAAAGCAATTATAATGCAAGATTGACATTGAAGTGAAGATAAAAAAAGTAGAATAAAGAAGCAACAAACAAAGAATAAACAGTCAACTCTCTCATCAATTTAGTCTCTAACATAATAAAATCAACAAAAAATCTCTAAACTATTCTTTCATCCAACTATGTAGTCATTGTTAACAAAAATTATTATTTATCATGATAGTTTAGGGATTACTGTATTTTTCATAGTTTAGAGACTTTTTTGATTGATTTAAATAGTTTAGGGATTAAATTGACAAAAGAGTGATAGTTTATGGACCGAATTAACTATTTATTGGGCAGACAAGAGAGGTTTCTAAATTGATCGATGAATCAATTGAGTGATGGAAAAATACCATGATTGAGGTTTTGAGGAGAGAAAGAAGGAGGATTAAGTAGTCAAGGAGCAAGAAGTAATAAACCTATGATGATTTCGGATCCAATAAAATACAAGTTTTTTAACAAGCATTTTGACTATTACTTTTTCACCTTCTATGTTTCTCATTCACCCTATGTGTTTCCCACGACCAAATTAACTATTTATTGTGCAGACAAGAGAGGGTTCAAAATTGATCGATGAATCAATTGAGTGAGATGAAAAACATACCATGAATGAGGCTTAGGGGAGAGAAAGAAGGAGGAATAAGTAGTGGGGGAGCAAAAAGTAACCAGCCTTTTATGCAACGATCACATTCGGCCCAACAAAATACAAGTTTTTTTTCAAGCATTTAAGATATTACTTTTTTCACCCTATATGTTTCTCAGTTATTCTTTTTTTGTTCTTCCAAAAATACTCGTTGCTTGGATTATATAATTTAATGCCTGTTTCAGATTATATAATCTAAAACCTTCCTATATATAACTCAAAAGTTAGGAAACCTCCTTCATTTCCAACAGTTAGGTTTTCCCCAAAAACTTCTCTCTCACCACCCACATTCCAAAAACCCAAGATTGTGTGATTGAAGGTTTTTTGCTCAAAAGATTCACATTTCAATTCTTTTAAACACCAAACACAAGCTAAGGTAACATTGCTTCGATTTAGATTAAGTTCCTTCAAAATTTTTCCTTTTAGATAATGAAACTGTTCGGATTATATAATCCAAACTAGGTTGTCCTTTTTACGATTATATAATCTAAACATATTCAGTGTATGTTGTTTTTGGTTATTTTGTGCGTTTTTATTAATTATATGTATATATAATTTTGCATGTTTCACAAATGGACCGCGTAGACCGCATTAGAAATGACAGACCTTCCATGACCGCTTCTCATAGATGAGAGCATATGGAGAGGATTGTAGCTGAAGGGAGAGTGTGCAGGGGGAGGGTCCGTCGTGCTGATGGCGTCGGACCATCTCAAGAGAACGAGTCTGAGCCCTAGCCCCATCCCCATCCCCAACGACATTATGTGGAGGAGGAAGAGATTGATTCCAACAATTTATAAGGGACGGGAAACGCGGACGATGATCATGAGAAACCACATTAGGAGGTGGAGCCACAACTGATGGATAAATATCCTGGTGGCCCATATGATGTGTGTATGCTCATCCAGTACCATCTTCACGTGGCTAGGAGCATGTCTGATTGAGTAGTAAGATTCTATAACTTCAAATTTTTTGTACAACGTTTTATTTCAATTTATGTAGATTGAATTGAGTTCTACAACTTTTTTTGTTTGCACTATGTTTTTCATTTATATAAAACGTACTATATTTTAACCATTGCAATGACGTAGCAATTTAAAGTGTGTGAACAACGAGAAAAAGTTGAACGCTATACATAATGAAAATAAGGAAATCATGAAAGAAAAATGGTTGAGAGATGTCATACGAGCTAGTGGTCTTTATCGGCTATAGCATGTCAACTATCCTATTATTGATCACTACATGTTGGCTGCGCTTGTTGAGAGATGGCATAAAGAGACGTCTAACTTCCATCTTTTGATTGGGGAAATGAAAGTGACATTGGATGTTGTGTCATGTCTATTGCATCTCCACCATTTAGGGATGCCTCTTGGACCACGATCTTCCTCAAACCAAGTACGAGGCGATTGATTTGATGGTTGATTTGAAGATGAGTACCAGGTGAAGGGAACAAATGGTGCTTATGCACGTTTCAGCTGGTTAAGACATGATTTTAAGATAGGTCTTGAAGAAGCATATGAATTTTAGGCAAATGGTGATGTTGATTAGACGCGTATGAAGCGATAACAGGTTATTCACATCTGTTTATTGTACTTGGTGGGTGTCAAGCTATTGACTGACAAGAGCGCAACCTATGTCGATGTGACATACCTCTAGTACTTTTGTGACCTTGAGCTGGTCATCGATTATGCATAGGGAGTATATGCCCTTGCTCACTTGTACAAGGAAGTTAATTGTGGATGCCATTATAAGACTTCACAGTTGGCTAAATACTTGATCATATTTTCGATATAATAATGAAATTATTATTTAGTTAATTGTTTAACATGTTTTTTTTGTTCATGTGCTTTTTTACAGATAGGTATATGTTGCTGTTGATGTTGGCTTAGATATTTCAACACTTTCAATTTGTCAAGGCCATGGATTTCGGAAATGGACTCAGAGAGGATTGGCACCCACATCTTATAATGTTTGTTTCCCGACTCAGGTTGTCACACAGATCCTACAAGATCGCATCTAGATAACATGGATCCTAGTTTCATTGTCTTGAACATGTATCACCAGCACCACAACACATGGTCACTAGAACAATCAGTCATTACTCTAGACGGCTAAGATACGAACCTCGCATGGTTTGATATCTTATGGAGAGTGTGCTACACCAATTTAGATATGTGCAGACCATTCCAATACATCCATATGACCCGTCTTCTCCCATGAGGAACCGATCAGAGGTGAGTATGTAATACGTACAATATCTTGATCATATGTTGAGACCCCTGAAGCTTGTTGTGAAGCTTGTTGTGCTAACCATTATTTCGATGATGTTCTATGTACTTTTTTAATTTCCTAGCATAGTCTTTGTAGGATTAGACCTAGCATAGTCTTTGTAGGATAAACCTAGAACTTGTTAAAGCACCTTAGTGATCTATGGCTCAATGTTCCTTTTTTCGGTTGTCAAAATTATCCTCCTTTGCTGTCAAAAACATGTTTCTGCACTATTGAATTGATTCATTAATATTTGAATCGTATCACTCAACTCTCTAACTTGTGTTAATCGACTCAGAAAACTGTGAATTGATTCTCCTCTGAATCGTATCATTTTAAACTTGAAACGTATCATGGAAACTCTCTGACTTGCATTGAATCGATTCATTTTAATCTGAATCGTATCAATCTTCATCCTGGGGATTTTGAATCGATTCAATCATTGTTTGAATCGTATTATTCTTCATAGTCATATGGCTCATATTTCTAATGTCTGGATCAATTAATAATTTTACTGAATCGATTCACTTTGTTTTTACACGAAAAATTGCACTTGTCCTCCTTTTGTATATATACTCACTTCCTCACAACCCTAAAATCATTGAATCATTTGTAACTATTCTATCTAGGCCTCAAAAACTCTTTGTTCATAAATTCGTCAAGATTAAACACTTTTTCTTAGAATCACTTTGTACATTGAGTCACATTGATTTGCTAGGATGCTTATAGGGATTGTAAATTGGTTCTCTCAAAGAAATTGGTTGGGCTTAACCAAGGTTCTATAGTGAAGTGAATAATCTTCTTCTTCCAAAGGTTTACAAACCTTGTGCCAAGCAAGTTTTACAATTTTCCTTTTTTTTTATTCTGTCTCCATACCAAATGAGGTTTCTAATACTTCTTTAAATATCTTTAAGTAAAGAAATTAGCCATGACTAAATTGAAATGTTATGGATAAGAATACCTTATATGACAAACTTCACTAATTGAACCCATCTTACAATTGTATGAAAAAGGAGGAGTGCCATTGTTTTGTTTTATTTGAAGAAGCTAAGCTAGCACACCAAAATTGATACCATGGAGACTCAAACTTGAGGCCTCGAGAAGAGCATACTCCAAAGTCTCAACCCAACACAATCAGAAAAAAGTACCAACATTAAAGTATAACATATTAACTATAGATGTTAATCTATCATGAGAAAATGGTTGATTTTTAGAAAGGTTTAATAGCCGTTTTGGCCCCCTAAGTATCAGGAAGCTGTGATTTTGGCCCCCTAACAAAATAAATTACAATCCAGCTCCCTAAGTACTGCCCTTTTGCAGTTTTGCCCCCCAGGCCAACTTGTATGTATTAAACTTAGATGAAATACTAGATGAATCATGTTTTATATCTCCTAAAAAAGATTAACGGATTTGCCACAAAAGAGATGGTCATACAAGTATGAAAACAATATTGCATAACTTTCTCAACATGATCTAGTTAGAGTATTGCCTAAGATCAGTTTTGACAAAGATAAAACATATGACGCTTGTGTCAAAGAATATTTGACAAAGATAAAAACGTATTTTGAAACATTTCAAAACTTTTGTAAAAAGGTTCAAATTGAAAAAAATTCTAATATCATTTTATGGAAGAAGTGATCATGGAGGAAAATTTGAAAATTCGTCCTTCAAGACCTTTTGTGATGAATGTGGTATTTCAAATTATTTTTCTTGTGCAAGGAACGTAACTCCTTAACAAAACGGAATTGTTGAAAGGAAAAATGAAACTTTACAAGAGTAGTTTTGGGTTGAAGCCATCAATATATCTTGCTACATCCAGAATCATGTATCAATTAGAAGACTCTAATAAAACCCCATATGAACTATGAAAATAATATAAAATCAAGCATATCTTACTTTCAGATATTTGGCTGTTATGATGTTTAACAACAAAGAAAAATTAGATAAATTAAAAAAATGATTATGATGTTGAAATTGCAACACATCAGTGTTGAAAATCAAAATGTTGTAAGCTCAATAGATCAGAATGATCAAATCTCATCATCTTTAAAAAGTCCTAAAAAAAAAACTAGAGAATGGTTAATTATCATTCTCAACATCAGATCATTGGAAGCACATCAGATGGTAATGCAGGAGGGTTTTCTTAGTAATTTAGTAGTATTTTATTATTTCAACCTAATTTTCTAGAACTTTTTATTTTGTTTTCAGTTTGTTATTTTTGGTCCATTAGAGTTTGTTATTTCCCTATTTAAGTTTAACAGTTGTAACCTAAGAGATAGCTTTTATTCATTCAATAATATTTTAAAGTTTTTCTCAATTTCTGGTGGATTTTAGAACCCTATTTTCACAAGTTTGTCTCTTGCAAACTTGTTCTTTTTAATCTAGGTTTAGCGCTTGCTAGCCTACGCTTCCGTACTGCATGGTGTAGGTACCATACCGTGCTTTCAAGGTAAAACCATGGCAATGATCTCATAGATAGAGTCAAAGTCAATTAAGAATATTTTGTAACTATAGGATGTGTGAAGAAAGACACCGTATATTTGGAGGTAAATCAACCAAAATCTAGGTACCATTGTTCTTCAATGCAGTTAGTTCAATATCCATATATTTGACCCAACATTCAAATTTGGAAGCCTCTAACATAAGATATTGGTTCAAGATATGTGAAAACAAATATACCAAAACGAAAGCTTGAAGGTGATAAATTAGAATAAGAAAAAAAATCAAAAATCAAATAGGGGTTACCTAAGGATGAATGGCTTTGACTAATGAACAATGGAATGACAGATATAACCGTTAAGCTGTGATGGTGGGTCCTTAGATCGTGTGAATCTTCTCAACTTCATATTTGGTTGATTAGAAGGAGTTATAGAAAAAGAGGGTGAAAGTTTAGAGGAGACATCAACGAAAGAAAAACTTGGTGAAGTATGAGAAGGGGAAATGTTAAAAAATGACCCTTCATGAGAAGTTTGAACTTTATATGGTAAAACGTGATCATGAAACATGACATTTCTAGAAACAAAAACTTTCGTGGAATGAATGTAAAGAGTTGTAACCAAGAAGCAAACATTTTCTTACTCTAATTGCACTTTTGTTCTATGTGCAGTGAGAGTTGTAGCATAATACAAAGAACCAAGTACTTTTAATTTGTGTAAATAAAAAATATTGTTATATAAATGCTGATAAGGTGATTTCCTATGAACTAATAGAGTGGAAACTTTATTAATGATGTAAGTTGCATGATGTGTAAAATCCGCAAGTGTACGGTTTTACGAAGTAGTAAAAATATCGTTTCAATAGAGAGTTGTTGTAAATTGATGCTCTTTTTATTTAAGATTAGCTGAAAGATTAAAAGTTTAAAAGTTGGATTTTTGCAATTGATTGATGTAAATAATAATAAAAAGCACCTTGGGATTATCGGTTCATCGTAATGATGAATATTTCACAATCCAAACCTATAACCAAATCTAATGTTAGACCGGTTTCTCTAAAGTGTATCAAGATTTCTCTCGAAATCAATGAGTGTGTTTCAACAACAACCACGTTTATTCTCATGGTTGATCGTTGTTGAAACCCATTAAGAGCGAAACTTTAAGGTCTCAAGGTTTTCTAGACTATTCTCATGTTTTGAAAACCTTCTTCTTTCAATACTTCAGATAGTATTTGAAATAAGAATTAAGAACAATGAGATTAGATTAGAAAATAAGGTTACGTAAAATTAGGGTTCAAGGCTTGGTTTAGTAGGATTAGGTTATTAGACACATCCAACAATCCCAAGACAAAGAAGTCTACTCACTCATGTTCATCGTAGATATATAGATTAAGGAGAAGAACATGAAAGTAAACAGCTGAAAGTAATGAACAAGAATAATGGAAAGCAAGAAAAGTAATAACTTTTATTCAAAGAAATAGTTGTCACATAAAATTTCCAACAAAAGATGAATAATATGTCCAGTGGTTGCTCTATTTATAGCCTAAAAGTTAACTTAACCCTTAAGAAAAGGCATAAACATTACTCCTTCCGTTTCAAAATACTTGTCTATTTTGGAGAATAATTTTGTTTCACAATACTTGTCACTTTCAAGTTTCAATGCAACATTAATTATTGTCTTGTCAATAATACCCTTACATATTTATTGTAGAGAGAGAAAAAA
>Ga0099826_10003296_pt1 | contig 10895 bp, 4 predicted proteins | sample Mtrugardesep15_FD_76830 | JGI IMG/M metagenome (GOLD analysis project Ga0099826, IMG submission 76830) | Root nodule microbial communities of legume samples collected from California, USA - M. trunc garden sep15 | ecosystem: Host-associated > Plants > Roots > Nodule | place: USA: California...
AAAAAAAACATTTTAACAAAATGTGAGACATTTTAATTAGACATTTATGCATCAAAAATTCAAAATTATATTAATAGAGATTTTTTTTTTGAAAGAAAGTTATATTAATAGAGATGTCCGACTCTTTTAAGCAATGGATATGGTCACTACTCCTGCTACTCGAATTCTGCTCTTCACCCAAACAGTTTTGCTAATTCTCAAAGTAAATGACCAAAATGCCCTTACGCATGTTAACTCACGTTAGTGTTAAATTTGCGTGAGTTAACTCACGCAGAGATTTACACAGGATTTACACTAGCATGAGTTAACTCACGCTGAGATTTGCACTAGCGTGAGTTAACTCATGCTGCGTGAGTTAACAAGTGTAAGTGCATTTTAGTCATTTACTTTGGGAATGAGCAAAATCGTTTGGGTAAAGAGCAGAATTTCTGCTACTCTGTGTGTAACATTAGTGTTAAAATTGCTCTGTAACAACGTGTTAAAATGCTCTCACCCAAACCATTTTGCTATACTGTTTAAAGTGTCAATGGTCTACTTTGCTAATATATATATAGTTGCTTTGAAAGTTTTGTCACACCAATATCAAATGTCTAGATCCGTCCCTGCGTGCTCCTCATAATATCAAAGGTTGTTGTATTATTTGTTCAATTTTAGTTGTACAAATAACATTGCTCTTATTTTATAGGCCTTTTGCATTGTTCAAAAGCTCTTTAGATTTATTGAATCTTAACTCTTGATCGTACTAAATTTATGGGAAGTTACGGTTCAATCATTGTTTTTGAATTAGAGCGTAACTTTCAATCGATTTACTTCAGATGTTGAAAAATCTTCTAGACCTGTAGAGCAATCACAGAGAAAGATAGCATATAAGCCTAAAACTTGTAATGGCCAAGTTTAGCTATTATGAAGAGAACAAGGTGATGTTTGAATCAATTTGGGAGTGAGAATTGCTTTTCTTGCCACCTCAATGTCTCCTAGGCCCCTCAAAAACGTTCGGTAGATAACTTTTGAACATTTTTTTTCTTCAGATTTAACACCTTCGATGGATAACTTCTGAATAACATTTTTCAACTTAAAGAGATAATGAGGGGGACAAAAAAGCAATTATCGTTGAAGATTTCCGATGGACTAATATGAAAAGATTTGGACATGCAGCCCAAAATACGAAGGGCTGGTTGCAGATTCTGATTTGAGAGTTTCTTTTACCCCTCCAGATTTACCAATTCATACAAGAAACAACATTGTTTTTCTCACATCCCAATAGATAAATACGAAAAGATTACAAATAAATTTTTTGAAAAAATAACCATTAGATGATTTTTGTTCAAAAAACCATTAGATGATTTTTCATCACCCCCAACATTTCTTATAACGTTTGATTTGTGATCATGCACGCCAAAAACAAACTCTTTTTATAAGTCCAGATTGTGTAATTCAAATAAACCTTGTGTTTTGAGAAATGTTAGGGGAGAGGACTGGATAATCATTATCTAAAATTCCTACAAATTGTGCGTAGCAAGTAGTCCATGTCTACGCGAAAAGCTCCGGCCATAGTCGACCCAACATATCAATCATTGTTGCCATTACAAGGAACCAAAAGATAGAGAAAATCACTCTAATAATAAGTAAAATCAAATCCTTAGAAAGACCGTTCAGACTTAAATCCCAGCTCTATTACTGTCCTACATCATATGTCGTAACAATGTTGGGCTAAATTCTACCAACTTTCCCTAAGAACACCATTATGCTTTCTGACTATATAACACTCATCCATGATATTATTCTTGGTCAGAAAACATTTTTTAGTAAAAGCTATAAAATGCAACCCAAGTCCAACCTTGATTAGGTCCAAGAAAGGATTAAAGTCATGATGCCGCTGCGCTTTTGGCAGTGTATTTTGACATATTTGAGAATATATGGGGCAGATTGAAAAATCTTGAAAAGTCGTTGTGGAACTATTGGTCCTGTCATCTGACTGGTCACACATTAAGAATTCTAACTATTTGTTGGGAAATGGACTAACTAGTGGCGTAAAGTCGTGATAAGATCCAGGGAATTTACTTGGGTGACGTTTAGCCTGGGAAAGGTTACTTTTTTCTCACCATGGAAAAGTTAGTTTTTGACCATTGGATTAAATAGGGAACAACATTTTATCATGGTCTCTCAACACTCAATTCTTTCCACGTCATCTTCAACCACCACCCTTCCCCTACCTTTGTGCGTTTTTCAACTGTAACACAGATCTCACACCTCCATCTTTTTTTTAATTCAACACTTATGCAATACCAATAGACTTATGTGTTTTCTTTATCAATATCAAAAGAATCATCTTTATAATAGAAAATCACAATAGAAAAGTTCCAAAAGAGATGTAGTTCATGAAAACTACAATCCATCACCATCTTTGTTTTGATTCCATCGTGGAGTTAGCTTTTCAAGTCCCACCGCATATTCCCACTTTCTCAATTTAGGGTTCAAAAACAATTGGAACCAAAAGTGAAGCAAGGTAATCAATAAGAAATTAAAAAATAATCGTAAACCATATCAATTTTAATCAAATTATCACAAAATGTAGAGAAAGTGAGGGAGATCCAGGTGTTAAACATGGTGGTGTGGTGTTTATTATGGTTCTGTTGAGGAGGAGGAGGTAGAGAGAGAAAGTAAGAAATTGGTTAATGGTTGTGAGGTTGAAGAGAAAAGGAGAAAATCTAGTGATGAGGGAGTATGATAAGAATGTGTTCTTCATTTGATCTAATGGTCAAAAACTAACTTTCCCATGGTGGGAAAAAAGTAGCCTTTTCCAGGCTAAATGTCACCCAATACTTGTGGTAGCTCAAACTAATTTTCTTGATTTTCAGTCTTGCATATGAAACTGCACATTTTATTCATTTGGTAAATGTTTGGAGTTTTAATATTTTCCCTCTTTTCAATGAAACACACAACACAATGAGCAAATAAACCCTTACCACAGCTAAATATTTTGATTATAGAAATTCATTACTTCGATTATATCTCAAATTGTGTTAAAATTATCATGTGGACCAAAATACTGTCATAGCCAATGTGTTGAGATAATCACTATTATCAAATATAATGTATGTTTTAGGAAAAAAGTTCTTAATGTTGACATGATGTATAGAGTACTTTGTATGTTGAGGCAATACACTGCGCAATTGAGTGGTTTAATTTCTTACCGCGCTATTCTATTTCTTCATCATAGTTTCATTTAGATAGCGACGATAGCTCTTAATCCACCATTTATTTGGAAACCCTTTCTCAATTTATGATGCATTGCTAACTTCTTCCTTCGGAGAATCTATTCAACGCTTTCATAAGACAAGGAGCTTAACTAAGCTTGCGCTATTTATCCCTAGTTAATTTATGGCCTGGAAAATTCTTAATATGTTATGTACTTGGATTATCATGCAATAAGCACAATTTGGTGTTCTCATTTTCTTAGCAAAATAATACTCTAAAATGATGTATAAGGATGCCCGTTATTTTATTTTATATGGTTCATACTCCATAGTTTAATTTGCGTTACATAGCTATACTCTAAAATGATGAAATTTTGGGGGGAGATTTAAGAAATGCTTTGTAAACCAAAAATATGAAGGCCCAAATTGGTCCAACTCTCCTATTCTGATTGTTTTTGTTCTTGATGATGCCATCAACCTTAGTGGTCAATGTCGTTGTTGTTGTGGTTCACGCCGCCATCTGAGCCGTTGTTGTTGTGGTTAATGTTGCCATCAGATCTAACAGAGCTTTGATCATCACAGTTAAAGCCGTGATTTTAGTCACCGGTTGATCTCCCATGGTTGATCATTTAGGAAAAAAACAAGAGAAACCTGCTCTAATACCAACTGACCCATAACAGAAGCAAGGGTTAGCAAGCGCTAATATAAAAGATAAACAGAAAGATTGCAAGCGACGAACCTAACAAATAAGGGTTTTTGAGATCGACCATAATTGAGAGAAAAGTCTCGAATATATTATTGAATGAAAAAGTTGCCTCTTAGGCTACAACTGTTAATCTTAAATAGGTAATAACAAAACCCTAATGGGCAGAAAATAACAAACTGAAAACAAAAATAGAAAATTACTAAAATTAGGCTAAAATAAAAATACTATGAAATTACTAAGGAAACCCTCCTACATCAGGCCTCATCACTTGTATAGTATACTTAAGATAACTAAACGCGACATGAATGTTATTTACTATCCAACAAAGTAAATAGGGGGTTTCAAATTAGGGTTCATCAATCATCACCTTAAAAAACTTCCAAAACAATTCATCGTCTTCATCGATGAAGATTTTTAATCAAACCAAAAACTTGATGCCAAAATCAGATCTGAAACGATTCATCATACGAAAAGTCAACATTCATTCTTATCATCATCTTCTTTATAAAATACCCAGAAAACCATCATACAAAAACCCTGAGATTGTTAATTTCGTTTGTTGGTTTTGTGTTATAGAAGATTAATTCGCCTGAGATTTTACAGAAAATTATGTTGGTGATCTGGGTCGTGATTTTGTGTTGTGATTTTTAGGTAGTTGGTTGGGTAGGAAGATGGTAGAGATGAAAATGATGGTAGGTAGAAACTCAAATCATATTTCCCCTCTCTTCCCCCAACGAATCAAATTCCCTTATCTCCTCTCTCTGTATTGGTTTTGGTTTGGTTGAGGAATCTAATACTTGAAATCTGGCTAGTTGAGGTGTGGTGGTGGTGGAGCCACGACGAATAATGGTGGTCCGTTTGGAGGGAGGCTATGGACGATGATGGAGATAGTCGTGGGTTTGTTATGGTGGTGCGGTGGTGGTTGTTGGGAAAGCGCTCTTAAGCTAATACTAAAACGACATGTGTACCACACATAACGTTTTTTTATTTAATTTAACAAAAGGGGCCAAAACATCTCATGATTCTTAAAGTTACACGCCTCTAAATTTAAAAAATAAAAAATAAATTGAAACTAGAACAAAGTTGTTTTTATCTTTTAAATCATATATGAATATTGCAATAAATTCTTATTCTTGTTACATTAAAGTATCAAATTCAAGGAGGATATCTTGATAAAAGAGTTACGAAGACAAGATTTGTAGCAAATTTTATTTGAATCCATAAAATTTAGGTGACCAAATGATAAAGGCATCACAATGCTCTCAGAGCGACAATAAAAATTATGATTAAAATAACATCAAAATCAAAACAAACATTTTAAAATAAGATTTCATGTTTCAATTGCATTAATCTTGTCATCTTCCTCTTTCAGCTTCTTCTCAAGAAACTCATCCAAATCTTTCAGTTCTTCAGCAGTGAGGTTGTCTACCAAATTTTTGTTTTGCATGCACTCATACATAAGCAGATCTATCTTTTTCTCAGGTTTCTTGTTTTCTAACTTTCTTAGCCGATCCCTAGCTTTAGCAATATTTTGCATGATTAAACCCTCTTGGTTCAAATTCTTGGTTTCATCTTTAACAGATGAATTCTGATACCTCTCAATCACCTTTTTTGCTCCCTCTCTATCTGGCCATAACTCTGTTTGAGAATTAAAAGGATTTGAAACAATAGCACAAGCAGAAACACCACAAAGAGTTGTGAGCTCGCTCACCTTCTTTATGATACCCTTCTTTCGTTTGTTGTAGGTTGCCTTCCTTGCCGCACCATTAGAGATAAAGGCAAGTTTCACCTTTTGTCTCATGGCTACAACGAATTATGAAGAAAAATATGAGAAACCAGGAAAAAAATGTGTGTTATATTGCTTGCGTTGTCTCGCTTTTATAAATTATTTTGGGCTCAAAACTGAAGCATATCTTGGAATATACTATTTCCTTATTTTACAATGTATAAAATTGTATATTATATAAAAAAAAAAAAAGAGTTAATTTATAATCATTGTTATTGTCAAAAAATTACACTGTCAATTAATCATAATCGTCTGATTATTAAAAATGTCCGACTTTAATAAGAAATACTCCATTCGGTCTCAATTATAAACATCATCTCACTTTTTAGATTCAATGAATAATTGATGTACTTGTTCTATATTATAAACTAGATACATTAGTTATGCAAAAAATCTAAAAAATACCAGTTTCCTTATAATCGAGACTAGAGTACCTCTAAAAACTCACACACACACGATTAGTTGTGATTTACTAGTAGTGTAATATTATACTATAAAAGTCTATTAGATTCAAATTCTTTAAAACATGATCAACAAAAATCGATGCATTAAGTCCAAAATTAAATCAAATACAATAACTTTGTTTGACCCATTTTTACTTATACTATTAGGACGGATTGAGTAATACAATAAGCGAAACATGTAACTTCTACATAGGTTGTATTGTGATTTTATATTCATCAACATACTATTTGATTTATACCTTTTTATGATTTTTTTTCTTCATACATTTAGTATCACTTCATGTAACTGTAAAAACTATTCATTCGAGTATAAACTTATTTAACAAAAACTTTTAAAAATTTAAAATTATGATTGGTAAAAAAATCTTTTAAAAATTCTTTAATATTAGAAAATAATAATTATGTTTTCTTTCTGGTCAAACTTTCATTTATTTTGACTATAATTTATTTTCTGGTAAACTAAGATATCATTTACATGCAACTACAAAGATAAATCTACGAAAATGGCTAAGATTTACTTAATAGGTGATATATCACAACAAATGTTTTTCCTTACACACCGGTCAAGGATCAAACCTTGGACTACGATTCTTTATATATATAATTTTCAACTTTTGATTATTTAATATTATATTGTGTCAAAAAAAAGATTATTTAATATTATAATCATATTTATGCTCTACCTTTTCTAATATTTATTTGATATTATTTATCAAATACCTTTTCATTAGTCAATATTTGGGAAATTTTCATTTGCTATGATCATAATTACTACAATCGTTGGTTTTTATCTTATTTTTCATATGTTAACTATAAATTAGTCAATATAATATTCTCTTTAATATTTAATAAAAAATTATTTGCTACGATCGTAATTACAATTGTTAGTTTTTATCTTATTTTTCATATGCTAACCGTAAATCAGTCAACATAATATTCTCTTTAAATTTAGAAAATTTTAATTTGCAATGTTCATAATAACAATTGTTAGTTTTTATCTTATTTTTCATATACTAGATATAATTTTATATTTAATTTTAATTTTCTAAAAAAAATCCTTTATATGTATGTTTTACTTTTTAGATATATTTTATTGGGATCTTTAAAATAATTATATATTTTAAGTCTATAACATCTCATTTTCGTTTGTAGAATTTTTAATTTTAATTTTGTTTGTTTATATAGTAATTAACTATAAATCTATACTATATATAAAGGAAACTACCATTTTAGCACATTTTTGGGTTGAACTTTTTTTTCCAAAAATATCTTTAATTTAAAATACAAGTAACACATGTAACAAATAGATAAGAATAAATTTAAATATTAAAACAAATTTAACAAATACAATATGAATATATGTTTATCTATTTTTTTTCCTTTATCATTTAAAAAGTACAATAAAACTAGATGAGTATATTTATACTTACTTTTTCATTATTCTAATTATACTCTTAAACAATTTTTTCTATAATAAAGATTATTGTTCGTGTCATTAAAAAAAACAACAAACATTTGTATTTTTATTTTTAATCAAAACCAAAATTTTATAAAAAAAAATACCGTTCATAATTTTCAAACGTTAGTGCGATAAAAAGAGCGGAAAGACGGACACGAAGTGTACGAAAACCGACTTTTCGTTAGTATTTATTATTAGAACTAGTGTAAGTGTAGTGACATGTACTTAAGTACGGGATGGATCGTCATAACTAGACGATTCTTTTTTGAAAGAGTAACTAGACTATGTTTATTTTAGCAAATGGAAAAGATCATAACTTGTTTGTTATTAGAATTTTGTTTCTTTGTTACATATTACAATTTTGTTTGCATCTAAATTTGTTGTTCATTTTAAATTTGCATTTATGTGATTAAAAAATTTGGTTGATTTTACTATGATTCTTTTAATATATTTATTATTTCCTATTATTACTTAAATCAAAAGTATTATTCTGTCTAAAAAGTATTATTTATGTGATTAAAATTTTTGGTTTATTTTACTATGTTTCTTGTAATATATTTATTATTTCCTATTATTACATAAATCAAAAATATTATTTCTTTATTTAATTAATTATATTTTTATTTGCTTTTGAGTCACAACTCAATTTGTTGTATTTATTTCCTATTATTACATGAATCAAAAGTATTATTCTGTCTAGAAAGTATTATTTCTCTATTTAGTTAATTATATTTTTATTTGCTTTTGAGTCTCAACTCAATTTGTTTTATTATATTTTTAAACTATAGACACATGTACATGCATATCTAGATGCATACATACAAACAAACATGTACTCCTTCCATTTCAAAATACATGTCGCAATTTTACGATGTGCACTATTCACATAACTTACTTTGACCATATTTCTTTAACAAATATATAAATACAAATGTTAGCATGTAAGATGTTGTTTGATTTGCCTCCATTATTTTCAAAATATCAAATTTTTTATAATTTTTTATTATCTAGAATTAAAGATATTATTGATCAAAGTTGTTTATTGGCATGTGTGCAGTGGTTGACTGCGATATGTTTATAAGGATGAATCATATCTTTTTTCTTATAAATTAAATAGTAGTTAAAATAAAGCTTTAACTGCATTTTTTGCCCCTTAAGTTTTGAAATGTTGCAATTTTGGCTCCCTATTAAAAAAATGGCAAAAGTGACGCCATGTTTAAGGAAATATGCTCTTTTGACCCCAAACGTAAGAGAACTATACACTTTTGACCCCTTATCTTTACACAAAGTTGCAATTATGACCCTTTTTTTGAGACACGTGACATCTTCTCAACCATTTTTTGACGAAAGGGACCAAAATTGCCAATTTTTTTAATAGGTGCCAAAATCGCAACGTTTCGAAACTTAAGGAGCAAAAAGTGCACTTAAGCCTAAAATAAAAAGAGAAACATATGTTTCCGTGAGCTTAGTTTAGTTGATAGAGACATTGTTTTATATATGTGGTTCAAATCCCGAAAACTTCATGTATTCACCATAAAAAAATGAGTTTATAACCACTAAACTATTTGACAAAAAAAAGTACAAAGAACTCGGGGACATAGACCAAAATAAAAAGTTAAATAAATTAAATATCTATGCACACCATGATATTATTTTATATAATATCAATGTAAATATCTAACGGGCTCTTCTAACATGCGCAATATTGCAAATGTTAATGCAACTAAAAGTATGAACTTTTTATTGAAAAATAAAAATGAGTTATTAAAAATTTATATAATCTATAATACGTATATAAAGAAAATAGGTTGTTTTGAGCTGATTTTTTCTTATTCTAATTATACTTTTAAACAAATTTGACTATAAGAATGTTATTTTGCTGATGCCATTAAAAAAATGATTTGTTATATTTTTTATCTTATATTTCTTCTATTTAAAAAGATAAAGACACAATAAAATTTAAAAATAATTTATGAGGATAGAACTCACTTATTGATAGACCCCACTATTTATATTTTGTATGTATCTCTTTCTAAAGGACAACCTCCATTTATTTTTATAAATGGAGAAGATCCTAACTCTTGTTAAAGATCCTAACTCCAATCATCTACATCAGTTTGGTCACATGGCGGGTTACCGCGATTTACTCATTCTTATTTCAATGTGATATGGCACGCTTGCGTTTGGATTGTTTGGAAGGAAAGAAACAACAGGATCTTCAAAGACAAGGCAGAAGACTTGGAACAATTATTTGACAATGTAAAGTTTGTGTTTTTTTCTTTGTTAAAGGCTAATAGGCAAACTTCAGCTTTTAGTTATAATGACTAGTGGCGGCACCCTTTAATTTGTATGGGTGTTTTGGAGTAATGTTCCTTTTCTTCTTCTTTTTTTTGTGTGTTTTATTTGGCAACTGAGAACTGAACTTTGTATTCTTTTAGGAGTGTTTATCTTTGCACGCCTTGTGTGAGATGAATAGCTCTGGGTGATTTATATATTTCATTTTGGTTTGTTAAAAAAAAACAGGGTCGTTCCTATGAAATATGAGGCTCGTCTCTCTATTTAAAATAGGCCGCCCGGTAAAATCAAAATGCAATTTTTGTGTGTAGCTAAGCTTCATTAAAAAAAATCTGTATCGGAAGAAATTCTAAACATGAAAGAAAATAAAAAAATTTAAGTGAAAGAGATGTGAAATTTACCTAATAATGACGTTTGAATTTGTCGCTCCTCCGTTGTGGGAAAGGAGAAAATGAATGATGTATGCAAAAAAGAAATGATTTAGGCGATTATTTCAATGAAGTAGCTTTTTAAATTGACTGATTAAGTGATTATACAAATTGGTGGGTGGTTTGATAACACCGAATTTATGTCCAGAAAGGAAAATTAGAGTCTAGAAAAATCTCAAACGTGTAGCGAAGAAAGAAAATGAAGTAACATATATATATTTTTTATTTAAGTAGGGGGTGGATGTTAAACTTAAATTTATTTTTTTTAGGCCCATAACATTTTGAGGCTCGATTCGGTTGAGCATCTTGCACTCCTCAAGATCCGGCCCTGACTCTAACATTGAATAATTGGATCTTCTCCTTTTAAATTTATCTCATTTCCTCTTCTAACTCTCTATCTCTTTTAATATTTTAGGTTAAATTATCTTTTTGGTTCTTTAACTATTTAATTAGTATCGGTTTGGTCCCCTAACTAAAATTTGATTTATTTTGGTCCCTTAACTTCTCTATATTATATATTTTGGTCATTTCCGTTAGTTTTAATTCAAAAACGTTAGGTT
>Ga0099826_10003297_pt1 | contig 10894 bp, 9 predicted proteins | sample Mtrugardesep15_FD_76830 | JGI IMG/M metagenome (GOLD analysis project Ga0099826, IMG submission 76830) | Root nodule microbial communities of legume samples collected from California, USA - M. trunc garden sep15 | ecosystem: Host-associated > Plants > Roots > Nodule | place: USA: California...
GTAATTTTAATTGGTTTAGAAGTAAAGTGTTATTAAAAGAAAGGATAAAAAGTGACAGGACATGGTGGATTACTCTATGATTTACAACTAGATTAGTAGTTTATGCGTGGTTTATCTGTTTACTTGTTTAATTAATGGTAGTACTAAGTAGTTAGCACCAATCAAAGGTTAGTCTTTGCCTTTGGTTTTTTTTGACATTGGATGATTTGTTAATCCTTGCAACTGAAAAATGTTGCTTTGCGTCGGAAAGAAGTTTCCTAATGAAACAAAATGTTATTGCTGTCCTGAATCCCACATAAATGCATTGAAGCACAATTTCCACTTTTAGCAAAAAACTTCATTGCTGTTTGATTTTATTATATCGTAATAAAATAAATAGACTATATAGATGGATCATATTTGTCATATCATGAAAATATTTTGAAAATTGCTATAATATTAACAAAGGTTTGCGTTTATTTTCGAATCATATAATATGATATTGTCTAGTATAGTTGGCCCCGGGATTTATATTTTTACGTCTTCATTATATCAGTTACCACTTGAAAACTTTCTCAATAAGTTTTTTATAGTTGCAACTTCAGTTTTTTTTCTCTTCCAATTTTGTCGTGAAAAAGTGGTCTTTACAGCAAAATTTCTAATTACAAGAAAAGTTTAGGAAATTTTAAACTGACAGTCAATATGAAACAAAGAGAGAATTCAGGAAAATAGAAATACCTTATGTGGTGATTTTCTTTTTGTGATCCTCTCATGTGATAATAAAGCTTTACAATTCAATTTTCTATATTTGGGAAATGCTCTTTTATAATACAAAAATAAATCTTTAAACGTACGTGCTTTAATAAAAGCAAAAAGCTATTCTTTGCAAGTTGCAAAAAGAAGACAATCACAAAGGAAATGAGATATGATAAGATGATAAAAAGATACACGTAAATTGAGGGTGGAAAGTTACATATTTGACAATCCATGACCCTCTTCTATTATGGTCAATTAGAGTCAATGCATTGTCCACGACCAAAGTTTTTCGTGTTCCCATTTTGCATGCATTTGTTTACAAGCTCAAGCTTCCACTTTGAAATCAATGACACTACATTTGTGTACGTTAGCAAAGAAAAGACAAAGAATGTGAATGCTAAATTGGACGGTTCAACCAAATTACTTATGGCTTAATCGCTTTAACTTGCCACAATACAGAATGAAAATTGTAGCTTTGAAATCGACATTTCATATTTATTTTGTTATCAAATAAAAGCATTTGAATGTATCAACTTATCTTAACCATCTTAGTCTTAGTCCCTAACTTGAGAAAAATACCTTTCAACCGATGTTGAAGTTTAGCTTTATATTTTGAGTTTATTTTCTACACAATATCAGTTTTTATTTTTGACAAAACAATTTCAGTTAAAAGGGCACAAAATGAATTTTGAAAAAACTAACAAAATCTATGATATGTATCCAAGTTTTCTCAAGTTTATAGAATACTTAATAATATTCAAATAAATTTAAAATTTGTTATCCTGTAAAATTATTTTAAATTTAATAATTGAAATAATGAAATATATTACTTTAACTTTGATTAGATCATTCATTTACTTTTGATAAATCAACTTGTTATAAAATACCCTGTGATGTGTGGTCTAGAAAAACTCCTTTTACTCTAATTAAGATTATGATTATGATGATAATACAAGAGCTTAACACTAATGCAAACACATGCTGGCAGTGCCTGGCATTATAACTGAAATAAAGAAAGAATCTCAGTCTCAATCTTCTTCTTTATATATATATATATATATATTTTTTTTTTCTTTCATTTAAGAATACTTTTTTTGTTATTATTGTTAAAAAGTAAGTAAGAAAAAAAAGAGTCCAGTTTTATTTTATGTACCTTATTTGTGAAGACATGCACTGAAACATAAGCACTAAGAAAAAATAACTAACTCTCAACATCTATAAATTCTTGTTCCACGAATCACACATTCCCTTTTCTTTTCTTTTCCTTCCATTTTCTTTTTTCACTCCCATTTCTTTGGATTCTGTTCTTTCATTATTCTTGAAACTTAGAAAAAATGGCACAAGAAAATGCAACTCATCATTATCTAATGACATTACTCTTCATCATTATTTTCTTCTTAAGTATGTCTTCATGTGGTTATGGAGTTGGAGTCAACTGGGGAACAATGGCAACTCACCAACTTCCTCCAAAGAACGTCGTTAATATGCTTCAAGAAAATGGTTTTGATAAACTCAAACTTTTTGATGCTGATGAATGGGTTATGGCAGCTTTGTTTGGGACTGATATTGAGGTTATGTTAGCAATTCCTAATAATATGTTGGAAGAAATAAGCAAGGATCCTAAAGTTGCTGATTCTTGGGTTTATGAAAATGTCACCAGTTATTTGTACCCTGGTGGATTAAACATCAAGTTAAGCATTTTTTTTTAATTTCTATTACCATATTCAACATTCATTTATCATATTACATGCACATTATAACATCTTGCAGTGTCTTTTTTGGTTTTGCATTTACTTTTTCTGTTATTCACTATGCTGTTACCATGTCTTTCATTTTTTCTTGGTCTAATTCTTGATCATATGCCATAGTTTTCATGCAAGACATTGTTAATTACCAGTTTGTAGCAATGGTTTTTTTTGTACTTTTTCTGCTCCTATTTCTGAAGGCTGCAGGAGTTGATCTCCAATGCCATATTCTGTTTATAATGTTCAGCATCTATTTAACTTCTTGACCTAATATGATAAAATTACTGTTTCAATTAAGAATTTGAATAGCACTTTTAATTTCCTTGTTTTTTCTAAGAGTTTGATTTTGATACACTATCAGTGTAAATTTGTTTACAGTACAAACAAATCACATCCAATCATTTATGTGCCTTTAGAAGTAGTTACGATTAAAGCCAAACGTCTTTAAAGATCATTACACTGACAGTGTTTTGTTGATTATGTCTTAACCCTACATTTATGATACAAATTTTGCAGATACATTGCAGTTGGCAATGAACCTTTCCTTAAGGAATATAATGGAACATATCTAATGTACACTCTACCAGCTCTTAAGAATATACAAACATCTCTCAACAATGCAGGACTTGGTTCAAGCATCAAAACCACAGTTCCATTCAATGCTGATGCATATTATTCACCAGACTCAAATCTAGTTCCATCAGCCGGCGATTTCAGACCAGAAGTCCGCGACTTAACCATCGAAATAATTAATTACCTATACACGAGCAACGCGCCTTTCACTGTCAACATCTATCCCTTCCTAAGTCTATATGGAAATGATCATTTCCCTTTTGATTTCGCGTTTTTTGACGGAAATAACAAGCCTCTTGTGGATGGTAATTTACTTTACACTAATGTTTTTGATGCAAATCTTGATACACTTTTATATGCTTTAGAGAAAGCAGGGTATCCAGATATGCATGTTATAATTGGAGAAGTTGGTTGGCCAACAGATGGTGATAAAAATGCAAATATTCAAAATGCAAAAAGGTTCAACAATGGTTTACTCAAACATTGTTTAAGTGGAAATGGTACACCAAAAAGGAAAGGTATAATTGACATATATTTATTCAGTTTAATTGATGAAAATGCTAAAAGTATTGCTCCTGGCAACTTTGAGAGACATTGGGGAATTTTTGAGTTTGATGGAAAACCAAAATATGAATTGGATTTAAAAGGATTTCAAGGTGATGAAGGACTTGTAGCTGTTGAAGGTGTTAAGTATATGGAAAAACAGTGGTGTATTTTGGATCCTGATATTAGTGATTTGCATTATTTGGCTGGTAGTATTGATTATGCATGTAGCTTATCAGATTGTACTGCATTAGGATATGGCTCTTCTTGTAATGGTTTGAGTCTTGAAGGGAATGCTTCTTATGCATTTAATATGTATTATCAAGTGCATAATCAGAAGGATTGGGATTGTGATTTTTCAGGTTTGGCTATCTTAACAGATCAGGATCCATCAGAAAAGGGGTGCCAGTTTCCTGTCATGATCTCTCATGGTTCATGTTGTGTGTCTCCTAAAGGCCTTTTGGCCTTTGGTGGTGTATATATTTTTCTTGTATTTTTTTTACTATAGTTTACAGATAATTCAATCAAGCCATGAGCAGTGAGCACTAAAAATTGTGTCATGGACTCATGGTAGATATATGTACTATATATTTTTTGAAAAGGAAAAAGATTAGATCCATGTTAAAAAGCTTTGGCTACTTTCTTTTTGCTTTTAATTAGTAATTCTTTAGCATATTATACTCCGACTTAAAACTCTACTTAGCTTAGCTAGGTGAGCTAAGTTTATTACAACCCCCTCCACAAGGTAGCTCAAAGCCACTACCAAGTTATGATTCAAATTCTCCATTGCTAGTGCCAGCGCCAATGCAAAAACCAGATATCAGTATAAACAAAAATAATATCATCAAGGTCATTGCATTGTTTTTTATGTTAGTTTTTGTGAGAGAAATTTTCAAAATATATTTTAAACTTCTCAAGTATATATGAATTTACTGAAATATGGTCAACACAATGTATGAACTGGCTTAATTGTTGTGATGGTTGGTAGTGGTTGCATGGTCCCGATTTTAAACCATATGTTTTTGGTTTTTTATTATTTTACCGTTAAAAATTTAAGTGATCAACAAAATAAAAGGCACAACGATTTATTAATTTTTTTTTTAAACAACATAACATTAATAGCCACGCACCAGAGGTGCAAAACGGCAAGGAACTACAAAGGGGCCGAGACACAACTTACGAAACTAATGCCAGCCGATCAGACACCAGAGGGAAAAGCTGTCCTGGAAACAGGAAAAAAAGCCAAGAAAAACAAAACCACAGGCTGCCAGAACACAGCCAGGCCCGCGGCAAAAAAACCCCAGCCATAACAGACTTAGCAGACACTGTCACAGCTGCAGAAACCGCCTCCCAAACCGCAGCAAAACCTTATACACGCTTAAGGCACTCTCTAGGATTCCACGTCCATTCATAAAAAGACACGAGGCAACCTTTAACCTACTCAACACCCAAAACCACGACTCCAATTTGATGCCCTCCACAATATCATCCAAGTCCCTTGTTTGAATTCTAAAAATCCTAGCATTTCTTTCCTTCCAAATTGCCCATAACATTGCATGCCAAATCAACCAAGCTCCTTTCTTGAGTTTCTTAGAATTCACCCCTTCATTCCAACATTCAAAATGCAAACAAATTATGCGGAGTAATGAAATTAATATCAAACCAATTCAACATTGCACGCCAAATCTTAGACGTGACCTCACAATGCAAAAATAGGTGAGTGGTTGTCTCTTCCCTCTCTCCACACAAAACGCACAATAATGATTCCTCTGGCTCCAACATATTACGCCTTCTAAGATTTGACCGGGTTGGAATCCGATCAAGTAGAGCGGTCCACGAAAAAGCCACTACTTTAGATGGAGCCGGGCTTTTCCAAAGAGTTGCAAATACCTCTTCCTCTAACCTTGGTGAACCTTCATCAAGAAGTAAAGCCTCTTCCAACACTTTATACGAAGACCGCACCGAAAAACCTCCCCCCTCCTCCGGAGTCCACACCCACCTATCCTCTTCATTCCCCCGAACCACCCCTTCCAACATAGCCAATAAATTAACCACTAAATCTTCTTCCCAAAGGAACGGTTGTCTCCTCCAACTCAAATTCCACCCTTGGATGTCATCTTGAATCCACCACAAATCCCCCACCTTAGCCTCCTTTTGATTTGAGATAGTAAATAGACGAGGGAACACCTCACACGATGGTGTATCCCCCCTCCACCTATCCTTCCAAAAGCTAGTATTCCTCCCATTTCCAACCTTATGCCTCACCCTATTTGTGAACCAATTATCACCAACACTTCCCTCTAGAATAGATTCATCAAATCTTTCCACCATATCGAAGTGAACCTTGGCCAACTAAAACCTCCCTACGGCACCAAACCACTAATATTCTCACCGTACTTTTCTAGCAACACTCTCTTCCAAAGAAATTGGTCCTCTTGAAGTAAACGTCATTTCCATTTTGCTAAAAGACTCGTATTCACCACCTTCACATCCCTAATCCCCAACCGACCTTTATATTTCGGTTGGCAAACCTTTCTCCATTTCACCCAACACGTCTTAAGGCCTCCTCTAGCGCCTCCCCAAAGAAACTCTCTTTGAATGCGAATGACGATCTTAAACACCTTTATCGGGATCTTCAAGAAAGATAAATAGAAAATTGGTATCGCATTCAATAAAGAATTTAGGCACAACGATTTATTGATGTTGGGAATAAAACCTATGTCACTAAAACATTTGTGTGTGAGTTGGTGCCACCAAATCATTGCAAAATGTGCTTCAAGGCTTGTTTTCCTTCACTAAGTGACATGCATTTCTCTATAAATAAATAATGATACTTTTAAAGTAAAAATCAATACACGAAATGCATGTTTTCATGAGCCAAATTAATGCAAAAATTATTTCTAAACCATTCATATTTTCTCTAGTGTACGAGAGTAATTGATAGAGTTTTATTTTTAAAACTATCATTGGTTGATACGATTGATGTGGGTATGCAATTAATGTTAAATATTATAAAATACTATGAAGACGATTCTTAAGATTATCCTTTGCAACTTATGTTATACGTCAATTTTGAATAGTCATTTTCGAACAAGTTAAACTTATTTTTCTCGAAGGTAAAAAAAAAACCGTTCTACTTCAAGTGTCAAAGCTCGAAGACTAATATTTGGAAGATCAATCTTGAAGATATTATGAATGCAATGTCCTTAGGTTTAAGGAGAAGTTGAATGTTCTGAAAAGGTGAGATTCAATTGTGTTTATATGTTAGATAATAAGAGTACATGACCGAGACCGGATTAGACTCTTTATCAAAGTGAAGTTGGAAACTAAATTTAAAGGGTTCATTGACTTGTGGTACCTCACAAGGGTCGAGAAGAGTGTCATAGAGATTTGTACGTGATAACTATATAAATGTTGGTTGGTTAATTTACCCTTGAAAAAAAAAAAAAAGTTGAATATAAACGTTACGGTCTCCAACGGTAACGCATTGGAGTTGGCATGAGCATCGTGTGATAATAATAGAGACGAGAAAACAGCATAACGGACAAATCAAGATTTTGAATTCAAAAAAACACAACACAAACCGCTCTGTATTATTATATCTCTCTCTATCACACAAACACTCAATTCACAACAACAATGGCTTCCTTAACCCCAGGTCTAATCCTCAAACTCCTCCAAGCAATGAACACCGACACACGCGTCACCGGCGACCACCGTTCTCCTCTTCTCCAGCTCATCGGAATTGTACCCGCTTTATCCAGCTCCGATCTCTTCTCCAACGAAGGCTTCTATCTCAACCTCTCTGATTCTCTCAACTCCACCTACGTTCTTCTCTCTCACCCTGACACCGATCTCATCCTCAATAACCGTCTTCAATTAGGTCAATTCCTCTACGTTGATCGCTTCCATTTCCATACTCCTCTTCCTTCTGTCACCAACATTCGTCCTCTCCCCACTCGCCACCCTTTCGTCGGAACACCGGACCCACTTGTAGCTCGTATTTCACCTACCACTCGTCATTTCACCATTCAACCGTTATCGGATTCCGATGATCCTCTTTCTTTGTACCTCTCCACCAATACAACCACCGCACAATCTCCGATTCAGATCAATCATCAACAACAACAAAAACAACAACAGCAACAGAAGATGAACAATGTTCATTCACGGCAACCACTTGCTTCTCGAGACAATTTACCTGCACCGCAGAGATTTTCATCTCCGGCGACTGCTAAAAGGTCGCAATCTGCAGGGAAGTTTGGTAAAGTTTCTGCTGAGAGAGATCCATCTCCGGCGGGAAAGATGAAGAGATCTTCTTCACCGGTGCCGTCCAAATGTGTGGTTCCAAGTTTGGTTTCTGCTCGAGAGGAGAATCGGAAGGTTTCACGGGAGGCGTCGATCATTGTTCCGTCGAGGTATAGACAGCCTTCTCCGACGGCAAGGAAGCAGCCTTCGCCGAATCCTAGAAGAGCTTCAATTTCTCCGGGAAGAAGGTTGTCTGGTGGAATCAAGTTTTCGCCGGCTGTTGGAGATTCCACCGCGAAGAAGAAGATGGTAGCTGGGATTTCTAAGATATCTGATATGTTGGCTGGGTCTGCGAAGTCGGCGAGGAAGAACTGGGATGAGCAAAATGTTGAAGGTGAAGCTAAAGAAAAGAGTGTTGGTTCTAAACTTAGGGTTGATTCTCAATCAATCTTGCGTACTCAGGTAAATAAACATCAAATTTAAATGCTAATTTTTTTTTATATATGGCATGAATTAATTAACTATTGCTGAATTGAAATTCATATCAGAATCGATGAATTTAGATTGAGCTAAGAATGGAAAGCTTCAACGTATTTAATGTGATTTGTATTGATGTGATGCTGATTTTTTTGGCAGGTTGCATTGTCAAGGAGAATGAGTGATGTGAAAAGCCGAAAATCGGATGACAACGATTCTTCTTCTGTGGATGAGAATACTATAGACTCTTCTCCTCAAAGTTGTTTGGAGGTTGAGAAATCCAAGCTTGCAGGTTTGGGTGGCATTACAATCCATGAGAAGAAATGGACCGATGGAAGTGTTCCTCTTGATGCTGTGTCTGGCAAACTTTCAAGGCTTGGAAAGGTATTAATTTTGGAAATTTAACATTGATTTCTAGTGGTCTTATAATATGGAAATCATGCACAAGTGTGATATAAACAGATTGTGCCACCACTAAAAATTGCAGTGTGAATGCACTCACTTTCTTATAGTACAGAAATGCACTGTGATTGGGTGTTTATGCATTAGAAATGATAGGTTTATAGATTTATAGATGATAGCCTGGCTGGGTTCTTCTTATAACCTTGAATTGACCATTATTTTGCTGTTTTGCTCTATTTGATTTGAAGGCAATTTTGATTAAACGGGTTTTTCATTGTGAACTGAATCCAGGATGCAATGGAAAGGAAAGCTCTTGCATCTGCAGCTGCTGCTGCAGCATTAGAAGAGGCCAATGCTACTGAATGTATAATAAGAAATTTAAGGTAACTAGATTTCCTTAGACCTGGTTTTTAATATTGACCTTGAGTCTTTTATATACCAAAGTTAAGTCCATTGGCATTGTTTTCATTTTATTTAAACCTTCAACTGAATGCTACATTTTCTATTCAAGGGTTTAAAATTCATAACTTGTTTATTTGCTTCCTCTTTAATGGCTGACATGAATATTACTTTTTTTCCAATGTTCTTTCTGCCTGTTTCAGCATGTTTTCAGAACTTTGCTCTGTGTGTAAAGCCAAAAATCCTTTGCCAACCATAGACAAGTTTTTTACCATCTATGAAGATGTACTAAGATCAATCGCAATGGTTGAATCTGTTGCTAATAGTCACGATGAAAGTATTCCAACCTGTCAATCAAAGTCCATCTCTCTTTGGGTTGAAGCTGCTTTGGCCACTGATCTTCAGATAGTATCCCTTCTTACTGAAAAAAACATAGATACTCCATCAGAACTTCAGAAAAGGCTGTCAAGACCACACTCTCTTAGCACATCTAAGAGTCATGGAAATGGAATGAAAGAAACACTTGAGCTAGGAACAAGTTTACTGTCAGAAATGCAAATGTGGTTTTTACGCTTTGTTGAAGAATCCCTCGAAGCAGGATTTAAAGTGTTTGGAGAGAGTGCTAGTGGTGGGAAGAAAGCATTGCCTCTGGATGGTGGCTCCATTGCTGTTGTTTTGTCACATTTGAAGCGAGTAAATGCATGGCTGGACCGCGTAGTTTCTAAAGGGAATCACTCATTGACAGATAAGATTGAGAAGTTAAAGAGAAAGATCTACGGTTTTGTTATCCAGCATGTAGGATCAACTTTTGATAACAAAGCTTCCCCTGCTTCATCCTGAATTATTTTTGTTTGCTGATTTACTTTGACTATGGAAGTTGATTAGGGAATCACCGTAATTTCGAGTTTGATTAATTACTATTGTATTGAACAAATCATGATGACTCAATGGTTAACTTTAGAGCTTGTTTGTCAATGTGGTACTTTCAATTGGGAAAATTACAATTTTTCGGTTTCTTTTCTTTGAGAAACTATAATTATGTATCTGTGTATTTCCATTGATATTACTTTCATAGATGAATGAAATACACATGTTTATTGAAGTAAGTTTCTCTGATCAAACATAAGAGGTATGGAAGTTTCTTCAATCAAATCCCCAATTGCATGCTGTATGTTTCTTAAAGGTTTAGCGCATTGGGTCGGATCATTGAAGATACATTCCTTTGTAATCACAAAAGAAAGAGACGATTTTTTGTTAAATAGGATTGGGTTAAATATGTTTTTGGTCCCAGTTTTTACTTAATTTTAATAGTTTTTTTAGTCCCTAAAATAAATTTCTGCACTCAGTGTTAGTCTATCCTCAATTCAAATTTGTTTAATTTATGCTTAAACTCTTGGGTTTTTGAACAATTTTTCGCGGACGTGTTAAGAACATTACTAAAAGTTCCTCTACAAAAAATTGTCGCAAAATTTGATTTTTACGTTCAGATTTCGTTAATTTTATCTTTAACTTTTGTCGTTTTAAAATTTAATTCGTTTCATGTTAAAAAATTCTAAATTTGAGTAAATGAACCTTTCATAGTGTTATAAACTTGTTATAAAAAAATTGTTCAAAAATTTAAGAGTTTAAGGATAATTAAACAAACTTTGTTGTAACAAAGACTAAAATTAGAAGTTTTTGTTTTGTAGGAACTAAAAAACCTATTAAAATTAAGTAATGACTAAACTTAGAAGTTCCCAATTTTATAGGGACCAAAAACATAATTAACCCAA
>Ga0099826_10003298_pt1 | contig 10893 bp, 5 predicted proteins | sample Mtrugardesep15_FD_76830 | JGI IMG/M metagenome (GOLD analysis project Ga0099826, IMG submission 76830) | Root nodule microbial communities of legume samples collected from California, USA - M. trunc garden sep15 | ecosystem: Host-associated > Plants > Roots > Nodule | place: USA: California...
AATTGGGATATGACTTAAGACTTTTTTTAAAAGTCTATTTAACTAATAAAAACAAACTATGAGCCATAGAAAAAACATTTTAAATTGGGCTATCTAAGTAAATATGAATGATATTTTTTATTATCAATATTAATATATTAATATTTTTTTTGAAGGTTAGATTTAGATTAAATTATAAATTTGTTAACTTTAGTAATTTAAACTTTTTAGTCCATATTAACTTTTCACATATTTAATCAAATATATTTGTATAAATTAGAATAGAAATGGAGTATGATATTATATATACTTAAATTCTCTAAAATATCATGTTACATATCCAACAGGAGTTTAATCTCATTGGCCTATTACTTTGTCAGTCTATTTAGACAAGAATCACATTTTCATATGAAATATAATCTTCTGAACAAACTACAGACCATATCAAACTTTCAAAATGTCAAGTGAAAAAGACCTAGGTATTACAAAACCTAATCCGTGGATTAGGATTCTCTCAAGTAAAAAAAAAAAAAAAAAACTTGAGGAAATGATTTGAGAATCTAGACCATTAAAATATAGAGGATAACATTGGAAATTGTAAAAAGGGAAGAAAAAAAGTCATTTAAGAGTTGAGATATGAAAAGAAAAGATGAGGAAAAAAATTTGACTCCACTTCCAGGTAAGCTTACATAATCATAAGTCATAACAGACATCATGACAGATGAACGCACGTGACAATATCCAATCCAATACAAATTAACTTAGAATGGTTTCATAAAAACAATTATATATGCAAAGCACTATAATTTATCATAGTAAGCATCTCCAACAAGGTAAATGAGAATGTTAATTTGCCAACATGGTAAGACCTTTGGCCAATATTTCGTCCCGTCTGCAATACATATATCGGGAAGATCACAGAATTTCACAAAACAAACAATGTAGTGATATAGACATATGAAGCTATTTTCACCCAATCCAACAACATCAATGTCGGAACAGGATTCAGACGAGCTCGCATAATACTGACGGTCTTTAAAGCTTACAATATTGTACAGCACTGGTTGGTTTTTTTGGCCTGTTTGTAGAACATCTGTTTAAAATGCCAAAATCATATAATTGTGTCAGCTCAACGAAGTAAGTGGGAAGCAAATTTCAATTAATAGTTAACCAAAACTGAAATAATTAAATACCAATAAATATTGAAAAAGAGAAGTTTGAAATCATTAGATGCATAAATAATGATAGACAACCTTGTAATATAACCAAAAGGCAATAAAAGCAAGGACCAGATAACAAATTTCAATTCATGTACAGTATTAGGATTAGGAATGCACACTAAACACTTGTGTGGTTGGCTGGTATCTACTGATTTCACTCTAAAGAAGCATGTGTAGCTGCTGAAGAATCAAGAGTTGGCACTTTAGAAGCAATTGGATCAACTAAAGAAATCATTCAGCGAAACTGAGCTACCTGATAATCAATGTTGGTGACATTGCCAAGTCCCTTGAAGCACTGCATTTCAAGGTAGTTTTCAGGCAGGTGGTATTGATAGGTTTCTGGAGTCTATTGGTAATAAACAGGAAGCGGGCCAAACTCTAATGCTCGGGTTATGTGGATCAATACTCGCTTTTAGGAGCAGAATTACCATGTACACGGCAAATTGGAGGGATAGTTAAGGGACACAGGCAACAGATCTGAAGTCAGAGAGAGATGGTGTGGGTTCTTCTCAATTTTGGGAAAGTTAAGGGCTCAATAATCCCTTCCAGTTTTCATTAACATTGCATTCTCCCTTGTTTTAGATAGGAATTAGTCCTATCAGTATAATCCTCATAAGACAATTAGTTTGAAACAAGAATGCCTAAAGTCTCTTGACTCCTGGGCAACATTTATAATCCTGTATCCTTAGAGGTAATATATTATTACCAGCTTATATGAGAACACATTCTGATGTAGATAGACTCAGAAAGACAAATAGCACAAAGTCTATCTAAAAAAAATGGAAGAACTCTTAAATTTGCATGCCATATGTTCTTAATATGATTTATTTCCTGTGATCACTTAAATAAAAGCATTGCCAAAAACATAATCAGCAATGTCATTAATGATTAATCACTTAACGGAATACAATATTCATTATACGTGCTTAATGAATACCATAACCATGTACACCAAAGCTTTAGTAACAAAAAACAAGAGTTGGAGAAATAACAGATGCCTGAATATACACATACGCATTCATAGGAAATCCCATAGGCAAAGTTATAAAACAGGAGCTGTATTACTTACCTGCGATGCTGCACTCAGATCAGAACTCTTCTCAACTAAACTGTCCAGCTTCTCCCCTCGTGCAAGAACACTATCAATGGTCTTGTGCTGTTTACAACAGAAAATCATCATATGTTGATAAACACTAGATCATTTGTATGTAATGTGCTACACACCAGAAAATCATGCAGAGTACCAAACACAAAGCCAATAAAGTGAGGAGGAAATGAGAAAAGCCCAATCAACATAAAATTACTAAATCAAGATAACCAAATTAAGTTTAATATGACCAAGTAAACGTACATCAATAAGAAACACAAACATATGACCAAGTATATGTACATTAATAAAAAACACAAACATATTTCAAAAACAATAATAATAACAACATCTGAATGATTGCTAACCAGCTGACAGACATCATCAAAATCTACGACATCACATCACGGAGCTATGAAAGGATAAATTTGCAATAGTACATTATATTTGGCTCTTCAATGATGCTTGGGTTGCATGATACTAACATTTTCATCTAAAGATATATCTATTTGAAAACCAATGTCGAATCTTAAACAAACAAATTTTTCATTTAGAAAACTACCAAGCGTATCATTGTAACTTAAGTAAGTCCAGAAGACAAAAGATGCAGGGAACCCATTTGCTGCGTTGCAATACAATGTCATGCATGCTAAACACTTACAAGGATGATTTTTGTTTCGTCCAACTCCCTCTGGATTTTCAACAACTTATCAGCCTCTGCAGGGTCCTGGAGATTTGACAGGAACATAGAATGGAGGTTTCAGTGAAAAGTCATCATGTGAAAGGTTGTCAGAAAGAAAAATTTATTCAAAGCAATTGTGACCATTATACACTTCTTTAATGTAAATTCAACAACTGCTCTAGTTAAGGCCAATATAATGAAGAGGCATTTACATGCCTGGAATTTTGTGAGAGCTTCATTCAAATAGGGCCATGGTTGAGTACTGTCTTCCTGAGTGCTTCTCCATGATTCACCAAAACTTTTGATATATTCATCCAGCACCTGCAGGACATCATATTATATTACCATCTAGTAAACCAATTAAATAGCATGCATCAGAAGCATTACATCTGATATAACTGGCCTCTATTCTTATCCGCCACCCGAACATATGGGAACTTAAAGCCGTAGGCAGAGTTGCTTCGACATATAAAGACAAATGTAGGAAAACAGATGTTTGGACATGAGATCATGTTATCAAAATTGAAGGATATAAAGTATAAAGTCAAACTCTATCCAATGATATATCACATACAGACATGGAGGCCAGGCACACGGGAAAAACAACATCAATAACGCTATGCTAATTGGGCAGTGCCATGTCATTCTTATCAAACTAGCCAATTGTTTCAATGGTTTCATTGGATTCAGAATTAATACAACATATTCATATTGGTACTAGGTAGAAGTTATAGAACTCAAACATAAAACCTTGACCTCAGCAGTTAAAATCTAAAAAGCGGTCATCGTTGATTTGACGTTACTTTTGCGAGCATATTCACGAGGAAGTTAGACAAGATTGGGTTAGTATCATAGCAAGACAATAAATGAGAAAATGGAAAACAAAGACAGCAAGCCTCAAGATCTCCATAAATTAAATAAGGGAAATGTTAACGAGTGCCCCCGGGGCACTCTTTAAGACCTTTAAAAAGTAACCTTTTTTGAAAATTAATGTAATCAGTGCATTGGAAATTGAAATTTTTGACTTTTTTTATGGAATAATTTCTTATTTTGGAATGCTTAATGAGAGCCCCAGGGGTACTCGTTAACAAGACCCATTAAATTACTAATAAGACATTATTTTAGGACTCGAATCTTCGGTATTCAAAAATCATGTTGGACTTGGACCAACTTATTCAAGCCGAGCAGAGGGGCCGACCTAAAGCGTCAATACACATTTAAAGTATCCTCAGCAATACCAGAGGCATAAATTGTATTAAAAGTTACTAAGTCATCTGACCATATCTCACCGCGCAGTATTTGTTGAAATATTTTATGATATGGTACGACAAAGTACACCATGGTGATTGGTAAGGTAACTTGCATCAAGAAAGAGTCAACACCTAAACGTGAAATGCCTCTAACTGGGCAAATCCAATCAAAATTGCAGGACAAAGCAAGTAACGGAAAAATAACAACTACAAACAAGCCTTATCCCACTAAGTGGGGTCAGCTAAGTAACGGAAAAATAAAATAAAATGAATTAATTTTCGACAAATGTACTTTTTTCAAGTGGAACATGGGAAGACACTGATGTAATTAATAGTCCGCACCGAGATGATAGAAAGAAACCAGTCTTATAACCGCGACCTAATCACAAAGAAAACAACAAAACACCGAACAAGCTACCACAAGGTTGCTCAAAACATAACATGCTACAAATAATAAATACAACATTGAACCAAAACACGTTGCTCTCACTCTCACCTGATTGAGAAGAGAAAACGCACTACGAACTGGATAGTGATCATCCATAAATCCCACTGCACAAAGTCCATTTCTGTTGTATGCATGCACCTTGTACTCTGCAAATAAAAAATGTAAGGAGATTTTCAAAAACACTCAGAATTTCGAGAACCATCACCAGATATAAAAATAAATTATAACATATATCCTCTCTGGCACCACACCAACACTTCTGATCGAAGGAGTGTCCACGTGCCCGACACCGAGACAGGTAATTTACATTCAATTTTATCATTTTCTAATATTACTACTGGTGTCTACGTGTCGGTGCTTCATAACATATATCAAATCAATGATAATTTCTATTACAATGTTTATTATTAAAAAAAACAATAAAAAAACGGATAAAATCAATGTAAATTACGAAATATGAACCCGATCCAGATAGAACAACGTGAAACAAAAATCCAAAAAACGGAAAAAGCATGATTCGCGTGATTTTTATTCTGAAATTGATAATACGAAACCCTAAGATACTGAAATTGAAGGAATAGTATGAAATTAAACAAACCTTCGTGCTGAACGGATTGACGCTGACCCTGAGGGGTACGATTAGCTACGGTACGACCTACGAAAACAATGAACTCTTTAACGCTGGATCGTTGAAAGTAACCAAAGTGACTCACATCGGAAGCGTTTGCGAGGAACACCGATTCTGAACCGTCGCCGGTGGATTTTAGCACCAATAGAGCCGTGATCTTCATTTTTTTTTTGCTTTCGGTTTTCTCTTTCTGGAAAGTATTATTTCGCGGTTTTGTTTTTGTTCTTTGTTGTGATTCGCACGCAGTCGGTAGAAGGAGGTGTGTTAAGGGGCTAATGGTAAATTACGCTGAGAGTTTTATTATATGATGATGCGGAAGCTGGAACCAATGCTCGCTGCCTCGCTTTATGGTGAGGGTAGTATTGTGTACTTTATGTGGTTTTGTCAATGTGAGAAAAAGGCCCTCCCGTCAAAATAAACTTAATTTTGCCCCATTTTGAATATAAATAAATAATAAACTTCGTAAATTGATACTGATATTGCATATGATACATAGAGATTTGGGTTCAAATTACTAATATTTACATGACCATAGAAGTGTAATTTAAGAAGTCCATATACTTCAAAATGTAGGCGTACTCATATTAAATAGTGATATTATGTGGATACTCGCATATACATATTCATAGAGTATCAAAATTAATTATTTTAATTTAAAATATGTATTTTATCGGATACTTATATGATATTCGACAGATACACTCAAATACTTATAAGATATTTTACAAAGACGCATCTTAACAAAAATGAAAGGTAAAAATGTGAGACTATATTGCGAAAATTCAATGAAAATGTATCTGATTCAATTTAAGATATGAAACATTATAATTATCTTTCAATTAACCAAATTAAAATTATGTTTATGTTGGATGTAAGTAACGAGAGAAGAGATTCAATCAATCAAGATTAAACAAAATTTGTTTTGAGTTCTTTATAAATGCATTTGATGATATCTAACATATGAAATATAATAGAATATTATTTATGCAAAAACTTTACATTTTTATTTTGAACACATGTTTTTTTTTTTTAAATTGTGATTTTTATGATATTATATAATATCGAAGAGTAATCAATATTTATTTTTTTTCAAATATTTTATAATCATATAAATTTCAGTATATGTAATTCAAAAAAAATTCCAAGTGAGAGAAGTGTAATTTTCTAACATGTATTTTTTGTCAAGGTTTTTTAACATGTTTTACTGAAAAGGGAGTAAAATGTATATTTTAGCATAAGAGATAAGAGAATTTTATTTTTTATTTTTGTTGATTTTAATTTAAGCATCTCTTATAAAAGGAGTGGAATTTACTCACATTTGTTGTAAAAAAAAGATATAGTACATATAAACTTTTGTTTTTTCTGTAAAAAAATAACTAAATTTTGATTATTAACCCCGCAAAAAGTTGGTACTGACAATGTGAAAGTGAAAAAGGAAAAAAGTTGATATTTGCAAAATGACCTCCCCAACTCCGATCCGATGCTAACGAGTTTACTTATCTTTCACAGAATCGCGGATTAAATCAAGTTGCAGCTTCTTCTGAATTTCTAAGGTAAATTCATCTCCTTTAAGCTATAGTAAATCTGAACCTTGTTTAGTTTATGTCAACTCAAAGCCATCAACCTCACTGTTCTTATTAGATCATTTTTCTAATGGAAGCTCCCAAATCCCCTTCCAAACACAAACGATTCACCACCAAACATAAATTGTTGCTTAAAATCACCGCACTCATTTTCATCCTGATTCTGTTATTTATAGGTTTTTATCTTGAATCTCATGACTGGAAACCCAATAATTCGTCGTATCACACCGTTGTTATAGACTGTGGAAGCACAGGATCACGTGTTAATGTGTATGAGTGGATATTAGGGAGTGTTGTAAGTAAGAAAAATTTACCAATTTTGTTACATTCATATCCTGATAACAATGCAACAAATAAGAATACCTCACTTTGGAAAAACTCTTGTCAATATCATTGTATGCAAACCGAACCCGGGTTAGATAAATTAGTTAATGATTCATTAGGAGTTAGACAAGCTTTGGAGCCTTTGATTGTGTGGGCCGAAGGTTTAATTCCCGGTGAAATGCATGATGATACGCCGATTTTTGTTCTGGCTACTGCTGGAATGAGGAGAATTCGGACGGAAGATGTGTTTCGGGTCTTGGAGGATGTTGAGGCTGTGGTGAAAGACCATTCCTTTATGTTTGATAAGAGATGGATTAGGGTTTTGAGTGGGAGGGAGGAAGCTTATTATGGTTGGGTGGCTTTGAATTATAAAATGGGTAGCTTTGATGATGATTATCGTCGTGGGTCTTCCACTTTGGGACTTGTTGATTTGGGTGGGTCGTCGTTGCAGATTGTTGTGGAGATAGATCGGGATACAGGGGATGATGTGAATGCGATGAGATCGGAGTTTGGTTCAATTGAACATAGGATTGTAGCATACTCGTTGCCTGCATTTGGGTTAAATGAAGCGTTTGATAGGACTGTTGCTATGCTTAGAAATAATCAGAGGGTAGAAAGTACTAGAGGTGTATCTGAACTCAGACATCCTTGTTTGATGTCTACTTTTGTACAAAACTATACATGCAATTCTTGTTCTCGGCTTCATGCAGTTGACCCAAAAAATCATAGCCAATCCCAGAAAACCGAACTTCGTTCTTTAAGTCTTGTTGGAGAACCTGATTGGGAACAATGCAGAGAAGTAGCTGATGCTGCTGCTATGAACTTGAGTGATTCCAAAGTGTCACATCAAGCAGTGGGTGCAAATTGCCAAGCAAGTTTATTTTCTGGTATTGGTAAGTCAATAATAATTTGTTTGTTTATTTTTAAATTGTTTTTCTGGTAGCCTCTCTAAGTATGTTGTAGAACATGTGTTGATTGAAATTTATAAGATGGATTTCAGCTGAGCAAAGGTTGGATTAAGTTATCCCTAATATGAATAAGCAATGTGCAGTCTTTTCATGGCTAGTGGCTAACCGACCACATCTCTTTTTTTTTTTGCATAAGCATTGACACTTACATGGCACTGACACATAGACACTAATAATCATTTAAGAAGACTGAAGTTATTGAATACAATCACATGTGTTGGTGTCCAAAATTGATATGTTTCGGTAGGACATGTCTTTAATCTGATCATATCTAGTTACTTTCATCTCCTCCTCAACATCTGACCCATTCTCCAAAACTCTCCTTCAAAATATCATAGAGACGGCGTTTGTTTCACGTCGGTGAATGCATTGCTTGGAATCACATTCCATGGAACATTCTGTTGACAATGCTATTCCAAGGCACTTTAAAAAAAAGTTTGTATGATTGATTTATAACATTCTTAGGAATCTTTTATAGATAGGTTGAGTATAGAGGAAGTTATTGGGATAAAAAAGGAAACTTTACACAATTTCATTTTGATATCACAGGGATCAACATCTTATCCCTCTTGGGAATCAAAATCACAGGAATGTGGACGTTAGGGATTTTTTGTACCTGGAAATAAAGTTGTCAACCTTGTAATAAACATGTCAATAGTCATTGATACTAAACAAATTCAGTTCTGATACGCAGGGCTGTTCCAAGAAAATTGGAGGCTCGGCTCTAATATTAAAAATTGGCCCTTAATAAAAAAAAATTAATTATAATTTAAACAATTACAAATTAACAATAATCATTATTTTGATTTTAATTTGTTTTGTTGAAATTTTTTTGTTGATAGATGTGTGTGGGTTTGGCCTAACTTGTCCATTTACTCTTTATTTTTGTCAAATAATAAGTGTTTGATTTGGACCAACATAACAAAAGAAAATATTATCCTACATCCCAACAATTATACTCATACCCTATAAATAATTGAGGCCCCCATAAATTGGAGGCCTGGCTCCGTAGAGCTCTTTGCGCATGCCAAAGAACGGCCCTGCTGATACGTTGATAATGTGAAACTATTCCGATGATTAGCATGTATTCCACTTTTTCTTTATTGCAAATTTGGCTTTCATACAATTCCACCTCCAGGGCAGCCAAAAGAACATCGAAGAGGGAGAGGAGAGCTTAGGGTTGTTGGGGTTTTGTTTCTTTGATGGTTGCATGGAACTTGGGCTCAGTTTGGATTAGCTTTTATCTAATTAGAGCTCCTCAATTAAAACAAGTTTATGATTCTTGTAAAAAAATCCCGAGTTTACGAGTTTTATAAAAAAAGTTAAATAAGAGAGCCTTGGGAAAAAATTGATTTGCATTTTCCAATTATACAAAAAGCGATTATTTAAAAAATACATTGCTTTTGTCAAAAAAAAAAAAAACCATGGCTAAATAAGGAGTAGACCGAAAAAATTCACGGTAATTGCAAGTTCTTTTAATATTTGCATAAGTACTTTGTGATAAGTTTCTTCAAACCAATTCTTACTGTGTTTCTTTATATACATTGCAGGCACGGGTGCACTTAATTTAACAGCTGTTGCTCACCCAATGAAGCGATTTCATGCTTTATCTGGTTTCTTTTTTGTCTACAATAAGCTTAATTTGAGCCCAAGAGCCAATTTAACAACAATTTGGGAGTCAGGCAAGCAAATATGTTCAGATTTATGGGCTGGCCTGAGCAATATTTCTGACAATCCAAATTATGCTGGACAATTTTGTTTCCGGGTGGCTTATATGGCATCATTGATCGAGTATGGTCTATGTCTTGGTGATGTAGAAATGGAATTTGGTCCAGGTGATGTTTCCTGGACATTAGGAGCTGCATTGGTTGAAGGAAAATTTCAATGGTTAAATATTGCAAGCCACAAATCCCAGACTATACTTTCAACTTTAAAGAATGTGAAGGTCATGTCTTCTCCAACTACTCTCTTTGCTGTACTTCTGTTGCTTTTATTTATTGTTTATTGTACTCAAATCAAGCTACCTATGCCGGGCAGAAGGGCTTCTGCTTCTGGTTCGTCTTTGCCATCACATACTCATGCAAAACATCGAGCTAACTAATATATTATCTCAGTATTCTTTTATCTCTCATTTGCCATCCTCTACTCATTTTGAAAGGACATGATACTGAAGATTTTTTAAACCAATGCTATTTAATAGCCGCGCTCAATTTTTTTTAAACCATACACCAGTAGGAGGCTAGCTTTTTTTTTCTTCTTCCCAATTTTCAGTGCCAATTCCACAAACATAAATAAAAAATGGTCAGGGAACTTTTATGCGTTCACACTTCTGCTGTTTTATTTTAACCCATAAACCACGTTGCGCATTTTCAATTGATATAATTTTGAAGCAAAATGTTTGGGGTACCTAAATGTCTTCTAAGACGTGTGCTGTGCTCTAAACTTGAGGATATATGGGTTGAGCCGTTCAGAAGTGGAATTCGCTATCAGTATTTGTCATTTGAGTCATAACACTCGAATATTATTAACACTTAATATTAGTAACTTTTTCTGCCTGTACTATTATTTGAATATCAAACATATAAGAAAGAAGGGTATTTTCTTGTATTTGCAAGTCTGTTAAGAATATCCAATATTATAGTATAAACACCACAGACATTCTTTATTTGTAAAAATCTGATATTTACATCACTCATAGTTATTCTTTTTTTTTTTTTTTGGGGT
>Ga0099826_10003299_pt1 | contig 10892 bp, 10 predicted proteins | sample Mtrugardesep15_FD_76830 | JGI IMG/M metagenome (GOLD analysis project Ga0099826, IMG submission 76830) | Root nodule microbial communities of legume samples collected from California, USA - M. trunc garden sep15 | ecosystem: Host-associated > Plants > Roots > Nodule | place: USA: California...
CATCCCCTGAAGACGTTTCATGAAATAGGACTGAATGCCGAAGGTGCCATCCAGCCCTTCCTTTTCCATCAGCGCCTTGGCAAGCGGCGAGGCGAGCCACGACCCATCCGCAACCTCGTCGCCGCCAATATGGATCAGCCGCGACGGGAAGAGCTCAACCATCTCGTCGAATATCTTGCCGAGGAACTCATAAGTGGGCTCAATGGCCGGGTTCAGCGCATTATTGGGATATCCCTGCACAGAGCGGTCACTGTCCGGCGCTTCCTGCCCGTCCGTCAGTTCCGGATAGGCGACAAGAGCCGCCGTACTGTGGCCGGGAATATCGACTTCCGGCACGATTTCGATATTCAATGCCGCCGCATGCGCGACGACCATGCGCACATCGTCCTGCGTGTAATAGCCGGACACGGGTTCAGCCCCGTTACCGAGCTGCGGCAGAAGCGGCGCATCCGGACCGCGGGTTGCCCCAACGCTGGTCAACAGCGGATAGGCCTTGATTTCGAGCCGCCATGCCTCGTCATCCGTCAGATGCCAATGGAAGCGGTTCATACGCAGCCATGCGAGAATATCGATAAGCCGCAGGACATCGCCTGTCGGATAGAATTGCCGCGAAACATCGAGATGGCAGCCACGCCAGCTATAACGCGGCGCATCGCTAATGGCGCCGGAGGCCGGGAAGCGAAATTTGGGGTCGATGCGCGCGCCATGCAGCAACTGCGCCAGAACCGTCAGACCATATTGCAGACCGGCAGCGGCCGAATACTCCACGACAACTGCTTCTTTGGAAAAGCTGAGGCGATAACCTTCCGCTTCCAGCCCGCTATGCTGCTTGAAACGAAGCGGTTTTCCCTCATGAACCGGCGCAAGGCTGAAAGGCACATGGCCAACGGCAAAAAGCCGGCGGAACAGCGAAAGCACGGCTTCCACTGCAAGCACTTCTTCTGCACTCGCATCTTCCGCCGGGAAGAGCGCGACGGGAAAACCCTCGCCCGGTTCGGCGTCAATTTCAGCGGGCCAGGGCTGGATGGAGAAGGGCAAATCGAGCTTTCCCTCGGGAAGCAATACCGGCGCGGGTTCGCTGTGACGCCCATCCAGCATCAGGTCACCGACATCAACGGCGCGATGCGTTCCATCGGCAAGGCTGATATAGGCGGATTTCGCGCCATCCGTGCGATGCCTGGCCGGCCGCAGCAGGCCATCGACGGTGAAGCGCCAGGATTTTCCCGGCTCCAGCATAAAGCCCGGCGGCGGTGCAAATTCATGGAAATTGGCGTTGCGGCGCAGATAAACGGCATTGCCGCACACCGGCTTGTCCACCGTACGCGTCAGCGACGTGTAAACAATACGGAAATCCTTCAGCGGCGCGCCGGAAAGATTGACGAGGGTGAAGGTAAAGCCGCCCGATGCGGACTCTGCGAGCGGATGCCAAGAATTTTCAAGACGATATTGTGCGAGCGCCATGATGCTCCCCTTTATTGCGCATTGAACCGGTGAGACGGTTTTGATCAGTAGTGTTCGGATTGCGAGAAAGTCCGGGCAAGCGGTGCCTGCCCTGCCGTGAGACCACAATCAACCGGCAGGCACACGCCGCTGATGGCGGCGGCCTGCGGACTGGCGAGGAAAGCGACCGCATTGGCCACATCTTCGGGCCGCACGATCCGCTGCAGCGGATACCAGTGCTTTGCCTCCTCAAAGACCTGAGGATTGACGGCGGCCCGCGCCTCCCATGCCTGCGTGCGCACGGTGCCCGGCGCAACGGCGTTGGAGCGGATACCGAATTTGCCGTATTCGACAGCGATCAGCTTCGTCAGATGGATCAACCCGGCCTTCGCCGCGCTGTAGGCCGGGTGGCCGAATATCGCCATGCCATTGACAGACGTGATGTTGACCACCGACCCTTGCGTCCGCTTCAGCGCGTCCTCGAAAGCCCTGAAGCAGAGAAACGGCGCTTCGAGATTGAGGGCATTGTCCTTGCGCCATATATCGGCGGTCGTGTCATGCAGGCTGACGGCCCTTGCGGCACCCGCATTGTTGATGAGGGTCGCAACATCGCCCAGTTCCGCAACCTCAGCGGCCAGCCTCGCCAGGTCCTGCGGATCGGTGACATCGCAGGTTTTCGCAACGAAATGCGGACCGGAAAGCAGGGATAGCGCGCCCGAAAGAGCGTCGGAATCGATATCGACCAACACTACCTTTGCATGGCTTTCAGCGAGCGCCGCGGCAATTGCCCGGCCAATATCACCTGCTGCGCCGGTAACGACGGCGAGTTGATCTTTCCTGTCCTTCATCTCCTACCACTCCCTTGAAGCTTTCCGACCCGCCCAAAAGCCGGGTCTCAGGCAAAGCAGCCTGTATTTTTCGGCATACCCGCCCTCAATCACCGAGCAATTGCTTGTCATCCGGGTCACGGTGTTCCACGAGCTGCTGCTTGATATGACGCAACGTCACCATCGATCGTTGCCGTTGGTGATAGGCAGCAAGCGTCGCCAGAACATCGACGGCGGCCAGATAGGCGTAGCGCGATGAGGTGGGGCGGAAGATATTGTTTCCCTCGGGTACATTGACGGCCACCACCATGTCGGCGGCCGCAGCGACAGGCGTGTCACTCTGGGTGAGCGCAATGGTGGTTACCCCCATTTCCCGCGCCAGCCTGAAACATTTCACCAGTTCCATGTTGCGGCCGGAAAAGGACGAACCGATGATGACGTCTTCCTTGCGCGCTGCAGCCGTCATCATCAGCTGCATGCTGTGATCGGCGCTGGTCGAAACACGCAGGCCAAGGCGGAACAGCCGGTTCTGGATTTCCGAAGCGATCATCGAGGAATTGCCGCCTGCGCCGAAAGCATAGATCATGCCGCTATTGGCGATCCTGATCGCCGCTTCATCGGCAAGGGCGGGATCGAGCGTCCTGTGCAGCAGGAAAAGCGCTTCCTGCGCCTTGGCAAGCACCTCTTCCGCAACATCCGAGGGACCAGTGCTGGACGGTTCGGAGGTGAGGTATCGGATACCCACATAGGCGGTCTTGGCGAGGCTGACCTTGAAATCTGAAAAGCTCTGGCAGCCGAGACGCCGGCAGAACCGCGTCACCGTCGGCGGAGACACTTCGGCCCGGGCCGCAAGCTCGATGATCGAGGCATTGACGGCGAATTCGAAGTCCGAAACCAGAATATCGGCGATCCGCCGTTCCGATTGCGAGAACTGCCCCTTGTCTTCCTGTATCCTTGCGAAAATATCCATGCTCATCGGTCTCCGTTCCGCCAAAACTTAAAGCCTGGCCCTGTTACCGATGCACCCTAATAAAGCGCGCCCGTCAACCGCATAGACCCCTGAATCGACCTTGTTTCGTCCCACTGACGACACGGCGGACACCTCTGATTTGAAAATTATTTTCTCTGTTGATTGACAGATGAGCATATGCCAACAATCCTCGCCAGAGAAAACTCCAAATCTTGAAAATAATTTCAAAAACGGACCCAAACCATGCGTGACCCCTTCAAAAACCCCTTTCCCGCAACGGACGTCGCCCGCCATTCCATCTGGGAGATGCTGGTGACGCGGGACATCGACGCATTCCTCGCCGCCGACTGGTCGAAGGTCGCGGATGATTTCGTCGAGGACGGCTTTCTCGGCATCAACGCCAACCGGGATGCGAACCCGGACAATTGGCGCCTGTCCTTCCCTTCGCTTACCGCCTATCGCGACGAATGGCTGCGGCAGGCGCGGGATTTTCAAACCCAGCAATTCGCGGAGAATCCACGCGATGCGATCTTTGCGACCACCACGCTGGAAGAAATCGAAGTGGAAGGCGAGACCGCGCTGGTGCGCAAGAAGTTCGACGGCGGGCTTCGCAAGGCGGACGACAGCTTCGACGTCATGAAATGGCAGACGCTCTATTATTGCCGGCTGTATGAGGGACGCTGGAAGATCAGCGGTTTCACCGGCTACATGCCCAACCCCATGCCGTGATCCAGCGCCGATGCAGTAAGGCTTTGCACGCCGGGCCAAAAGCCCGGCGTTGTCTTTTTGTCTGGAAGGAACGGGAAAATACTGCCTGAGACGGATCGCGTCAGGAACAGCCGGGCACGGGGAAACAGATTTCATGGCCCGGTTCCTGCCCCTATTGGATCAGCTTGAGAACTGAGAGATCAACGCGCCGTTCCAGCGCAATGCCGCTCTCATCGAACAGATGGCAATCCGATGCGTTGATGCCGGTGACGATCGGCTCATCCACGACCACAGGTGCGGAGCCGGAAAGCAGGGCGCAATAATTCTCACCCGTCGGCGCAACGCCATAAGCAATGGTATTGACCCCAAGCCGTTCGATCACGCTCGGCGCAACCTTGATATTGAGGTCTGCCGTTTCGAGGCCGGTATGTTCCGGGCGGATTCCGAGCGTCAACTGCCGGCCTTCAAGGCCGGCACGCGGCTCGACCGGCACCGTAATCGTCTGACCTTCATATTCCACCGTCACGCCGTCGGCGCTGACGGACTTACAGGTCACCTTCAGGAAATTCATTTTCGGATTGCCGATGAAGCCGGCCACGAACAGGTTAGCCGGCTTGTGATAAAGCTCGAGCGGCGCACCGACCTGGGCGATTTCACCGGCATTCAGCACCACGATCCGGTCCGCCATGGTCATGGCTTCCACCTGATCGTGGGTGACATAGATCATCGTCGCTTTCAGCGTGCGGTGAAGATTGGTGAGTTCGATGCGCATATCGGCGCGAAGCGCCGCATCAAGGTTGGAAAGCGGCTCATCGAACAGGAATATCTTCGGCTCTCGAACGATGGCACGGCCGATCGCCACGCGCTGGCGCTGGCCGCCGGACAACATGCCGGGGCGCTGCTGCAGGCGCTGATCGAGCTGGAGGATTTTCGCGACACCCTCGACCTTCTGCTTGATCTTGTCCTCCTCCATCTTCTCGACGCGGAGGGGAAAAGCGATGTTTTCGAAGACCGTCATATGCGGATAGAGCGCATAGGACTGGAACACCATGGCGATGCCGCGCTTGACCGGCGGCAATTCATTGACCTTCACGCCGTTAATGACGACGTCGCCACCGGAATTATCCTCAAGGCCCGCGATCATGCGCAGCAATGTGGATTTGCCACATCCCGAGGGGCCGACAAAAACGACGAACTCGCCATCCCTGATGTCGAGCTGAACACCCTTGATGACTTCGAAATGTCCATAGTTCTTGCGGACGTTGTTGAGATAAAGCTGACCCAAAACTTGCCTCTCCCGTCACCAGCCGACATCAGGCTGCGTTCAGAGACGTTCCGCAACACGGAAAAATCGCGTCGAACCGGAACGGTTGAAAAACACGAGACGCCCCTTCCGTCATAACGGCAGGCATTCCCGCGGCGGATTATGGGGTTGCGGGCGACCTGCGCCCGCAACCGTATCAATGTGGATTACTTGTACTGCTCGAGAGCGGCAGAGGCCTTCTTTGCGGCATCTTCCGGTGTTGCCTTGCCGGTGACGACAGACTGCACCATCTCGATCATCGTGTCCTGGAAGCCCTTGTAGTCGGTGAAGAGCGGCTCGGGGCCGCCATAGGCGATACCGTCGATCAGCGGCTTCCAGAAGGGATCCTTGGCGATGAATTCATCGACCTTCGGCGACGGACGCAGCGGAGTCAGACCCGCGCCGCCCTGCAGTTCGTATTCGCCCTGCGGGCCGGGAGAGGTGATGAATTTGGCGAATTCGGTCGCCTTTTCTTCCACGCCGGTTCCCTTGAAGATCGCCAGGCTGTCGGTGATGAGCAGCGTGCCGGGACCCTTAGCTTCCGGGCCAAGCGGCAGCGTCGCAATGCCCCAGTTGATCTTGGTTTCCTGCAGACGGGTGGCCGCACCGGAGCCAGCCTGGATCATACCAACCTTGCCATCGAGGAAGATGGCGCGGATTTCGTTCTGCTCATAGGCCGTCGGACCTTCGACGGAATAGGGCGTGATGTCCTTGTAGGCCTTCAGCGCCGCTACAACCTGCGGGCTGTCGACCGTGATCTTGTCACCGTCGATAACCTTGCCGTTATTGGTGTAAACCCAGTGCATGAACTGGTGCATGGTGTTGTCGAAGGTCTTGGCAGGCAGGCCGTAACCGGCAATGCCGGTCTTTTCCTTAATCTGCTTGGCGAAAGCGATTTCTTCAGCCCAGGTCTTCGGCGGCGTTTCCGGATCGAGACCAGCCTGCTTGAACAGGTCCTTGTTCCAGTAAAGCGCCTTGGTCGAGAATGCGACCGGCACGCCCCACTGCGTGTCCTCGAAGGTCACCGTGTCAACGATATTGGGGTAATAGGTCTTCTTTTCGTCTTCCGTCATCGGCACCGGAACGATCAGATCGTTCTGCGCGAACTGCTTCAGCGTGCGCGAACCGACATAGGCCATGGCGACCGGCGTGCCGGCAGCGGCAAGCGTGGTCGCCTTGTCCTGGCACTGCGCCCAGCCGACGACCTCAGGCACAACCTTCCAGCCCTCGTTCTTGCCTTCCCATTCCTTGATGTATTTCTCATGGATGGGGTCCATCTTGTCGCCGCAATAGATCCAGCTGATCTCCTTGTCGGCGGCGTGCGCCGTCACCGTGGTAAGGGCAGTGGAACCGGCAAATGCGAAAGCGCAGAGCGCCAATCCGTAATGTTTCAGTGCCATAGGTAGTCTCCCGTTTTGGTGGTCGTTCCGGTTGTTGTTTATTTCACCGCGCCGGCGGTAAGACCGCTGACGAGATATCGTTGCATGAAGAAGATCACGACCATGGCCGGCGCAATGCCGACGAAACTGGCCGCCATCAACTCATTCCAGATGACTTCCTGACGACCGAAATAGGCGAAGAGGCCGATGGGCAGCGGCATATATTCGGTCTTGGAATTGAAGGTGAGCGCAAAGATGAACTGCTGGGCATAGGCGCCGATGAATGTGGTGATGGAGACGACAGCGATGCCCGGCATCGCCAGCGGCAGGATCACCCGGCGGAAGGTGTAGAAGTAGCTCGCGCCATCCACATAGGCCGCTTCTTCCAGTTCCCGCGGGATACGCAGCATGTAGGTGCGCAACAGCCAGATGGCGGTCGGGATAAGGAAGGCGGCGCCGGGAATGATCATCGCCAGATAGGTGTTGAGCACACCCATGTTGCGCATCAACCGGTAAAGCGGGATCAGAAGCACCGCGCCGGAGAACATGTTGATCGCCAGAAATGCGCCAAGCAATTGCCCGCGACCGCGAAACTGGAACCTGGCAAAGGCATAGGAGGCCGGAACCACCAGAAGCAGAACGATGATCGTCGAGATCGTCGAAATGAAGAAGGAGTTGAAGACGTAGCGGGCAAAGCCCGGAACGCTGACCCACATGGTGCGGTAGGCCTCGAAGGAACCGTTCGTCGGCCAGAATTTGTAGGGCGAGGAGAAAAGCAGGCTCAGCGGTTTCAGCGAAACCAGAAACCCTTCCACGAAGGGCGCCAGCACGAAGGTCAGGAATACGGCGATGCCGCAATAGATCCCGACAATTTCATACCACCTGTAGCGGTTGATCATCGCATTCTTGTCGGTCATCGGCTGGCCTCCTGCGAGATACGGCTGGTGATGCGGAAGTAGAAATAGGTGAAGATCGACAGGAAGATGCAGATCAGCACGGCGCGCGCCGCACCCTCACCGTATTTGTAGGAGCCGATCGCCGTCTTGTACGTGTCGATGATCATGGTCGTGGTCTGGCCGGTCGGGCCGCCCTGCGTCAGGATCCAGATGATATCGAAGGAATTGAAGGTCGAAATCAGCGAGATCATCGACATGGTAATCATGGCGGGCAGCATCAGCGGCAGCGTGATACGGCGGAAGCGGTAGGCGCGGCTGGCGCCGTCCGTCCACGCCGCCTCATAGAGATCCTGCGGAATGGCCTGAATGGCCGCCAGCAGATAAAGCGTCACCATCGGCACACCGATCCACACGTCGGTGATGATCGTCGCCCAGAAGGCGGTGTTGCCATAAGCAAGGAAAGCAACAGGCCCATTCACAAGCCCGAGATTTTGCAGCACGCCGGAAATCATGCCGAACTGGCCGTTATACATCCAGCCCCACATGAAGATACCGATAGCCATCGGCACGATCCATGGCGGCATGGTCAAAAGGCGAAACAGCGCCCGACCGGGAACGGCCGAATTCAGCAGGACTGCACCAAATGTGCCGATGATCATCTTTATCGAGACGGAAAAGAACGTCCAGATAAAGGTCCGCGTGATGACCTCGGCAAAAGTCGCGTTGAAAATCTTCTCGTAGTTGATGAATCCCACCCAGTTCGTCGTTTTTCTAAGCGACGCATCGGTGAAGGACAGGATGAAGGTATCGACGAGCGGATAAGCAACGATAACCGTGATGTATAAAAGCGCCGGCAGAAGAAGAAGCCAGGCGAAGACGACCGCGCTGCGTTTCGCATCCATCGCCGCGCCCCTCAAGCCGATTTCACGGCGGGGGATTTAGGCTGCCCGTGCAGCGCCAGATCATATTCCTCCCACACCGGCTTGAGATCGATCACTTTACGGCCATGGCGCGCTTCATCCATGGCAAGCGCCAGAATTCCGGCCTCGATCGCGTCGAGCGCGGAAACCGGGAGCGGCGTACCCTTGACGATATGAGCGATAACGTCCTCGGCCATCTGCTCATCCGCGCCATAATGCTGCGAGAGCGTGGTTGCCGCCGAATAGGTCTTGGCGACAGTCTTTTCATTGGTCCGGGCGTTGTGCACGTTCAGAAAACCGCGAACAAAATCGCCCTCGGCCATGCCCTTGGCGCCGATCACGCAGAAGCGGCGGAAATCGTCGGGAACGTTGAGATTGGTATGGAAGGCAAGCGACGCGCCGTTCTCGTATTCGACGATCGCCGTCTGGTAGTCGATGATATCACCGTCGCTGTCGAAGACCTTGTCGGAACCCATCCATCCGCTCGGCTTGCGATGGTAAACCTCCATGTCGTTGATGCCGTCATTCTGCGGCGCGTTCGCCGGCGTGAAGCTCTTGCGCCCGCCGAAACTCGATACGAAACGCGGCCGCGCGCCGACCACGCCATTATAGAGATCGAGGTCGTGGCAGCATTTTTCCAGCATGAAGGAACCGGAATAATTCTCGTAACGCCGCCAGTCGCGCATGAAGAATGCGCCGTGATAGGGCGGAATATGCTCCGAGGCCTCGATGGAAACGACATCACCCAGCCTGCCTTCGGCCTGCGCGGCGCGCAGATCGCGGTAAAGCGGGGAGTAACGCAGGACCAGACCAACGAGCAGCCGCTCGTGGCCGTGCTTGTTGAGCAGCCGGGCGAGTTCGAGGCTTTCCTCGATGCTGACGACGATGGGTTTTTCGGAGAAGATGGTGCAACCGGCCTCAAGCCCGATGCGGATATGCTCAAGATGCATATGGTTCGGCGAGCCGATCATCAGCAGATCGAATTTTTCGTTCGCGATCAGCGCCTCGGGGCTATCGTAAGCCTTGCCGGCCGAAATGCCCTTCTCCTGCAGGCCCGGCAGGCCCGCCGGCGCGGGATCGACATAACCGACGATCTCGAAATCCCTGTCGATCTCATGAAAAACGTAGCCCAGATAACCGAGACGGAATCCGAGTCCGATAATTCCCACCTTCATGAACTTTGTTCCCTGTTCATTCGTAATTCATTTTCGCAGAAGCGACCATTTCTGTGCTGGCCATCCAGTTATCTGCGATAATTTTCCGCCACGATGAAATTAATTTTCACGACGGTCAAGTTAAATTCGATTTCACAAATGCTGCCGCCAGCTCGAAACCGACTTTTTCGTCGAGACCGGCGCGAAACAGATCGCCGCCCGCCTCCAACGCAAAAAACAATACCAAAAAAATGCCAATCGTCCAGAGCAATTCCGTTATCGAGAAATTTTTTTTGGTTAATGCGAAAATATCAAGCACCTAGCCTTATTATCAGGCAGAACATCGAAAAAATAACCGATTAATCGTACAAATCCGACAATGGTTTTATTTTGGTATTGCCGATTACGCGGCATATGATATAGCCAGAGCCGGCCATATCGCCGACCACATGGATCGTGACAGAGGTTATGGATGAACGGGGCAGCGCTTAATCTGGATGACCTGCAATCAGGCGGCGGCCCGCTTTACCTGAAACTGCGCCAGACGATTGAAGACGCCATCAATGGCGGCCGCCTGAAACATGGCGACGCTTTGCCGCCGGAGCGCGATATTGCCGAAAGCGCCTGCGTCAGCCGCGTCACCGTGCGCAAGGCGGTGGACGATCTCGTCCGCGATGGTCTTCTGGTCCGCCGGCACGGCTCAGGCACTTTTGTCGTCAAGCCCATCGCCCGCATGCAGCAGCCCCTGACCAAGCTCACCTCGTTTACCGAGGACATGCGCCGGCGCGGGATGACGGCGAGCACCCGCTGGCTGGACAGGGGCCTGTTCCACCCGACCGGCGACGAGATGATGGCGCTCGGGCTTTCCCAATCCGCCATGGTGGCGCGGCTCACACGTCTGCGTCTCGCCAACGACCAGCCGATCGCACTCGAAGTCACGAGCCTGCCAGGCGATATTCTGCCCGACCCGCAACTGGTTGAAAACTCGCTTTATCTGGAGCTCGAGAAAAGCGGCATCCGCCCCGTGCGCGCCATTCAGCGCATCTCCGCCCGCAATCTCACCGATGAGGAAACATTGCTGCTTGGGGTCCCGCCGGGCTCGGCAGCGCTTTCCGTTCAGCGAATGGCCTATCTGGAAAGCGGGCGCCTCATGGAAATATCCCGCGCACTGTACCGCAGTGACGCCTATGACCTCGTCGCCGAACTGACGATGGGTCCCGAGTGACAAACCCTGATCAAGGACACGAAACGATGACAACCCTGATGCGCCAGGAAATCGATGAGATTCCCGATGC
>Ga0099826_10003300_pt1 | contig 10891 bp, 9 predicted proteins | sample Mtrugardesep15_FD_76830 | JGI IMG/M metagenome (GOLD analysis project Ga0099826, IMG submission 76830) | Root nodule microbial communities of legume samples collected from California, USA - M. trunc garden sep15 | ecosystem: Host-associated > Plants > Roots > Nodule | place: USA: California...
CAAACCCTAGTGTTTGTTGCCAAGAGACAAACTTTATACAAACCCTAGTTTTGTTGTTGTCTTTCTAAACCCTTGTTTCAGCCCCCTCTATCTCAAGGTTTGCTTTGATACAAAGCCTATATTTATAGTAAAAGTAACCCTCATAAAATTGTAACAAATCTGGCCAAAATATACATTTTCGGAAAAAACTGTCATGCAAAATCGGGCCCCGAATTCCTCCATTCGGGCGCCGATTTTTGTCGAAACTAACTGCTCCATAGGCAGCCAGAAATCGGGTGCCGATTTTGGGTTTTCCAGCAAACATGATTTTGCACTCCAAACTCCAATTTTGAGTCACTTCTACAACAATTGCAATAATTTGGATTTGGAATATCATTTTCATTTTCACACTTTCTATTTCAATTTGGTTTATTGGTATTTTATTGATCTCTATTTAATTTTGTACTCTCTTATGACTGACATCTGAATGAATTTGCTAAATAAATGACAGAATTTGAAGCATGAAACAGCAAGTTTGATGAAGAAGATTGAGCTTCTTGAAGCTTCAAAAAGGTTCAACATCTTGAATTTCTATTCATCTTCACAAACGGTTTATATATATTCACGACAATAATAAAAATTATATAATGTATGTGTACTATTCATCCTTCAGGAAACTCATGGGAGAAGGTTTGGCATCATGCTCTTTGGAAGAACTACAACAGATAGAACAACAGTTGGAAAAGAGTGTAAGCGTTGTTCGAGCAAGAAAGGTTAGGGTTTCTCAAACCTATTGAATTTGTTAGTTACTTTTAATATTTTGAATTTAATAAATATCTGAGTCCAAACTTTATGTTTTTCAGAATCAGGCATACAAGAATCAAATTGACCAACTAAAAGAAAAGGTATGTTGTTCATATAGTTGACAAGGTGGTAACGACATATCTTTTGAAAATATCCCTAACCTGATCTCAATTTTCAAAAGGTATGTTAGTTCACATAACGTCTGAAAAGAGAGAGAGTAGAGAAGAGGGTTTTGAAAGATGGAGAAAAGAACAGATTTTGAAAATTGAATGTGACCCTAGGAGTATTTTGGTAATTAAATTGTGTGACGGGGTGTAGGTTGATTTACTTACAACTATTTTTTTGTTCATATTAATATGTAAGTTGATTGACTAACTGTATAACCGAAACCCTTGTGTTATCTGAAATTTTGTGCTATGATTCAGAAACTTGTGACTAATTTTTCTTTCAAACTTTTGTGCTATAAAATTACCTAATGTGGTTGATTTTTTTTTATATTGTAACGAAGGTGAAATTAAGGTCTTTTTTTTCTATGATTTTGAAACATTGAAGAGATGATGCTTAATTACTTCTATGTTTTGAATACAACTCAGGAAAAAACCCTACTTGCTGAAAATTCCAGGCTCGCTAAGCAGGTGAAAAGAAACTATTACTATTTTCTAGAATTTGTTTTGCTGATCTATATGAAACAATTATTTGTTATTTAAGAAATTCTTTAATTAGTTTGAAAATCTAATACTAACAAAAAGTCCCATGCAACACGGTGTGCAGCCCCCACAGCCACAGCTACAGCCGCAGCCAACAACGAAGGATCATCAAAGAGAAAATCAACAACCCTATGCTGAAAGCAGTCCAAGCTCAGATGTAGTGACTGAATTGTTCATTGGACTTCACAGGTCTAGTTGAAGATAATCAATCTAATTATGTAGTACTTGTAGTGTTTGTTTGGTTTTACATTCCAATGCATTTAAATGAACATTTTGCAACTAAGCAACAAAATCATTCCTTTATTGCATTGGAATTTGTTCAACTTAAGAACAAATCTATCCTATATTTTTTATAAATAGAACAACATATCCTTAATCCCTTGCTTATATGTATGCAAGTGTAAAGTAAGAGGGAAAAACCCAAATGTCTCTAATGTATAACTACTATGTTGATCAATGTTATGCACCGGATATATATTGCCACAATTGTAGTCTATGTATCACTGTAATACTCTCTCCACCCCCTTTTATGGAGCTATTATATATTTAAAAATAGGACATGCCTTAGAATTTCACTAATTAATGAGTATTTAAACCGACACCTTTTAGCTTATCAAATTATCTACCATATGGATGTTGAACTCTTCTATGTGTTCAATAAAGTGAACATAACTCTAAGAACCGAACTCTTTGTGGGAAGTGAAGGTATTGCCCCTCTCCCTGTCACGGTGGCTGCACCACAAGCATTTGCAAAATCAAGGGTCTCCCTTAATATTTTCTCATCCTGAAAATCACATAGGAGAGGATACACTAAAGTTATCAAAGTTCTAATTTCTGTGTTAAATAAATCATGATTCATAAATGATGACCATCATAAGAAAGATTAATCAAAGATAAAACAACGTTAAATTGTTTTCGTATAAGGTATATTGGAGAACTTATAACAACAAGCAAAAATCAACGTATTATCACGTCATAAGCTGTTTTAAAAAAATCTTCCAAACAGGTTCTAGTCATATCAGGATCTTAACTTGGGGTTGGTTTGTAGGGAAGGTGGGTAGGAATATTCATTGTCCTTTTTCAAATGTGTGTAATAATCCTTTGGATTCCTTAGAAAGAATATAGGTTGTAAATTTAGAAAATTTCTTTTCTCATTTCTTAAATTGTTCCTTTTTTTTAAGTGTGGTTGGCTAAGCGACATTTAAAGGTCGTTCGACAATTTTTAGATTGGTTAAATCGATTTAAAGTAATTGAACCACTCTAAAAAGTGTCCAACGACATTTAACTTCCGCTGGAATGTCGAACGGCGGTTAACTGTCGTTGGATATGTTTTTGAGCAATTTCAGAATTGAGAAGAGTAATTTTCGTAAATTTGCTGACTTGGGCCTTGGCAACATCTAAGGTTATTGCTCTATAGACCCTCAGATTGCTAAACTTCTGAAAAAAGTTGATTGAGAGTTATGCAATCTGATCTAAAAACAAACGATCAGGTCCTAACTCCAAATAGATTTTATGCGATCGAAAGTTATAATCCGATATATTTGATGGGCTCTTGAGCAATGTGGGGGCCAATAAAGCAATCATGAGATCTAAAGATGGACCACAACTACCCTAAACAAAAACAATTAAAATAGGAATAATGACACCTACCTTATAAATGTGTATATGTGCAGACAATATGCTCAAAAACCCACCAACAAAAGAATCACCAGCTCCAGTGGTGTCAATTGCTTCCACCTCAAAACCATAAACCCAACCTTTAAAGTCCTGTGTAACCACAATAAAGACATCTTTATGATTAACCATGACCAATTAGCAAACTTCCAAAAAAAATCTTTAAAGTTATGTTGCATGTTTTTACACGTTCAGATTCTAAAATTCAAAAAAAATGATGGGCGCGTGATTACTGTAGGGTTAAGAAATTCTCGAAAGTTTTTGTTTATGGATCAAACCTTGGTGTAGTATCTACAGCCCTTTATTCCTTCAGTGACCAACAAAAGTTTGAGATTATGGTGGAACAACTTCTTCATGATCATTTTGTCATCATAAGGATCATTACCTTCAGTCAAAATTCTAATTTCTTCCACACTTACCTGCAGTTTGGAGTATATATATAGATAAAGTTAATACTTATTTTCATCCATAAAAAAAGTGTAATTAGTTTTGTCCTTTAATTTTTGACACCAAATTTATCCTCCAATTTCATTTTTTTTTTTTTTGGTATCAAATGGTCCTTTTAGGAAGGCAATTTGAAATGTTTATGATATATTACTTGTATATTTAGAGGGTCTAATTTACACTTTGATGACTCTGTATTTCCACACACATATGACAAAAATATTCAAAACATTTACCTTAATAATGTCAGCATAGTTCCAAATACTCATGATGCCTTCCCTAGCAGCCTCTATTGATGGCCATAGTGGCACTGTCAAATTTGGGGCATAAGAAAGTATACTCCCACACATTTTGGCATAATCCATTGCTTCAATGTGAGCTGACCTAGATGGCTCCTCAATTAAGCTAACTGAACCATAATGAAATATTGTGGCCTGCATGACATTAGATACTTTTTGGAAAAAAAATTAAAATATTGAGCTTATAGTCAATTTAAGAGTTAGTTTTGGACCACCTTGTGGAGCAAAAAATCGTCACATTTTATGTTACAATTGAAATTTAATAAAAAACAAAGTAACAATTGAAATTGAAATACAACTTCTAATTAAAAAAAATAAAATAAAAACATGAACAATAGTATATTAAGGATGAAACTTTCAATATCCATATATAATAGTACAGATGATGTGATTTTACTAGGGAAACATGATAAAAAACTTGTTGTCCGGATAATCGAAGAATGTCTTGCATAATCACAACTATTTGGTTACACTATTTAAAAGCACACATATTTGAAAAAAGGTAGAAAAAAATTAATGTGTATTTTTTAATTAAGAGTTTAATTTATATACCGTACAAAAAGTTTACACATGTATCCATGGGTACGGCATGACAATTGATAAGTCATGTAGTTTAACAATTAACTCGTTAAATGGTGTAATGATACATCATTGCGTAACCGGTGATGTATATTAATTAAACTCTTTAAACTAATTGAATGATATGTATTTTTATGTGTGTCAAGATGGTGTGTATAAATGGTTGTGACCATATTTTGCATACACTTTGAATACAAAAAAATAGTTATTACCTTCTTTATCAATTTCTTCTGGACAAAAAAGTGTGTCAGCACTTGGATTTCGATAAAACATGAATTCAGGTTTCCCATCATGACTCTTAAGTGAATGAAATGCCAATGCTGTCCTTGCATTTTCATCAAACAGCAAGCCAGAATTGTCAACACCATTTTGTTTTAGAATATCAGATAACATATGGCCAAATTCATCATTTCCAACCTTCCATTCAAACGTTACAAACATTGCAGTCAGGCAAAAGTACTGAGGTAGATTAGAAGTACAATAAGGAGTAGTATGTTGCACATGCACGAAGGAGGGGTGGACAAACGGGCGGGTTCGGGCGGGGTCGGACTCAAACACCCCATCCGGCCCAAACCACGGGTGCTATCTCAAGGCCCAATCTCGTCCATCTGAAAAATCGGTTAAAACGGGTTAGCGGTTCGGTGGATGCGGGTTGGTCTTTTTTGACCTCATTCAGAAAAGAAGAAGAAGATGAAAGTTTCTAGACCAAAAATCATATTCAACCCTAGTAGCTAAAATAATAACATCCAAATCCATCACAACTTATCTAACAGATCCAAATCTAGAAACATGATGAATGTTCAGAAGATGGTCTCTAAAGAAGAAGGATGTTCGCGATTGAAGGAGAGAGAAAAAGAAAACTTCAATGTATTCATCTATAATGTTGAGAAGAAGAATGGTATATGAGAAACCATATGAGCAAACTAAAGAGGTGTGTGAGTTTAAATTAAATCTTATAAACAAAAAAAATCCACTTTTGTAAGAGGTGTGAAGAAAAATGAAATTCAAAGAGTGAGAGAGATATGAAGAAGATAGAGTGGTCAGTAGTTTTGTTGTGAATATTCTGTAGACTCGTAAGCTTTGGTGCTAGAATTAAGAGAATTAAAAAATATTAAAAGTGGAAAGATTGTGTTTGATCTTTCAATGTTGAGATAAGGTTTAGATCCACTTTTGCTCAAAAAAAAAAAAAAGGTTTAGATCCACTTTCCTTGTGTAGGTTTGTGACTTGTTCAAACTTTTGTAAATAACCATTAATTAACGAGTAAAAATAAAACTATTGTAATGTAGAAAAATATAAAAAATCATGTTTATCTATACTTTTTAAGAAGTACTTGTCTGGCAGCAAAGTACCCGTTATGTCACTATAAAAAATTAGTTTATATAAATAGTTCGGTCGGTTACGGATTCACTATAGATCCAATATAGATATCTGATATCGTCCATGGCTGTCCCCACAAAACCGAATTTACCCGTTAACCCGTACAAAACCACCCGCCAGTCAGTTTTTTCCTTCGGATCCGTCGGTTAGGGTCGGACTTCGGATATTTGTCCACCCCTAGTTCAAACGTTACAGCTTACAAACATTGTTGTCAGGCAAAAGTACTAAGGTAGATTAGAAGTACAGAAGCAATTCATGTAGATGCAGACAGCATTATTGAGCTTATGTCAGATTAAATCCAAAGGATTAACCCTTCCAGCCCAAGGTACAAGCCGTCTAAGTAAGGGTTTTAGTCCTCAAAATTTTCGACTAAATAATTGTATAAGCAAATTAAATTTAGTTGTAAATATGTAATATGACAAGGAAATTATAGATGTTCATAAAAATTTCACCTTGCCAATAAAAGCTGAAGATCCTCCAAGTCTAGATATTGCTACAGAAACAATGGCAGTAGCTCCAGAAGGAGATTTCTTATAGGCCTCTGCATCTGCAAGGGACACTCCAGCTTTTGAGGGGACTAAATTGATCATCATCTCTCCAAAGCAAACAACTAGTGGTCCTTTACAAATCTTTCTCCCATGTTTTGATGAACCTATAAATAATTACAATTATTATAAATAAATTTAAGATTCATTGTTATCAAATATACATACAACCATAGAAAACATTTTGTCAAAAAAACAACATAGAAAACATGGGCATGCATGAATGAAATCAAAGAAAAAATGAGGCAAAAGAATTACCTAATGATGATGAACTTGTTATACGCCTTAAGCTGCCCCTTCGTGACCTATCAAAGGCCACATGGAAGCAACATCCTGTCATGTTGGGCATGATGCAACCCTAACACCAAATTCACCATGGACATCGAGGTTTAAACAAAAGTTGAAGAAAAAGAAAAAACATGTGTTTTTGTTACTATTTTTTAACATTCCTCCGATATAGTTGGAACTCTCAAATTCTTTTATTTAAAAGTTGATTATATTCTCCTATTTATACGATTGATTGATTTCATTTGCTAATTGTGGCCTCATAATTTCCAATTACATTCGTTTAAGGGTGCCTTGGTATTGTTCCATATGGAAATTGGCCTATTTGGCTATGTGACACTTTTTAAATAAGAAAAGTCTCCATGTGTGTTACCATAACCTTTTTTAAAGTATTCAAATAAACCAAGCTAGTATTAATAATAAAAATAAAAAAAAATAGTAAAAATGTGCAAGATCGGACCACGTAAGCTTAACTCGGATAATATGGATATTATTACATCATATATGTATAAGTCGGAGTTCAAACTCCAAAACATCTCACGTATTCACCTTTAAGAGATGAATTTTTAGTCGGTGGACCCTTTTATAAAAAAAATGTGTAAGATTGCATGAATGTGAGAAAAAAAAGTGAAATAGATGAAATATAATTCCCTACATTCAATTTTCGTGCGGTTCATACATTTGCAATATCATTTGGGGTGTTTTAGTCTTCCTCACCTAACATATCTCTCTATTTCTTCGTCAAATAGATGGATAATTTAAACCGTTGTAGGTAAACAATTGCATTTTTGAGTGTGAGGTTTGATTAGTTATAAATTAACTTAGTAATAAATAACTTGGCTAGGAGAACAAAACAAATTGACAAATAATGGAGTTAAAGTATGTCCCAATAATTAATGATAGTATTAACATACTAGCATCCAACACACTAACATATGGTTCATTCAAACAACAGTCCATTGCTTCAAAGAGTAAAATCAAGGTCTATATCAGTATCCCATTACACATACCATTAAGATATATTTTGTCCATAACTGAAGAAATGAAAAACTCCATTCTAATAAGTCTATAAACAATAAGGTAATAAACATATGTACTCTATAAAGTTAATCATAGCATCCATCCTTGGATAAAGCTAGTCTCACCAACCATGTTCTTTGGAGCACTAGATGCTTCAGCTTGAACATAGTTTTGGTACCTGCACAAAATAAGTAACTACATTAGTGTTACTGACCATGTAAATTATAATTATATTGAAATATTTTTATTTTATTGTTACATAGATGATATAATTATGTAATTAAAATTTTGAGGTATATATAGTAAGTAACATATGAAAGAAGAAAATTTGGAATACCCTATTTGCAAGAAAGGTTCAGTTTGGCAGTCCATGGGATTGGTTTCAGAAGGCTGATAAGGAAAGTTGCCTCCTCCAGCAACAGCAGTAGCAGAATGAGTAGAGCTCCACACGCTTTCAATAGCTTTAAGATTAAATCCATCTGATTCAAGCTGAAAATGAAATTTCATCAAATCAAATTAATAAATTATAAATAGAAAATATGTTATTATTGAGAGAATTTTTTTTTAAACTAATGCAATCTGTTTTAGACTTGTTGGTTGCAAAGTTCAATACCTTGAACCTAAGTTGCTTATTCATGTCTCCAAGATGGCGTTCCTACAACATTAAAGAGACAACACAAACATATAGTACGTACAAGTGTTCAAAATGGTTAACATATATACTCTTAAGCAGTGTTATTTCAACATCACAAATCCGACATTGTATTTGGACACCGTATAGAAATACATTCGATACAATCATCTAGATGAGAGAAAAAAGTTCAATAAAAAAAAATTGTATCATTACACGGTGTCGGAAAATATTTGTGTTGTCAAAATATCATTTCTGAATGCAACCTAAGAGCATAAATAAAGATTACACATACTTTTATAAGGAAAAAATGTGAGTTAGCATTTCTTACCTTTCTCCTAAGCTCTTCCATTTGTTCAATCATAATTTGTGTCTGCAAGCAAATAAAACAAAATTTCATTTATATGTGTTTCTTAGATATTGTGCACATGTAGGGCCAAAAGCAAATTAAGGCATCGCATGACATCATTGGTAAAAAAGTACAGAGAAGCTGTAATAATTTGAAGGTACCTTCCTCTGTCTAGCTTGTGCTAAAGCTCCTTCAAGTTGCTTCTCAAGATTTTGTAGCTCTTTCATGTTCAATGGTCCAAGATCTTCCCCTAGCAATTGTCTATATAAACATCACAATATTAATGTACAATTGAATTGGTCAATGTTATTCGACATTATGTTACACAAATGCAATCCGATTTAAATGGATATCAATGTGTGTGAGAGATTGTTAAAGTATTAGAAGAGTTATATAGAAGGAGCAGAATTAATAACCTTTGAGACTTTTGAAGTGACTCATACTTTGTCTTTAGCTTTGACATCTCTTGGTACCAGTTCTAATTGACAAAATATAAATTCATGAAAATAATTTAATAACAATATCATCAAATTGCAATTAATAATTACTTCATATATTAAGAATGGAGTATAGAATTGTACTGCACTGCCTAAGGAGACTTAACATTTCTGCACACTTACATGTGTATAATTTCAAATACATTCACATTAGAGAGGCACAATTAATTTAAGTATTATCTCATCAACAATGTCAAAATACCATAAGATCAGTTCATAAGAAAATTAAATAGTACATAGTGTATACAATTAGCAGTTGAAGGTACCCATAATTACAAGGTGTGTAATTTAATTTAGAAAATGTACAGACATACCTGAGTTTCATGTTCATTAACATTATCATTTTGAGAAGTAAAAGAGCATCTCTGGTATCGTTCCAGGGTTTTGCCAATGCTGCAAATTAAAACAAACTCAGTTTTTTTTTTTCCATGTATATAATTATATAAATATAACAAAAACAACTAGTTGAAAAAAATATATAAAGCCAAATAATAAATTATTTTATCAAGATAAACAATTATTATAAAAATAAATAATAAAGTAACTTTTTCAGTAGTTAGGTTCTTCGATCGAAACCCTTGGGTTTGTTGAAAGAATTGTCAGCAAACCCCTATAAATTAAATCTTAATCGTGATCATGAAAATTAACATGAGCATCCACAATGGAGACCCTCAATCTTGAGGTCTTAAACGGGTCTCACATTGACACCTCACTTTTTTATAATTTTTTAATAATAGGAGACTCATTAATAACTCTTTATCATTTACATTTCAACAAAAACAATAAAAATAACTCAACAATGATTATTTTATTAAAAAGTTGTGTGGGGTCCACTTAAAAATGGTGGTCTTAAATGAGACTCCGGGTCTTAAGAGACCCCCAAAAAAAATTCTCACAATGGGGTACCTAATAGGTACCGGGTCTTAAATGGTTAAGACATCACCATTGTAGATGTTGTTTAGCATGGCATGCATGATGTTCAAATTACATTTTTAAAATCAAATAAACGTAAAAAAAATGTATGTAACATATCTCTTAAAATTCGAAAAAAATTTGAAAGGACTCTTGGATTCTACTATATATATAATTTTTTTTTTTTTGAGAAATACTATATATATACAAATATAGATTCGTATTTTGCAGCCTTTACGTTTTGTTCAACAGCAAATAAACAAGAAAGTGTTTCTCCCTATAACAATGGAAGTAAGGATATTGACCGAAGATCATTAATAAATGAAAAACAACTTCATTAAAAAAAAGAGAATGAAAACGACTATCACATCCAGAACAGGACATGAGAGGCATACCATATGCTCCCTTTAATATTGTCATTTTGTCCCTCAAAAAAATATTATGTCATTTTAGAAAGAAAGCAAATTTTTAGTCTCGTATATCATTTTGCATATCAATAAATAAAAAATATTTTTTCTTTTGTCAAAAAAAAAATCATAATTATTTCTCTATTATACCTTTAATCATATTAAAATTTATCTTTCAATTCTTGTAATTAATACTCCCTCCGTCCCAAATTGTATGACGTTTTGAGCATTTCACACATATTAAGAAATGCAATTAATATTGTGTGAAAAAGAGATAATATGAATTATTTTACAAAATTGTCCTTAATAAATAGGCTTAATTGGACATTTAGTCCCCTAAATAATTATGAGTTTACAGTTTGGTCCCATAAATTGTAAAAC
>Ga0099826_10003301_pt1 | contig 10889 bp, 6 predicted proteins | sample Mtrugardesep15_FD_76830 | JGI IMG/M metagenome (GOLD analysis project Ga0099826, IMG submission 76830) | Root nodule microbial communities of legume samples collected from California, USA - M. trunc garden sep15 | ecosystem: Host-associated > Plants > Roots > Nodule | place: USA: California...
ACACCCTTAACGAGTTAACAAAATCTAACTACCATAACATTTGCACCAATGCTTCACATAACAATTAGTAAATAATATACTAGAATTTCACCTTTACGAGGTCCAAATTGAAGAGTTTCACCTTTACGAGGACCTTTGATGATTTGTAATGAGAGAGATGGTGGTTGTTGTTCTTCATTTATTTATAGACTAAAAAAGAAGTGTCACTGTTATTATCTTCTCGGCAAAGCCTTCATCATCACAAACGATTGGTTTTTCCAATGAGGTGCATGTGTTCCGGCACAGTGCAGGTTACCAAGTGGTCATGGTTTTTCCAATCATTTTTTTTAGCGAAAATGATTGCTTTTGGTGATGGAGTAATTGTTTTACGGCACAGTGCTGGTTACCAAGTGGTCATGGTTATTTGAACATCCTTTTACATTTACACGACAACTTCTGAGATAAATATAAATTATAAAAGAAAAATAAAAAAAGATATTGACACGAAAACCAAAACAATAAAAATAAATACATAAAAAAAAATTATCACAAAATTAATACAAATTGAGTTTACTACAAATATCATTTCACTTTTCCAAATAAGCATGCATGTCAAATTGTGTAAATATCTGATGTGCCTGTCCTTTCTTTTTCTCAAAGAAATCATCATTTATTCTCTCCTAGGTATAACAAGTTCAGGTAAATAGTTATTTAACTTGTACTCCCTCCGGTTACATATAAGTAAAAAGTAGCTTTTTAAGATCATTGAATAATTAATATATATGACCTATAAATGTGATTAAATACGTTAATTATTCAATGAATTTAAAAAGTTACTTTTTGTTTTAAATGTTTGTTACTTTCAAGTTATAACAAACCAAATTAATCATGATTATTTATTTCAATGTCATCAACAATATAAAAAAATATCTAATTATTTTTAATGAAACCAACAACGATCTTTATTATAGAAAAAAATATTTAAGAATATAATTGGGATAATGAAAAAGCAAATATAAATACACTCATCTAGTTTGTTACACTTTTAAATGATAAAGGAAAAAAAAACATACATATATATTGATATCGTGTTTGTTACATTTTTTTAATATTTATTATTATTATTATTATTATTATTATTATTATTATTATTATCTATTTGTTAAATGTGTTATTTGTATTTGTATTTAAAATTAAAGGCATTCTTCAAATGAAAAATCCAGCCGAAAAGAAATGAAAGGAGCTAATTTCTTTATATATAGTATAAGATTAGACGTACAAGATAAAATAATAAATTTGATGAAAATTATAAAATAAAATATGTTACTCCGTTCTTTTTTAAGTGTTGTTTGATTACAAATTTAACGTTCATGTTTAACTGTCGTTTTGATATTTTAAACATACAATTTGTCATTTATATTCTTTCTCAATTACTCTTATTTATTTTTATAAAACGGTATTTCCAAATATCAACTTAGTAAGAAAAGAGTTAAGACAAATATCAATTTTTTCCAATTTACTCTTATCTTTCTCAATTAATTTGTCTCTATATTTATTTAGTAAGAAAAGAGTTAAGACAAATATATTTTTTTATTATTAATTGATTTTTTTTCCCTAGTAGTATATGCATAAAACGGTATTTCCAAACACCATGCATCAAACAAGAGAAAAAGTTAGAAAGTAAAATGAAATTAAGACCTGGTAACTTTTCTCGACGTGTATAATAGATTCTGTTCTCTCCTTCAAGCGTTGGTACGAACTCATCAATAAGAGGATGAAGTTTGGGCACATCAAACAGAACCTTTGCTTCCAAATTCAATAAATAAGCTGATCATATTTTAATTTAAATATACGATGAACCATTTTACTAGTGATTATTTCATTTAGAAGAAATTGAGATATGATTATAGAGTTTAATTGATATGCATCGATCATGGAAAATTATTTTATACATTTATAAAATAATATATTGTCATATCAATTAATAAATATAACAATTTATATATTTTAAACATATTAAATGTGATGTAACAACGCATCATTTGATGATATAAAATACTTTACACTGACATATCAAATCAAATCTTATGATTATAGTACGTTCCAAGTTTTCAATAAACAATTTCTCAACAAAAAATTCAATAAACAAATAAAAATTATCGTACACAGTGTTGTTTCCAATTTTTTTTTGTTTTCAATAAACAAATAAAAATTATTCCTGCTACAAAACAGCTCCTCTTTTTAATATAAAATATAAAAAAAAGAAGCACTACTAATTTTACATATGGTTTGGACACGCCATATAATTCTAATAGTACTGGTACAAAATATGATACATATAATTTGTACAAACTCCTTATTTAGAAATGTTGTAAGTACTTTTATTTTGACTCAGATATCACACCATCAGTTTAGGCACGCAGTAGTTGGGAGAGAGTGAGTAGTTTTCCACTCCATGGCCAATAATTTCATGGTGCATATCCTCCACCACCAGGATATCCACCATAAGCGGGTACATCTTCTTGGAATAGTTTTCTCCCTGCACCATATATAAAATTAAGTCAATGATTTAATGAAACAAGAAGAAGAAAAAAATCCAAAGATATCATTAACAAAAACATGGATTCATTTATAGATGGATTCATTTATAAAATATTATATATAAAACCGAGCAACATACCGTATTTGAAATTGGATTGTGCAGAACTAACCATCATTGACGACATGATAAGTAATAAAAGTATTGATAGAATATTAACAAATGACTTCAATTTGGAGGTATTGAAGATAGGTGCCATTTCTAGCAAAATATAAGATCTATGTATGCAGTATGTAGTTAATTGGCAAGTTTAGGATGAGAAGTACACATATACTTGATGAATATGTATTTATAGAGTAACAGAGATGTTTAGAAGCGTGTGATCATTCCTTAGCTGAATAATTCTTCATCAAATACATTATAATTAACAGTGACCCGTTTAATCAATCAATGGAGTATAGCATGTCACATGGAATTAAATAAAAGTTCTTAAATAAACTGTGACAACAACTGCCCATTTAATTCAACTGTTTAAAACCGCAGTGACTGATATTATTGGACCAAATAGCCAATCATGAAAACAAACTAGTTGGAAAGTCAACAACAGAAACTACGACTAATATTGCTAAAAGATTAAACTAATCTCAAACCATACATACATTGTTGTATACTTTTAGGGTCAAAGTAAAGGAAATGAAATGTGTGTTGATCGTGATTTGTATTTTTTTTCCAAGTTAGATGATGTTAGCCTAAAAAGAGTGATCGATGAGTTGTATATATTTATCTCGGTTTTAATTTGAAAAGGTCAATGCAACAAAAACAATCTCCAACTTGTGTGTTGGTCTAAAATTTCCATGACTTTAGTCATGAGATTATACAATGAAATGAATGCTTATAAGAATTGATTGAAATTTATCTAAACCAACAAGATGCAACATACTAATGGTTTAAAATCAAAGAGATCAACACACCATGTCTCGGCTCAAAATTTTAAGGTATTGAGAATATCATACATTGTTCTAATATATATAGAATCGAACATTAAACTCATTCATAGTTCATGTGTTAAACTATCTTACATCAAACTAATAATTCAGTTATAATAATACCAATAAAATCTCTAAAAAAACATACTGATAAATTATAATATAAATAGTACATGCTTGCACATTGAGCTGCACCTAATTTGTGTAATAGGCATCAACTTCTACCTCTACGGTAGTGGAGAGGTATAAGATATCGATAGATAAATAAATAAAAAAATACACATTATTGTTAATTTTATAAAAAAAAAAATTGTATAATTTATTAATATACTATTTATAATCTCGGCTATTAATTAAGAATTGAAAACGAATTTGTCCAAAAATAATAATAATTGTAAAAACTACATTGATAAAAATATGTTACTAGACCAAGAATAGATTAATGATCCAAATAGGAGTTCGATTGTATAGAAAAAAAAAATAGATTTGAAGAAGAGAACCCACCTTATGTCCGTCATAGGTTCTTTATTGAAGATTTGTCACTACTAAATGGCGATAGAAACTTTGTAACAATACATTTGCTACTTTATTGAAGATTGCTGATGAGTCCAAACATCATATTTCAAGCGGTGAGAGACATATTCCCCATCTTTGTTCTTGTGAATACGAGCATACACATCTCTAAAAGAAATTTCATGCTTCAATGCATTCTTTTATAATTGACGTTTATCAGAATATACTAGCTAGAGAAAATGCATTTCTAAAAACCCAAAAACAGGGAAGGAAAATGTATTAGGAGTAGAATATAAAAGCTAATTATTTACCATCTCTTCTTATGTTCCAGGTATAAAATATTCTTGGGAATAGAAAATTTTTTCCAAAGAAATTGGTGAAAATAAAGTTCCTATGGATATAGGAATAAATTCATAAATAATTACCTATTATAATCCCTATTTTTAAGGTTCTTTGGAATATTATAATGTTAAACAAACATTTTTTTTCTAAATACCTTAGAATAAAATTTACATCTATATATTCCGAGGAATGTTATTCCTAGAAATAAATTTAGTAAAATTGAAACAAACACACTTTTTTGTTTCTAGTTAGGTTTTACCTTTAGAATGATCTCAACACACAAACACACACATGCGCGCGCACACACACTACTACTACATACTTTCCATCCATTGTTCGTTCAAACCAGGGGCGGAGCCAGTTTTAAACATTTGGGGGCCAAGTCTTAAAAGGTGTAATTTATTAAAGAAACACTTTCAAATGCATTAATATATAGGAAATTTAAGTTACACTCAAAGTTAATGTTGTCGAACAATAACCCACTTGGGTTGACCTGAGCATTGGCTTGAGACCTAGAAGTGTGCTCCTCCTCAAGGTCTCAGGTTTGATTCTCTCTGATGTCAATTTAAGTGGGTTAATTTGTTTTTTTTTTTTTAAAAAAATATTGTCAAACAAATTTATATAACCTTTACATTTGAAGATGTACTCCACGTGGTTTATAATATCAAAACCATCAATTATCATATTTGAAGTGAATTTTGCAACAACCTCATCTTCAATATAAACAATCATGTAATCTTTGAGAGAATCATCTTTCGTCTTATTGTGTAGGTTTGTCTTTATAATATTTATCGCTTAAAAGACACGTTCGGTTGTGGCTGTTAACACGGGAAGAAGCTAAAAGGTTTTTATGCTATAAAAGATAAAACCCAATACACATATAATATATTATTTCTGTTGAAAATACTAATGGAATGGGTGGAGGGACCGCATTGAATAAAAAATAGGATCATATTAAAACAACATGTAATATCACAAAAATAGTAGTATGATGAAAAAAAATTGAAAAAATTGGGGAGACCACGGCCCCCCTGGCCCCCCTGGTGCATCCGCTACTGGTTCAAACAGATGTATGGTGTTCTTCCGGTGTCGTGAATCCCAAGGGAACACTCATCTAAACCGATGGCTACAAAGGTGAAGAACACCTCGTTTGAACATTTAAATCATGTAATAACTATAATTGGCTGGAATTTAAGGGAGGACTTGTCATAAAGAGATGGTATGCTACCAATCACTTGCTACCAATCGGCGGTATATGACAATTTAACTTTTAGTTCTACCCCAAAAATAGCATTGGTGCTAAAAAAGTATTATGACTTTCCGTTTTTGGTTCAGACTAATAACATTGGTGCTGAGAATAACTTGTATCCTTTTGTTTTTCTTAACGTGGATGGTAACATCTTCATCTTTGCTAACAACAGAGCCATTTTGCTTGATTACACAAAAAACAAAGTTGTTAAATATTATCCTACAATACTTGGAGGAGAACCTATAAATTATCCTAGTAGCGGTTCTACGGTTTTGCTTCCAATAACAAACATTTGAAGCTGAAGTAGGGCCGGTCCAATGTATTTTTAGGCCTAAAACAAAATTTAAATAGAGGTATTTTAAATACGTTTAGAGAGAATAATACAACATTAATAAAAAAAATCCATAAGTTTCCTCAATTGAAAGTAATTCTATATGATGTATGTTAGACATTAAATATGAGTATTTTGTCCGCTAGAAATCGAACTTTGGTTTGTCACATTGTGAGAGTATATAATCTTTCACTATAGTCAACTTTGTTAGTGTGTGACCTTTTTAATATGTGTGTGTGCGCGCGCGTGCACGTACGCGCGTGTGTGAGTGAGTGGGGATGTGCGCGTGTGTGTTGAAAATAATATTTAATATATAAATTATTTACCCATTCTCAGAGATCCTAAAATAACAAAATAATATTGCAATGATACAAATAAAAATTACTTTTTTACTTTTACAAACTTTGATTATACACTACTTGTCTTAATATATTTAGAACAACCGACATCGAATTAGATTGATATGAATCTGAACGCAAAATGAATTTAAGGTTCAAATAACCAATAAAATAGCTAGCATTGAAATCGAACTTGCAACATGAATTCGGACTCATCATTTAGACACCACTTGAAGTTCGAGTGAACATTTTTATAAAATTTGACGAACGAAAATATTTTCAGAAAACAAAAAACGAGGTTTAATACGGGGACTAAAAAACTTAGGGGCCTAAAGTCCTTGCTTTAGTAGTAGCCCCCTTGGGCTGGCCATGAGCTGAAGTAATGATATGTGGAGGAGCTCCCAAAGGTTCTTACCAAAAAACAAAACACGGTAATTTTGTGGGAGCTTTGAACACACGTGGACTGATCAAAATTACTGACCATAATCCAAATTGGGTTATGGAAACGATGTCGGGTGGAAGAGTAATGAGAAATATGCGGCTACTTCCGAACTACCACATTTTGTTAATTAACGGGGGCAGGTCTGGGGTATGTTGGTTGGAAAGCCGGTCGAAACCCAATTTTGAGTCCACCTCTCTATAAACCAAATGATTGAATTGGATCTAGATTTCAATTACAAAAACTTTCTACCATTCCAAGAATGTATCATTCAACAATTATTTTGCTACAAGATTGTAGATCCTTATTGTTGGCAGTAATCCCCATGTATACTGCAATTTTACCCTTTTGTTTCCGGCGGAATTTCGTTTAGAAGCATTTTCACCACCTGAGAAGATTTAATAATTTACGTCCTATGATTGCACCACAGTCACAACAAAAATTGAAATATCGTCAAAAGTTGAAGGTTGGGTTTATGGTGAAAGCAACATTGGCGAGGAACAAGGTGTCAGCGACACTGTTTGCGCCACCTTTTAACGCCTATTATTTTTCAATGAACCAGAGGCTTTTGGTGTTTGATGAAGTGAACCCAAGTAAAAATGTTGATGTTTCAACATATGAAGTTGAAGTGGCAATACCAAATTCACCAATTCTTGCAACTTCGGGATATTATTTACTATTTGTGGTCTATCAAGAAGTTCGAAGTCATGGTGGTTGGGTCCAATTCCTCTTATTTTCAACAACATTATTATAGTTCACCTCTTTAAGACTAATCACCTTCTTTATACTTTTTTCTTCTCCTTCTTTTTTCTAAGTTCTACAAGAACACTTCCCTCCCCAAAAAGTGTTTTTTGACATACTAAATGACCTGCCCAACAATACCTTAGGGAGTCTTGTTCTTTGTTGCGGCCCAGATCATTCTTATGATTTCAATGTAGGTGATAACTACAACCGAACATTCCATGTGGATCAAGGTTTAGAGTGTACTGCTTGGTGGTCTGTGTGGTTCACTACTTGGGATGCGTATAAAGCAGAAAACATAGTTTTAAAACCCGGCTCGGACCGGTCGGTCGAACCGGTCCGATCAAGAACCGGTGGGTATAGCGGTTCGATCCAAATATCAGATCGGCTGTGTAATTAAACCGGTGAAACTCGCTGAAAACTGGTTAAAACTGGTGACTCGGCCAATTTTCTGAGCAGATTCGGTTTAATTAATCTTTTATCTTTAGTATCATTAATTAAATCCATATAAACACGTTAATGCTTCATTACGTCTTGTTTAATGCCAGTTTTCTATGCTTTAACTTGGTTTAATATTAATTAATACTAATTCTCCATGCCTTAACTAAAATGTAGAAAAAGAATCCGAATATGAAAAACTCAAAGGTTGTAGGAATCGAACCATGAAGAACTAAGTGAATCACATAAACTTAACCGCTGCAACAAATATTTATTTGTGTTAAAAAATGTAATATTATATATCTAAGTATATTACATATTCATTTTTTCCAAAATGAACACATAGTTTTTTTTTTCTGTTAAGAAGAGCACATCGTTATTAAATATATTATTTAAACAATAATAATATCCATCTCATCTCTCCCTTAAAAAAGTATACACAAAATATATATTTTTAGAAAATATAAATATTATATTAATATTAATTGATATAAAAACAAAATTTATTTTCTGTCAAAAAAATATAAATATACTGAAAAATATAGTTATACAAATATTAATATACACATTACATGTCAGTTTTTTAGTTTTTAAATAGCCGAGTCACCGGTTCAATCCGATTTAATATGGTTAAATACCTATAAAAATTTAATCTTAAGACCGAGTCATTTAACCGAGTTATTCGGTTTAATCCGGTTCAGACATGCGATTCAACAAATAACTCAGCGGTTCGATCATTAACCCAGTGACCTAGTACCCTCGTCGAGTCAATGACCGAGCCGAGTTTTAAAACTATGGCAGAAAGGGAGAAAGGTCATTCCACCATTTCTATTCTCTAAATAATACTATGTACTGCATATTTTAAAATTAATGCGTTAACAATCCTAGAATTTGAAATTTAAATTATATAGTAGGAAACAAACTCAAAGAGATCGTAGTGCTAAATGCTAATGCTAATTAATCTTCGGAAATCACATTCAGACGGCAAGTTCAAATCCATAGCATAATTTGCAGATAAGGAATAGGCATATAAGTAAAATAAATACGTTAGTTCAAAAGTTGTATGCATGCATTCAATTTTATCCCACCACATAACCAATGAGGCAATGATAGAGATATTTGAAAAATTAATATAACCGCGAAATATATGGAATATGATCGATTGTCATCAATGTGTCAAACTTTAATTTGACATGTTATGCAATCAAGATCTTCTCTATTTATTAGTTTCTTCTTTTTATCTTATTTTATTTAATCCAATGGCATAAAACAATCACAAAATTTAATATTTTGTGATTTGTCTCGCAAGTCACAACCTTTCCTTAAATAGAATTTTTTTTCCCTCTCTGTCCATCATCTAAAGAGAGAGGGAAACATATAAATAAAAAAAGGTTCAATTATCTTTTTGATCCTTAACTATTTAATTAGCATCAGTTTGGTCATCTAACTAAAATTTGATTTATTTTGGTCTTTTAACTTCTCTCCATTATATATTTTAGTCATTTCCGTTAGTTTTAATTCAAAAACGTTAGATTTTCTTCATTTTCTTCTGGAATTTTTGTTGTTGAATGTTGATGGGGATGATATGAAGATGAAAAAGAGGACAAGAAGATTAAGAAAACCTAACGTTTTTAAATTAAAACTAACGAAAATGACCAAAACGTGTAACAGAGAGAAGTTAAAGGACCAAAATAAATCAAATTTTAGTTAGGGGACCAAACCGATACTACCTAAATAGTTAAGGGACCAAAAATACAATTTAGCCATAAAAAAACAAGCAAGAGATGTTGATCTTCATAAACCCATAATCACCAACGCTGATTCAATATCTTTCATACCAAAATGTCATCGATTATTTTTTTCCTCTAGTCTATATTCGTTTGGCAGCATAATCATAAGAGGCTATTGATGAATTATTTTATTCTTCTACAAGCCAGCCATGCAACATCAAATATTGGATTTTAAGCAATTTTTCATAGTTTTCATTATTAGTTTAATTTTTTTTAGTAAAATAAAGTAGAAAATGGACCACGACATTCATGCCCGTTTTACTTGTGATCATTGTGATCAGTACTATATGAGAACCTAGCTTCTTCCGATTTCTTATGCCAAAGCTCTTAGCTTTTTTGTTTTTAGTTAGGTTTTGCCTTTAGAGTAATCCAAAGGTTTATTTATAGTGTTTTCGGCTCTTTTTAGTCGCAACGACCTATGAGCTTCCTTTTAGAGTCTAGTTGATTAGTTCCTATATTGGAGGGCGTGTAGGCCTTATTTTTATGCACATACGTTGTCCAAGAATCTCGGCTTAATCTGTTCTGTTTGGGTTAAATGATAGGGCACCCACATGGTGCTTTATTGGCACCCTTGTCCTCAATATTTGCCTTTATTCTAAAACGGATGGCTTTTGGTGTCTATTCATCCCAATATGGCGGTCCACAACCCCCTAGACATGAGTCCTGCTTGAGGACAAAGTGGTTTAAATAAGATATAATAGTACATGTAGTATTTTCTGGCTGTTTCTTGGTCCCCTTTCAAGTTATATGAAGCTCATGTTTTTGGATAAAAGTATGTTAGAAATATATTATACATACACTACTATAGGGACATATATTGACTCCAACATGCATCTCTACCCTTCGTTTTATATAAATCTAATGGACTAAATTTAAGTCTTCTTTGTAATATCTCATCTACCTTAACCATTCTCACGGTATTACTTACTATTTCTTTCTTTTGAGTCAATCAATATTAATCATTACGTGAAGGGTGGATTTTAGCATGGGAAATCGTCGAATTTCTCTATCTTAGACTAATTTTGTTTTATCTTTGTTATTACCTATACTCCCTATCTTGTTATACTTCAATTCTGACCATGATTAAAATTAATAATTTGACCCCAAACAACTAATTCATTTACAGATGGATACTTGTTTTTTTTAACCTCCGGTGAAAAAGTCTAACCCCAGTTGCCCGGTTCCATTTTTAATATACTCAATC
>Ga0099826_10003302_pt1 | contig 10885 bp, 7 predicted proteins | sample Mtrugardesep15_FD_76830 | JGI IMG/M metagenome (GOLD analysis project Ga0099826, IMG submission 76830) | Root nodule microbial communities of legume samples collected from California, USA - M. trunc garden sep15 | ecosystem: Host-associated > Plants > Roots > Nodule | place: USA: California...
AACTTTTGTCATATTTAAATGTTATTTCAAAAAATAATATTTTCCAAAGTGAAATTAAATGAAAATTGCATTTAATTTACTCTCCTTCTCATTTTCTCCCTAACAAATGAAAAATATTTTTACATATTCTCGTAAAACTAATTCCAAAAAGAACACAACAAACTATATTGCAAATTATCATGTTTTAATTTTAATTTTTTTTAGAGGGACTAAAACGAAAAGTTGATATATTTATATGGACCAAAAAATATTTAACCCTATATTATTTGATGAACTAGAGGTAGAGAAAAAAGGTTGATTCAATTTAATGAGAAGAGATTACTAATGTACTCCCTCCGTCCCAAATTATAAACAAAATAAAACTCACTTTCTTTGTTCAAAATCATAGGCAAAAAAGACAAACTTTTGTCATATTTAAATGTTATTTCAAAAAATAATATTTTCCAAAGTGAAATTAAATGAAAATTGCATTTAATTTACTTTCCTCATTTTCTCCATAACAAATGAAAAATATTTTTACAAATTCTCATAAAACTAATTCCAAAAAGAACACAACAAACTATATTCCAAATTATCATGTTATAATTTTAAGTGTGAATTAATTTTTTTTATTTTATAATTTAAGACGGAGGGAGTACGAAACTAAAACATCCTACGGTCCCTTTTCTTCTTTCTATTAAATCAAAGAGTTAGGGTTGTCTTACTCCAAATAATCAATTCTAGCCATCTCGAATTTGATTTTTCCATCTCTTTTCTGGTCTTAGATGAAGTGGTAAACCACTGAAATTAAACTCATACACAACTGTGAGGTCCCGGGTCCAAACCCGGGTCACGACGTCCGACCTTGCAATTTTAACATTTGTCAGTTGAGCAAAGATTAATAGACTCCAACTTATTTTTCTTTTTTTTTGGTGGTGTCTGAGGTTCGAACCCCGGACCTTGCATATATTATGCATTATCTTGTTTTTCTAACCAAGCACAATGATACACTCAAAATCAATATTTTAAGTGCACCGGAAAGTGAGATTTTCAATTTTGGGTTGCAGAAGATTCAACAGCTAATCCCAACACATGTAACAACTCCTCAAAGTTCTTTGCTCAATAGCTCTTAGTTTTAAAACATAAGGAGAAGATGAAACATAATTTTACAACCAAAAAATGTTTTAACACCTCATATGTTGGAATTCGTTGGAACTAGCACAGCACTTTATTGTTCTGTGTTTTATGACTGAGAAACAATAAAACATTGTCTTGCGAACAAAATAAAACAAACTATCTTAGACCAAACATGAAACATGTATTGGTTATTGGAAAGAAAAACAAAAAACACTTTACCCAAGTGTCTCATGATCTAAACAAAGGTTAGCATCAAGTTTCAGTCAACAAAGTTCACCACACCAATGACTCAACTATAATATATTTGTACATCTATGTATTCCAATATCATTATCCTTTTGTGTAGAATATAACATTGGTAAGTATCGAGTTTCAGTTAATATAGTTTCTTTCACTAAAGGCTCAACTGTACTTTATTAGTATTAGTATCAGTATATTGATGAATACCATCCTCTTTATGAAAGGGATATGTTTTAGTGGCAAAAGCAATCACAGGACATGACATCAAAAAAGCAACTCCGACATTTTGCAAAACATGCTGCATTAAATTTAAGGGCAACATAGAATCTCATCATCATGCATTCAGAAATTAATCGCATCTGCCGGTAAACTTGAATAAAACCAAGAATTTGATGTGAGCATCTAGGTATACGAGTTAGTGACACTTAAATGCACAACAATACAAAACAAGTCGGTAAATTATGTTTCAAATTACCTAATCAAGTTGCGCCAGTTAAAACACAATATGGAACCTTTCCTACAGTTGCTACAAAGAACTGAAGACTGCCGAACTTAATCAACTGACTAAAAAAATGTACATTCCCAGTTGGATTTCTCAGATATATTTACACTGGATGGTTTCTCCAGACCTGTAAATTGAACTGCATCCATCAATTTCATGAAATACACACAATAAATGCAAATTTTAAATTGTGAGCCTAGAGAACCTGACAAAAGAATGTGTACATAAGAAATAATCTACCAATGCCTTTGACAGCAAAGCAGTATATTCAAGAAACGCAAGTATATCAAATTCATAACCAAAGGGCGAGGAAGTTTGCAATCAGTAACCTTGTTTTCTCCAATTTTTTAACCACATCAAGCATAGCATATATAGTCATTTTCTTCACCTGTTACCAAAGAAACAGCAACAATCAGGAAAAAATACATAAAATCCCAACAAGCAACTATTGACATGGTGACGTGACACAATAATATAGAACTGAAATAGGCTGAAGATCAAGACTTCAAACATTCAACAAAGATATTTCCATCTAAATCGATCCAGTTAACATTAGAAGTTAGAACCTTGTGAACAGCATGGATAATGCAGACATGATCACTAGACCCGGGGTCTATAAGAATATAAGAAAAATATTTTATAACATCTTTATAACACTACCAAAAAAAGAACATCTTGGTTTATCTCATAAGATTAGTTTCTTACCTTAGAGTATCTTATTAGATTAGTTTGCATATTACTTCACAATTCTCATGATCTGTTTTCTCTTTTCTATTAGGATTAAGAGTTTTGTATCCTTATTAAACACTAGTCACAAGTCTAGTGCTTAATTTTTTTTTTTGTATCATCAATCATAATCATTAAATCATCATGTTATAGTCTTCATATCTCCAACCTTTATCTAAAACCCATAACTAACATAGTACCAGCAGCAGTACCATCCTCCAAGACTTGACTCCAACACATGATTGCAATCCTAAATTAGAGTTGTTTACATATTTTGAACAATACTAGATAATACAATAAAGAAATAGAAATTCCAAAACCAACACGAAACCTTTGTCTTCACTAAAGCTTTTAGTGATTTTAAGAAAAAAAGCAATTGAAACTACAAATTGTCTACATACTGTAAATAATCGAACCATTTTTTTTATCTTTCCAATCAATTTTTCTGTAATTAATATGTTACATCACAATTCATAGAGTGAACTAATTATGACCTTGCAGTTTAGAATTTACAGTTAACATGGTAAAAAATTGTATAATAGAGCCGAACATTTGGAGTGACCGAAAGCTCCTAATCAATACAACTTGTTCTAGTAGGTTTAGTATAGAACTGCTTTTAAGCTACAGTCTAAAACTAAATTCATTTGAAAGAAGCTAATGACAAAATAGGAAAAATGCAATATACTACCAACATTGGGAAGCATATAAACATACAGATAGAATCAAGAATAGTAGTATAACAGACCTCCAACTTGTTTTCGGTGGACCTATGGTTTATCGGAAGCTTGCGGCATTCCTCAGTCAAACGGAAGCACTCGCCTATATTTTCAGGTGAGACAAAAGCAAGTCCTACCTTGATGCACGACTACAAAAATACAATGCATGTATTGACATTAAAACAAACATTTCAAGTAACGGTTAAAAGAAAAATAAATCAGGACATAAAAAGTGAGCTAGTGATAAATGGCTTCAACAATTTGCAAGAAATAACATGTTCAAGCCATCATGCTGATATTGTATAAAAAAACATTGCATTTAATGTTTCAAAAAGAACTGGCATTCGTTCAACACACTAACTTAAACTAATCAGTAGTGTAAAGATGCATACTAAGGTACAAGCAAAGAAACTGCCATAGAATCACAAAACCAACATGTTGAGAATCCTACCCCGACCAGAGATATGGCATATGTAGTGCTCATAAAGGTTATACATGATAATCCTAACTACGACTACCCCATTAAATTAATAACTTCCCAACCAACTCCTTATCCCATATCCTAACAAACTCCTACTTATCCTCTATTCTAATATACCCCTCCTCAAAACAACCGTGTCCTCAAGGTCGAAATCTACAAAATTCAACCTGTTATGCACTTTCTTGATAACATGCATTGGCTTTCCTTTTTTCCTTCCACATACTAATTAAGATGAAGTAATGGCACCCCCATACATCATGATCTCATTAAGATTACTGCACCTGTAGCCCACCAAGGTAAGGAATAAGGGTTGAGACTTTTATGCAACATATTCTCATTTTTATTGTTACCACATGGATCCCAGAATTATAGGGAATAAGTGCCGTCAACATTGTGCAGTATATCCCATTTAGGATGATGCAAGCTGGATCCCACTGATGGAAGGACAACGGCCCCATCTGTGAACCATCGTCGCAGCCTCTGCTGCCACTCTTTTGGTAATCGGTTAACTTGATAATACTTTTGGACAACAGCTGAAAAATTCCACATCGAAGAGTAGTAAGACAAATATTATGGTGTTGGTGCATGACCGAATCACAAAAATATGGGTTTGTCTCATTGAGGCTACTGTTTGGCCCAATATCCAAAAGTTGGATTCTGATCTAAATTATGCTTCTTCTTATGCCTGACATAATAAACTATAATTTGAGCAGTAACTTTCTTCCTCCCCCTCTTGATCTCAGAAGCTCCCTCACATACCACCCTGCTTAGCCTAAGATTAATCGTTGTTGGTTGCTCATAACCTTATGTACAGTCCGGTTGCTGCGATGGAAGTGGCAGTTATTTGTCGTCGTCCAATTTTCTTGAGGCCCACCCTCTCGATGATGTCTTCCTTGCTCCAATCCGATTTCTCCAAACTGTTAAATCGGCAACAACAGTTGTTTTCTCTCTCAACCCTCATTTTCATGGATGGAGCATCACCAGACAACGCCATTGACATTGGTTGATTGGCTGTCACCCACATCTCGCTCCCCTCTGTCGTCAAACAGTTTTGGTGGTGTGGCTGCAGTCTAACACACTTGTGTGCAACTCACTTTCTCATCACCATTGTTATCATCTTTGTACTACTACTACTACCCTCCAAGACCCATTTCTCAATACTTCGATCTTGAAGGTCTGAGACGGAACCACATTCCTTTCTCGATTTCTCCATCAAAATCCCCACAGCTATCGTATGAGTACCACCATCTGCTGGTTTCGATGGTAGACACATAACTAATATCTATTCTTTCTCTTCTCCGTTTTTCATCTAAAACTCATAGCCTCAACATATACACTTCTTGGTAAACAAGGTAACATTTCACCTTCATTAAAGATAAAACAAATCCGTCACATATGTATGTTATACCTTCAAATTTCGGACTTGGTGGGGACAACCAGCTGGAATGAAAACAGCATCTCCCAGCTTCTGAAAAAAAGTCCAAGGTTCAATTCCTACAAGTCAATGTTGAATTGTCAACAAAACAGCACATGTTAGTTGGTCACCACTGCTCAAACCAAACGATATAAGAAACATTATAAACATGACTAACCATACTCCTCCTTAAGCCTCTTCTTATGCTCGATAGTTAAATAAAAGTGCTGATCATGGATGGGGTGAATAACCTACATTACCAAGGATGTGTCATTCAAGAAAATACATACAAATAGAGTAAACACTTCCCAGTCATCTACATACAGCAGCCCATCAACTGTCAAGTGAACTTATAAACAATAAAACGGAAGATATAAGATTATCAACTCAACAGATGACTATAATGCATTCAAAACTAACTAATCACAAGTAATACCAACAGCCCCTAAACTTATGGTGGAAGACTTGGTAAATGCAGGTGGGTGATTTATCTCCAACATCTATACCCAAATTGTCATGTAGAACAGTAAATTGAGCTGGAGATAGAGTCTTGGTTGATACCAGCTATGAAGCACCGGACTCCAAAATTCAAGATGTATCCAAACCCGGTAATCGACTCTAAGTACCAGGAATGTGCTAAAAAAAAAATTCAAAAATAAATAAGTTGGGTGCTCTATTTGGATACACGTGAGTACTTCTTGAGTACATACCAGCGTTTACCCACAGTATAATAAATGAATGTATGTTTGTCATTTAGCACAAAAATTAGGTTTTTTACCTTTTCATTTTGTATGACGTTGATACTCCTATTTTGATTTCTGACGTAGTAAGTTATACAAGATGTTTTCTTGTATATTCTTATGACAGATGTTATACTTATTTGCGTTTTCTATTGTGTTTTCTGACGTAGTCTCGTCGCACCAAGTTTTCCTAAGTTGGGTTTATTTCGTCGCCAACATCACAATCAACCTCTTATAGAAACTTAGTGATATATTAGTCAACAAACCAAGGATTGAAGGCGTGAAAATTGTGGTCGCAAATAACGCCTACGGTTTGTTGTTTCAATTGGAAACTCTTATCGTCAAGTTTAATTGAGTGGATGTGAAAAGGTGAAGAAAAAAAACACCATAAGGAATTGTGCAATGATTTTTTAGGTGGATGGTAGGAATGAACGGACATGTCTTGTTGTTTAGATCGAAAAAATTCACATGTTATCATGTTAGAATCAATAACCAAAAAAATGTGAGGGTGAAGGAAAAAGTAAAGAGAAAATTTAGAAGTTTGTATTGTTTGAAAAAGTGAAAACAAAGCTTTATAATGAGTTGCAGTCTGCTAGAAACAGTTGCAATGACGACAGAGTGTGCCACAACCTTTTTTTAAAACAGAAAATGTGCGTCACAACCTTCTAAGCTAGGCAAGACATACCAATGGGCTGCCAGACTAAACTATGAAGGCCCAATAGAACATATTGCAATGTACAGATGTAAAACAAACATAGCACCACAGACAAATAAAATAAAGCATAAGTCAAGACTTCAGTCAAATAGGGAAAAGGAGAGATAGTATCAATTTTATCATGGTGCAAACCTCCTAATATTACGCACACAGTGTTAGTTAGAGCATGTTCCTCGAAGCAAAACTAATTGCTAGCAACAAAGTTTAGTTAATGACTCAAGTTAAAAGAGGCATCCCAACGGATAATAGAAAATTATCTTAACTAATTTTACCTGCTTTAAAGGAGAGCAGTGGACATGCCTGAACTCTCTGAAATGCTTCTTTAAATATTCCTCCAATTTAGGTACATCCTCTCTCCGAAAAATATCCCAGAGAGCACCGTCTAAAGAATCAGCCCCATTTTGCTTAAGTGACGAATTTATCGAAAAAGATGAATTATCAAGCATGTCGACATTGGTCTCTCCATCCTGATTATCAGCATGTAGCTCCCTCTTGTCTTGCTCAAGGTGCTTTTGAGTCAGTTTCTTAATGGCATAAATAGCCTTAGGGTCCAATTTCACTTCAGAAACATGAGTCAACACATTTACCTAAATAACCAAATAATGAAAGACGGCATTTCATTTTCCTCATAATAGAGTAGAATAGAGTATGCATTCAGAGTTACAGAGAAAAAAAAATAAAGCACAAACAAAGAATTGACCAGGAAAGACAACACATCTGACGGTAGTATATACGTTACAACTTTCTAATCCAAAAGCATTGATCATAATTCAAGTCTAAAAAAAATCTTATATAATGATGCAACTGATCAGAAAATTATTTTTCAAATTACCAGTGGGCAGTAACCAAAACACAAAGGTAAGTAACATGCCAAAGTAAATTAAATTGAATATACAGTCAAATGAGAGTATTTAGAGGAACAAGGAGGCAAGCAAAATTTTAAGACATGCACTAGAAACTACAAGGCAAAGCTCATAATGCAATGGCTTAAAAGACATTGTATACATCCTAGAAACTATGCACCTTAAATATGATACTCAGTTAAAAAGTATCAGGATAAACATAATCAAAAACCACAAGACATGATAAAAATAACCAGTGCTAGAAAGACTAAGAATTGAAGCATACTGCATCAGACATATCACAATGGAGCTTAGTCACAGAATCACCCCGCCCAAGCTCCTGATCAAATCCATAAGCAATATAAGTTTTTGGACCCATGTCTGGATTTAGAACCTTGTCAGGCAACCTCACAGCAAGGTTCAGAATTTACTCTAGTCTATCAAACTAAAGAAAGGAAAGAGAATGAATACAACGAGAGAACAATATTTTCAATAAGAGAACATGAAAAAGCAGTAAATCTTACACCAACTTCAGCTAGATGATCTGAGTATGCATAAGAAAAAGGGGAAAAAAACAATAGAAAACAGAAGCCAAAAGATAAAAGACCAACAAGAAAGTATCTGGGTAGATCAAGCAAAGATAACAGGAACGCTAGAGTGCAAGAAATTGAGATACCGCTGAAAAATAAGATGATGAGAAGTTGAGCGAGACGACTGAGAAATATGAGAGAAGTTATAATTAAGGATGTAAAATAAGCACACAATATCTAAGGACCGAGACATCATGACTTACACATTCCAATTAGAGTCAAAAAAATAGGCTTCTAACTTACAATCCTAATTAGTAATTGGGTATATCCGCAGACAAATAAGATTTTAATCTTGCACTGGTATCTCTTCATAACCCAGACAGCAGACCATCTAGAAACGTTTTCTTAATGAGCAGCTGTCCACTAAAAAATAGTTGGAATAGTATGGATTGAGTAATGGACAAAATTAAAAACATTTAAGCTTCTCTTAACCCCAAAAGGATGGAAATAACAAGTTAAGAAAATGTGTATGATATTCAACCGCACGGAAAATTGTAACTAAATTATTCCCTAAGGCTTTGTTTGCGAGTTTGGAGGGGAAGGGAGTAGAGGGTTTCAGAAAAAAGGAAGGAGCAAGCGGAAGAAATAGAGTACATTGGGAGGGAGGGATTTGGGGGGTTAACTTTTCATCATAATACAAAACCCTCCTCATTTGGGGGAACTAAAAAGTTGTATTGGAGGAGGGTTTTGGGGGTTTTTGGAGGGTTTATACAAATTCTTCAATTTTATTCTATGTTGTTATAATATTCTTAATATTAAAAATATATGAATCATAAGCATTAATTTATCATTCTCTAAAAAAACACTCATTCAAAAAAATGTGAAAGATTTGTCCATTTCCCTCTATATTTCCCACCCCCCAAAGCCCTTCCTTCCCCTCCCCTCCAAACTCCCAACAAAGCCTAAATGAAGTACCATAAAATAAGAACTAAAGTTCATGAAAATTATAGTAAATTTCAAATTTTAGCAAGGATCAATACAAGCTCAAGATTTAGAAATCGAACAAAATTCATGTTCAAGATTGAGAAATTGAACAAACCTCACACCAATCTAAGCAATCAATTGCCTTCACATCCGAAAGTGTTTTGTGCTTCGTATTCCTTATCTGTCGGAATGCACGCCACATGACAAGTGGTTCCCAGCTTAAACCAGATGTACATTCAAGTACATTGCTGACAATTATAGGCTCCCCTTTTCTCCAGTGCCATTGAAAATGTCTTAAATCCTCATTATCTAGATTTACAGCCTTGGGACAATATAAGAAGTTTTCACGGGAATCTTCACGAGAAGCTGCCTTCCTTGTGTTATTGTGTATATCAGATGCATTCCCAACATGCTTCAAACAAGAACACCTATTATCAAAAGTCCCCTCTGCATCTTGAAGCTTAATTGTTTCTTCAAGTTCTTTTGCTTTACATACTAACTCAGAGATGCAATTTGGTGGAAGTATGCTTCTCAATTCAAGGAACCCATGACCACAATTAACATCAGCTTTTGGACAGGGAATGCCACCATCACTATCTGCAAGCCACACAGATCGTGACCATTCACGAATCGCAGCTTGGGAAGCAGCACGAGGTTCATTTTTTATTACCTCAGCATATCCACCATGCAGATAATCACGTCCTCGGAAGATAAACTCAAACTCAATTGGATCTGCACCACCTAGAAGCTTCCCACAACGAAGCTCACAGCAACAAAGAAGACAAATGTTAAAAGAGCATTCTGTACAGCTCCTGTGGTAGTCGAATATTGATGTTTTGCAGTTGTCACTACAAAAAGTGTTAAATCATTAACAATATAGAATTAGAATAACTGAAAAAAAAATTAAATATATACTCAGTAAGCCCCTACCAGTACACACGCTTATTTTTAGGGTAATCTGCGACTTTTACTTTTAGCTTAGAATGTGAGAGCCCTGCAACGTTCATCGCAAAAGCAAATTAAAAATTGGAAAATATGTGATACTAAGAAATACAAACGAAAAAGCAAGTACATTAAACGTGAAGAAATGAGGAATCTCATATTCAGTAAATTAGAAAATAGAAATAGTGTGAAGCAGAATATCAATTATGTAAGTAATCCAAAAGAAATAAGAGAAAAAATGTAGCCATGAAGCATGGGTAAAGCAACACACATTAATAAAAAGATAGAGAAAAAAGCAAGAAGAAATGGACAGCAAGAAGTGAGACTTTTGGACGAAAAAGTACCTTGTCTCTTTGCTTCTATCGCCTTCTCGACCATTTGTTCTTCATCCAATCGTCGTAAATGTGGAAGAAGTTCTTTCAGCATATACTTGGAGAGCTCGGCCTCATGGTTGTTGTTGGTTTCTGTCTTCATTTTAATTGCCTGTAGTGAACCACATTTCAAATGTAGAATACAACAAATCACATGAATAGTTAATCTATAAAGGGGAGAACTGACATTGATAAGTGCACTTGATCGCAAGCATGCTATGCAATTGCAATTACCACAGCACACCGGACATGCCTCGGCAATTTCCTCCTCTTTCAATTGAGGATACCTTCATAAGACAAAGCAAAAACATACACTGGTCAAAATTTCACCATCCACAATCCAAACCGATAATAATATTTTTTCAACATAATAATAACTTTATCCAAATATCCTCAACTGTACAAAGTCTCATTCAATAACAAAGATAACCAACAAATGAGAAGGTAAAACAGAAGTGATGGAAGTTGTACCAATTGTTTAAACAAGGTATGCAAAATCTTTTTCGTTTGCATTTTGTGCATCTGACAACCCTGCCCTTGTCATTTCTCTGACATTGATGGCACAT
>Ga0099826_10003304_pt1 | contig 10885 bp, 4 predicted proteins | sample Mtrugardesep15_FD_76830 | JGI IMG/M metagenome (GOLD analysis project Ga0099826, IMG submission 76830) | Root nodule microbial communities of legume samples collected from California, USA - M. trunc garden sep15 | ecosystem: Host-associated > Plants > Roots > Nodule | place: USA: California...
AGAACGGGGAGACAAAGACAACGTTATGAAGACAACCTTCGACTTGTTTCTGGGTAAGTTTTACATTTTCATGACATAGATTCTTTACCTTCAAAATTTAACCTTTTTTTCTTTTATTTTTTGTTATGACCATGCATTATTGTGCTTGTTGATATGATTGAATTGTTTTGTTGCTGGGTTTCTATTGATCTTCTTTGTTGCTTCCTAATGAATCCTCTACAATGGTTTTATGATGTAGCTTGTTGCAGAACCGTTAGATTAAGAATGAAACTCCTTGCTTTCTCTTTCATTGCTTTTGTCTCATGTGCAAATAAGAAATTAATTGCATGACACGGTTGTCAGATAACTCGTCGTTTTAAAGTTTGTGGTCAGAGTTCAATTTCTGGTTGGAACGTCAATCTCTTAAATAGATCTAATTACATCGAGGGAGTTGTCCCGACACTTTCTGTCGGGGCACTCTTGGTGCAAAATAAAATAAATTCAATATTCATTTTCAAAAACAATGTTGTGGATCTCTTTTCAAAATTTGTAAAAGAAATTGGTGAGTAATGTATTAGATCTATGTTTTTTCAGAAAGTGAAAACATGAGAAGTAAAAAGGCCTTAAATTATTTTGTTTGTGGAATAGAAAGGTTCTAAATGATTGTCTTCTCTGTATGATATTTTAATCATATTTCATACGGATATGTTCATTACAATCATAAATTAAATTAGTGGGGCATGTCATTGACTTAAAGTCTATTAAAAAATGAAAAATAGTACTTCAAATTGCGTGATCTGTTTTGGCTTTTATGTGAATATAAAAAACTAAGACAATTTCTAGATTTATCAGTAACACAGTTTCTGGCATGCAGAGTAATTAATTGGGGTGGCAGTAGCAATATTTGTTTATGAAATTATTGTTGTGATGCTGTTTTCCCTGTTTCCAAATCCTGTGAGATATGTTTGTTGTTGAAGGTTGGATTCATAGCAGTTGCATGGAAATTTCTGATATATTCCTTTTTATCAGGCTTGATTGAATCATTGATTCTCATTTTTAAGGCATACAATATATTTTCAAGTGGACCATAAAATAATGAAAGAAAATGGGATTGATTTAAGGAAAGCAACTCTTGAATTTTTTAAATCCTGCGATTAAACCAAAAAAGTGGTGACTGGTGAGTGGGATTTGTTTAAAGAAATAATTTAAAATCTTGCTTATGCAAACATTAAACTTTTACTTTTCATTTTTCTTCACCTTAACATCATCAAGTGGATTTGTTTGATGAGGAAATGAAGTAAATCTAAAAGTTTCTAGATCATATTGTGAATAGTAGAAAGCATGAATAATGAATAACTATATGCTTATATTAATTTGATAATTTAATCATCTAATGCATCAGCACAAAATTTTGACATTGATGAGATGCAAACTTAAAATTTCTTATGTATTCCAACAGATGTATTCCGTATAGATTGAGAAAAGAGAATGCGGATCAGAATGGAAAAACCGAAGAAATAGTAGAAGTACTTATGGTTTCTTCACCAAAACGAGACGACCTTGTATTTCCAAAGGTACTTTGATATTGTCTGCAGTGATAACTTTCATCAGCATAAGACCTTTGATACTGAAAAGTTCTTTTCTACTCTAACAGGGTGGTTGGGAGGATGATGAAACTGTTACAGAAGCTGCTTGTCGCGAAGCTTTAGAAGAAGCAGGAGTTAAAGGAAGACTAAGAGTAGGTTCTGTTTCCCTCTACGTTATCGAAGTATTGTTGTATATTCTTCCACTATCCATATATGAGATGTTGGTCATCATCATATCGATTGAACATTTTGGTTATCCTTCGATCTAGCAACAAAACAGTTTTATTTGAGCCCAAATTAATGAAAATCTATAAAAGGGCAGCCTAGCGCACGAGGGTCCTAGAAGGTAGGGTTGCTGTTTTTCAGGATTTGAACTTGTGACCTTTGAGTTAACGTCAGTAACATTACTATTGCGCCAAGGCTCACCCTCTAATGAAAATTTGTTGATGTTAATAAATTCTCATAACAATTCTCTATGATTGCAAACTTCTTTTCAATGGTTTGACTTGTAATGCAAACAATGCGCCTATTCTGGAATTTTATAACATGTTACATGTGCAACTCAACTGCCTCTTCAAAAAAAAAACATTTGCAACTCAACTTTGATTTGTGTTGGAACAACCCGGTTCAAATGTAAAAGATATGAAAGTATCAGAACAACAACTCAACTTTAACATTTAATGGCATCAATTGACATATAATGTCACACCAAGTTGAGCCCCAATCTGGTCATATAAAGTCACACCTCCTACATTTTTTTCCTCTGCTCGAGCAACGACAGGAGGAGGATTACAGTCATTAACATCAAATCAAAGTCATTCTTGTTATGATGCTTCAGTTCTAGGCATAACTGACTCCTGGTCAAGTTAATAGCATCAACTGTTGGTATGTCAAGTGAGAGCAAGAGTTCTACATTGGATGGAAAGGTGGGTGTTGAGCAATATATAAGGGAGGCAACCCGCAAACCTAATGCCTTAAGGTTTTAGGTTAAGATGTGGTGTCCAATCCACCGGCGTGGTTGCTTGTAACCCAAATGTGATGATCCCCGAGAGCTCTTCTGACCCAACATTAACAGATCCTCAGTTTGTGCTGGATACTGAATTAGGCTTGGGACAATGCAAGTTGTTCTTTCTTGCAATATGGTCTATATTATATTCTTTTCGTACATTTTTTTTATCTAATTAGCTTATTTTCATTTTCAGGAAACTCCATTAGGAATATGGGAGTTCAGAAGCAAAAGCAGTCAGGACTTGTGTAGCATGGAAGGAGGCTGCCGAGGATACATGTTTGCCTTGGAGGTGACTGAAGAACTTGAGGCTTGGCCTGAGCAGAAAAACCGTGCTCGCCAATGGGTAAATCTAAATAAATCCTTTGAAGAATTTCATACATCATCAAATTATTAATTTGCAACTTCTACGAATACATTAGAATCCTTAGGATAATTGCTAAATACATTGCAATTTGTACTTTTTGACATCACACGAAGAATAATATTGTTTTACATTGCAAGATCATCTTTAACCGAGTTGCTGTGCATATTTGCTCTTAGTTAACCATAAAAGAGGCGATTAGACTCAGCCGATATGATTGGATGTGTAACGCACTTAAGGAGTTTACGAGAGTTATGGAAGAGGATATGAAGCTTGAGAAGCAAGACGAGAATGTCGACCCCCCTTCAGTTCTAGTAACCGATGTCTCAGAATGTTATAAAAGATCCTCTAATAAGCAGCACCACGGCGTGCCTTCTAAAGCCAATCTACTGCAACGCACATCTCCAGAGATAGCCATCCATTTTGGCTATTGAAATTGCTGTGCACATGTGGTATATGCTAATGGATCAATGTTGTGCAGTAACTCCTTCAAACTGATAAGAACAATCTGTGAAGTAATGGTTTGGACTTTGGATTTCGTAGTTGTAGGTTTCTTTTTTCTTCTTCTTTCCTCAGTGATCATGATGTAGAATATGGTGGTGAAAGTCTCAAGTGTATATGGACTTAAAACAGCTATTTGCTTCACCCCAAAATTCATGAATAACTTGTAATATTTCAGCACCGTTTGTGAAAATCTTGTTGTCACAAAGGGCAAAGAAGATGTTCCCTTTCAGAACCTACAATTCATAATTTTCTAAGGTGTTACTATTCAAGTAGCACCATTGGTTTCTTTGTCCATGGTTACCTGTTTCGGTGGTTGTGTTTTCTATGAAATTCATTTCTCTTAGCCATCAACTACTGAAAATTAAGGCATGCCTTTTTAATATTTTTTTTTTCTTCATCTTTTTCAATTAGGTATTGTTCTACCCTCTTAAGGGGGCCATTACTTCTTTGGTAGCACAATACATGTATATATTTCCCTGCATTTTTCTTTTACATACAAGACTTTATTCTTCAAACTGCATCAGATACTAATGGTTAGTCGGGAATAGATTCTCTCAAGTTTGATTTCCACATGAGAGAGAGTAAAGTGTGATCTTCCACCATTCAACTCATTCCGTGTAAACTGCTTATGCGTTTCTCTTATTTTTTCTTCTGAATGGTGAGCGATCACGCTTTTACCACTCGTGTGAAAATTACACATGAGAAGATTCATTCAAGATTTGTACATATGATAGGTTTTTTTTCTTTTTCTTGTGGAGCTATATTTTTTATTAGAGATTATAATTCTGAAAAGAATGAGGATTAAGTATTGGCCATTGCAGGATACACCTTGGTATATGGTGAAAAATATTGCTGAAGAACATCAAATTAAAGAACTTTGCAAACATATACTATACAACGATAAGGAGCCAAATTTAGAGCAAACAAGCTTAGCATGACAATCTTACAATGAATAGATACATGCATAACTAACATTAACAAAATAGTTTAGGATGTTCAGAAATGTTTTTATACATTATCAACGAATAAGTACCAAACATTTTTTTTTTCTTTCACTAATAAATAGGCTACATGGAACAATGAGGTTGTGAGGAAGTCTTAGGTGGTCACAACAATTTGGACATACCATTTAGGCATACACACATAATTTAAAAAAGGTTGAAAGATAATTCAATTTAATCATATATTTTTTTTTTAAAATAATTCATGATACTTAATTTCTTTTGTGTGTGACCAAATAGTGTATACTGAAGACCGTGACCACTTAAGTATTTTCGTTGAATAACAATTTTTTTTTGAATAATCATTATGTTTGATTGATCTTCCTCTATTCAATTGGAACTAGAGGCGGTTCTATGACCCGGCGACCCGCCCGGGCTCCGGCTAATTTTTTTTGCAATTTTTTATGTAAATTCCTATGAATTTCTTATATAAACCCCTATAAATTGAACAATTTCTTTAGATTTTTTGATTATTTGCTTGCAATTTCTTATGTAAACCCCTATAAATGTGTGACAAATTTTTTTATCCAAACTTTACAATAATCCTGGCTCCGCCGTTGATTGGAACTATGGAGTTACCAGAGAGGAACCCAACCCTTGTTGCCTAAGATAAGGATGAATACTTAATTTGACCAAAAGATGAAGACTTGTCACTGTTTATGAATCAGGTACATGGTTTTTCTTTTTCATCTACTTTATTGTGTGCTTCACCTGAGAACAACTTGTGTTTCATTTACTCAAATTTGTCTGGCTTTATGAAAAAAATTATTATTTTACATTCAATAAACAAAGGAATACTATTCTTCTCTTTTAATATTAAACAAGTTGTAAAAAAAAAGATCATGTTGACACTGTGATTAGACGTAAAAAAAAGATCATGTTGACACTGTGATTAGACATATGTGAGCAATGAACATGACATTTTAAGTTAAAAAATAGTAAAATTAATGCAAGAGAATGATTTAAAGTTTGAACATTCCAATAAGATTCACATTTCTACAGTAAACTCCTGGACTAATGTGATTAGTGCAAGAGCTATGCAATTGATCTCTTATAGCAAGGTCCCTATCCCTCGATATGATCATCTAAATTAACTGTTCAATTGAACATTTCTATTTTCCTTATGCTTTTTTATTATAATAAAAAACAAAAAAGTTGTAATATTTACTATTTATGATTTGACGCATTTAGTGTTTATAATTTAATCAAGTTTTTAAATGAGTTATTTAATTTTTTGTGACATACAAAACTAGAACAAAAAAATTGTGCTTAGTAGTAGCCACTATAGCCGCACATGAAGAAAAGGCAATTCCACGAGCATAGATTCTTGTTCAAGGGTGTGTGTTTTCTAGAAAACGACACTATGAACACTCCTCCTCATAAATTCTAACATGAAAACCACTAAAGGACATAAAGCATATGAATCGGATTGGACTGTCGTTTTGCTTGATAACTAAAGAAGAATAATTAAACTTCCTAGACTTGGAAAATTTGGTCCATGCATGTTTTTTTGGTTTGTAGTAGTCGCTATTCTTCACCTTTGTTTACATTTTCCAATGAGTGGATTAGTAGTAGTATAACACATTTTCCATAGATTTGAGTTCATTATAGTAATATTATGATGCAATACACTTACTTTGAATCCAAGAAGGCAAGAAAGATGCATGATGGTAACAAATGCAAATTTCTTTTTCTTAAAAGAGAAGTTTAATGGCTATACAACGTGAATATATTTGTGGAGATATATTAAAGTTTATAATATAACTAAATACCTAATTAAAGCCTATTTGGACCTTTCATGAACAAGAATGTGAACATATTTGTCTTTTAGACTCGGTGCTCGGTGGATTGTGTGGACTACCTCGATTTAGCCAATTGAGCTCATCACACACTATGAAGGAAAGAAAAAACCTATCACTAATCACACTAAACCATAGACCAAAAACTTTTACTTGGGTGAATATCATAATGCTAGGGTGATTACCCACACGTGATAGACGTCGTGATAATTTAACATTAGGAGCAACTTCCTTATATCCCCTTACAAATGTTTATAAGTGGAAAATTGCTTGTGTTATTATCTTACAAACTAATTTTGTAAGGATAAATAGAGACTTAGTCCAAAATTTAAATGAACAAGACTAACAGAGTAGTTCGCAATTAATCTTTCCAAAATAAAATAAAGATAGCTAACACATAAACTCCACCAAATAAATACTCCACATTATAATATTTATGTGAAAAAAGTTTCATTCTTCCATGTTTACACCTTTAATATATGTATTTTATATGAAATGATTGACTACGATTATCTTATTTTGCGGATGTGGGACAATTAGAAAAATGTGTTTGGACACACATACCTAGGTGCCAATGCAGAAGACAAAGAATATGAGTCTGATTAATACTCAAGTCCAAATCCCTATGGAAAGTACCAATTTTCCTTTTTTACCACCTTTCTTTTATAAAGAATTATCATAGTTTAGTTTCATCAACTTGGGCTTGTAAAAAGTAGACTTAATTAAATTTACTTATCCATGCCTCATATATACTAGGTCCTATTTGCTTTGAGCTTATGAAAAATAGCTTACGTAAATAAATAAGTTTTTATTTTAATTTATAAGCTCTCATCAACGAAAATTGTGTCTTCATAAACTGTTTTATCATAAACTACCTTAAAAACTTATAAATAATACATAAAAACTTATTTATTTACATAAGCTGTTTTTTATAAGCTCTAAAATAAGCTAATCCAAACGGATGGTATAAGTACCTCTCGGGATATATTATACGGAGCTTATAAATGTGTTGAAGGTTTCTCTACGTTGAGATTATTGAATAAAAGACTTTCCACTATAGATAATCTTACATGTCACGAAAAATCAAAACAGGGCTACTAAGGACAAAGAAAGAACCTGTTTTTTTGGCAGCAGTTAAGTCTTGATATAAGTAATTAAGTTAAGTCCTAAAAATTTAAAAGGCGTAAAGATTTGAGTAAATAAAAAGGACTTAAAATCCTAGATCGTAGATCAATATAATAGTTAGTACAATAGTTAAAGTGAGATACAACAAATAGTTTCATAGAGATAGTTGTAAGTTCAATAAACTTTTTGACACTAAGAAATTTTAAGATGTTTAGTTTGTAAGAATTTTTTAAGTGTTTGTGTACTTTTGAATTTGACAAGTTTTGACACTTTTAAAATGTGTAGTCTCTTAATTTCTTCAAACTTCTTCAAACTGCTTAGGTCATTATATAGGAGAGAGAAGAAAGAGTCGTTGTTTAAACTTTAAAGATTGCTAACTCATTAAATTCTTCCTTGAGAAGTTTTGATTCAAATTTGAAAACTTTGCCTCAAATGGATAATGTCGTTGAATTATACTAGGAATGTCCTTTGTTTCTTATAGAATGACATGTTACATTCTCTGTCATTGAAATTCTTTGTTTGTTTCTGCATATGATCAAAAGAAGACAAACAATACTATTATAACTTCAGAAGAGACGTTTCTTCAAAAGAAGACAAACCTAGTCAGAGTCACCTATATTGTTGATGTGTCCATCAACACTTGCTTCCTTCAAAACATGTTCATATCAGAGTCTTCAAGACACCTTTTGATCATAACTATGACTTTATGTTGACTTTTTATTAGATCAAGAATGAGTGCAAATACAAAAGTGTTCTAAGAGGTTCAGGTAAATCATATGGTGAAGCTCAAATGGTTCCAAACCTGAGTTTATCCTTCTCATGGCAACAACCAATGATGAATTGGGAAGCATTAATGCTAGGTATTTGGACACTGGTTGTTTATACCATATATCAAGCTACAAAAAATGTCTAGTCAATTTTGATGATTCTAGAAAAACCAAGATTAGGTGTGTAGACAACATAACTATTCTATAATAGGGAGTAGGAAATGTATTGATCATATGCAAGCATGGTCACCAGGCACTCATCACAAGTGTGGTATATGTTCATAGCATGAAGAGTAATTTACTCAATATGAATCAATTTACTATAAAATGGTTTTACTATGCACCTTGAACACAATTTAATGAAAGTTTTTTATCCTCAACACAAAAGAATTCTAAGAGCTCCCCTTTCTCAGAATAGAACATTTTAGGTCTAAATCGATGGATTACACTTTCACTACTTTGCAACTGAAGTGATGATGACGCATGGCTGTGACACACCTTAAGTATAGACACCTTAACCTTAAAAGTCTTAGCACATTGAAGTTAAGGGATATGGTACATGTTTTGCCAATAATTAAGTTTCCTATATATGTTTTTAAGAATTGCTTAATAAGCAAGCAACCGAGGAAATTAAATTATATTCAATTAAATCATATTATTTTTGTATCGAAAGGAATAAGTATATATGTACGTATACAAAAACTTGAAAAAATTGTGAAGAAAAAAAAAACATGAAAAAATCTTAATATTGGGAAAAACCCGCATGCACACCATTCCAAAGTGGGGATTGCCCGTCAAAATCAAAGGTGAGTTCGATTTAGTTCGAACGGGTATAAATTATGTTGACATGTTTAATTAAACTTTTAATTGTTTGGTAAAAACATTGAAATTCCTTACCACTTGAACTAATCATATGTTGATAGATCCCTCTTTATTTTCATGTACTATAAATTTTCTAATTACTTCTTGTAAGTAACATTGTTAGGTACGGGACATTTGGTCAAAGTTCCACTACCAGGTGCTGCAATTAATTTTCGTTAATTAAGAATTAGCTAGTTATTGTTTTCATCAAGAAAGGTACACCCTATGTGTCTTTCTCACATGCTGCCCAACATGGCTTTTGCCTTATTTGATTTTCCTTTCTAATTTTTTTTGTTGACAAAATTCCTTTCTAAACTTAAAATTAGGAAAAGTTTTAGTAAGTATTTTTCAACTTTATGCATGCATTTTCTAAATAAACAATTTAAAACTTTATCTTCGTCCCTCTAAAAACACTTTACCTTCACTGGCTTCATAAATACAATTTAAATAGAAAAAGACTGTTGAGGTAATTGATATGTTCGAATATGAGTATGAAATCAGAATTCTCTACTTCACATCATGTAATATATATATATAAGTTTTGCCACTAGACATTCTAACAAATGTCATGTTTAAACTAGATTGCAAAAAAGTGGCTGATGATATTTACAATGTGATATTTAATAGATCAAAATATGACTCTATTATGGATGAATGTATAGTTATTCTTAATAGGCACAATAACTTTTAAGTTATTCTTAATATACTTTGACGATTACATTCATCTCTTGTGCTCCTAGTAGTGATTTACCTTATCCTACCCGGTTGCAATCATATGAGTTAAATTGATTTTAATTGTATATATACCTTTATCAATTGAAAAGATGATAGTATGTACATTAAGATTTAACTAATGGTTTAGTATTCGGTACTTAGAAAAATAAAATTTAACAAAGGAATTTATTATATAATACTCCATTCCTTTCTAATTATAATATTTTTATACTTTTTTTTTTATAAACTGACCTTTAAAAAAAATATTTATAAAATTGTACATATATTTTTATTTTCTTCTCAAAAAAATATTTTTATTCATAGACTATTTCCACTTTCATGGTTAATTAACAACTTTTTGTCAATTATACTTGGAGCTTATCAATTATATATAAAAAAAAAAACTTATTAATCTTTAGGCAAAGCTCTTTTTAGTTAGGTTAGGAGAAGTAATAATTAATAAGCTTTTTCATGTGCCTATTATCAAACCATAAAATTTAGGATGACTTTGTAGTACACCTTTTCGATTAAAATTTATGGATAGGCAATTAGGCATGGTTCTTCCCAAAATCATCCATGAAAATATATTTCCAATTAAATATGAACACTAAAAAAGTGAACTTTTGTTGATAAAAAGAAGAGAACACTGTGGAACTTATCATTGACTTTATGACTCAAATTGGTCGCAATCGCACATGGGTGAGTAATTATATTCCTTAAACACCCTATTATTATATTAAAAAGGTTATATAAGTTAAACTTAGACAATAATCTAATAAACTGCTTGAATTCCCTTGTAAGATTGTCACCCTGAAACGTACGATTCTAGTGACACTCTCACATACCCTTCACTATCCTAGGCCACAAAAAGAAATATAGAGTGGAATTAAGTTAATTAATGCAGTAAATTATTTCGTAACTGGTTTTATCAATTTGGGAAAAGACTAGAAAAAAAATTATACAGGTGTAACCGAAATTCATGAGGAATGGAATTCATTGTCATTTTTTATATCCATTAAAATGATTGATTTTTCTAACTTACAATTATTGGTTTAGTAATTCAGTTTAGTTAGAATTAGTCTTATCTTTGTTTAGTAGTTTGTTTAGAAACTTGCACTTGAAGTAACTAACTCAAATTACTTGCATGTGAAGTAATAAGTTTGTTAGGAGTTTGTTTCA
>Ga0099826_10003305_pt1 | contig 10884 bp, 6 predicted proteins | sample Mtrugardesep15_FD_76830 | JGI IMG/M metagenome (GOLD analysis project Ga0099826, IMG submission 76830) | Root nodule microbial communities of legume samples collected from California, USA - M. trunc garden sep15 | ecosystem: Host-associated > Plants > Roots > Nodule | place: USA: California...
ATTAAATTTAGATATTGTTTTTTATTATTTAAATATATTTTGGTATTTAAAGAAACTTTTTTAAAAAAGTTAGTAGTGCATCTCTTAAACTTTTTAAAAAATTAATAAATAAGAACATTAAATCTCTATGTCTCTTCGTGAACTATGAAAAATATTGAGGATAGACATCTATGAACAAAATGTTTAAGGACTAAACAACAGCTACCCTAAATTGAAGATTGAAAATAGATAATTTCTTGCAAATTGAAATATATTGGTATTCTTGCTTCTTAAAAATTAATGATCATTTTTATAAAATAAAAAGGTTGACTTTTTATTTTAGAAAATATAATTTCATAAAAAAACAACATCATTTCATTGTTCCTCAAAAAAAAAAAATCATTTCATTGTTTATAAGGAGAATCATACTTTTTAAAATGTAAAAAATAATCAATAATTTCTATGATGAAATGGAGAAGGGCCTCAGATTTTTATGTGATAAGTATCGCTTAAGATGAAAAGGAAAGTTCTATCGAACAAAAGTTAGATCGACGTTGTTATATGGTACGAAGTGTTGGTTGATTAAGAACAAATACGAAAATCAAGTGTATTAGAGATGAGGATGTTGCATTGGATGAGTAGTGAGACTATATGGAATATGATTGTGTGTGTGAGAGAGAGAGATGTGTGTGTGAGAGAGAGGAAAATTTGTCTTAAAAATATGTTTTCGCTTAGATTATATATTGAAATGTTATACTTAATACTCTCTCCGTCTCAAATTATACGTTATTTTAGTAAAATATGTTTGTCTCAAATTATATTTCATTTTACTATATCAATGAATCATTAATGTTTATTTTTCCGAAATGTCATTTGATATTTATTACTTTATCTTTTTTTATTTTTTTATTTTTAATCAAAATAGTATTGCAAGTCTATTTTAATATAATCAAAATTCGAATGCATATTTTTCTCTATTTTTGCTTCATAATTTTATGAATATTCAGTTTAAAAATCTATTATTAAATATGAAACGACATAAAATAAAATTAAAATATACAAAGTGAGTATAAGTTTTACTTTTTAAATAAGAAAAATGTATATTTTAACATAAAAAGGATGGAATATAATTCAAATTTATGGGGATATAATTTACTCTATATTAATTTCATTCTATTTGGTTATTCATTTTCAAATACATTCAGCTCAAAAGAGTTTGTTATATCCTAAAAAAAAAAGAGTTTGTTATAGATCACTGATACCATAATGCTACCCAAAATTGAAAAACAAAAAGTGTAAATAATATTTTTTGAAAAGCACCATTATGCCACATCATTGTCAGTCTAGTTGTCCAAACAAGAAAAAGAGAGCCAACTTTTATGCAGGGAGTGAGTGGAATGACTAATGAAGTACCATTGCTACGGCGTGATAGGGTCATAGTGCCTTATTTTTAGTTTCCAATAAGGCAAATCTATAGGTAACTAGGTTAGGGTTAGGTTAGGCTGTGATATTGACCTATATAGAGTATAGACCCTCTATGATACAATGCATTATAGATTATATATCAACTATGTTTAGATTGGTCCCACTTTTTCCATAAAAAAAGGTTGGTCCCATATTTCGAACTCTTTTTCATTTCTATTATTACTCTTTTTTAATTAAGCAAGCAATTGCATTATTTTAGAAAATAATCTTTGATGTTTACCTAACCATGTTCCCCAATTCAATTGCATGAAGATTGGCACCGTTTGCAACCATCAAATCTTAGTACTCTTTGTTGTTAATGGTTTCATAATGTTTCGGATTTTGTACTAGGAATTTAACTTGATCATAATTTATACTTGTTATTAAAGTGATGGTTCAATTGTTTATGTATTTATTTAACATGGATGGTTATCATGAATTGCATCTAAATTATGATAATGAATTAATGATAATCATAATCGTTGAGAAGTTTAGTCCATTTTTGTCACATTATCAAGAAATGTAATTATTATTCTTTCTTATAATATATAAATATGAAACTAATATAGTATATCACAGAATAATTTCACTTTGGAGATGCAAATGGCAACAGTTAATATTAGTAAAGAAGAAGGGAATTGAATATGTCCATGTACATTATTGTAATCAATCAAATGAACCCTTTCTACATTTCAAATGTTAGACATACCCAGAATTAGTCATATATCTTTTCTTAGCTCAATGGCAAAGTTTTTAGTACCCAAAAAAATAATTACACTTGAGATTGATACTACATATAGCTAAGGACTTAATAGAAGCAAATAATAATTTTTATGAAAAACATAGAAAAAGTTAATTAAAACTTACTGTAGTTGATATGATAAAAATATTTTACTAGAAATAAAGTTAATTTTTCATTAAAAGAAAGAAGAGGGAGTAAATAAACATTTTCCCTAAATGGTATATACTTTATAAGATTAAATAAAGATATCAAAATAAAATAAAATAACTATGAAATTAATAATGAAATTCAAGAAGAAAATCTTTAGGATAAGTATATGGAAGAAATTGAATAAGAAATCACCAAATCGGTTAACTATAATAAGACCTCTTATGATTCAGTTCCCTCAAAATGGAAAGCCTATTTTGTTTTTGGCTTTTTAGTATGTCACTTTCTTCCATTTACAACAAGACAGAAAGCCTAAAATGACTCTTCACTATAGTTGAATTGAAAACAAAAAAAGTGCAAGACGTAAACCTAAGCCTTAACCTAGAAATGCAGGCACAAAAAATTGAGCTTGTGGGCAGCCACATAACTTGTGGAAATTAATAACACCACCACCCTACTGATCCAAGAATCTATAAGTGGACTTTCAGTGTCAGAACATGTAGCAGTAGACAGGGACCCAGTAGTACCTAAAAATTAAACAAAAGATATAGCCTAAATATTGCACTTCATTCTCTCAAAATATAATAAAAAATTAAAGCCTGATTTAAAAATTCATAACAAAAACATAGACTTTTTTAGACATAAATGAGTCCGACTATCTTGTTTGTTCACTTATTTTATGAGAATAAAATAAGTTTTAGATTTTTTGAAAAAAACTTCTTATAGTTGAATTCAATTTTATAAAATCTTTGGATCATAAGAAAAATTGATATTGATAATTCAGAGTTTTTTTTTGTTACATGAAAAAAAGAAAGGAAAAAAGAAACTAAGTTCTTGGAAAAGACACATTTAAAGCATTGTTTAGTAAATCATGTGATAAATAGGTAAGAGGCTCATTAAATGTAATAAGATGTATGAACTATTAGCTCCGAACTTAGCAAGGATATCAGCGCAAGGGTTTCTTTTCTAAATGATATGTTGGATAGAAATAAATAAAAAACACATTAAATTTATACCAATCAACAATACTTGAATCCCAACGTGTAAAATATTCTAGATTCCACGCAACCAAAGAAACCACGAAGGAAACTTCCAACGTGCTTACATATTAACCATCATAGATAGCCTTTCCTGGATTGTTCAAAGCACTTCCATCAAGATTGAGAATTATGGTGTCCTCATTCTCAGAGTTTAATAAGAAGATAAATAAATTTTAATCAAAATGTTTTTAGTTGGGATTTAAATTTCGATTAGGTGCTTGTTTAGTACAGAGTTTACAACACCAAACACATGGCTGACATTATTTTCAAAGCAAAACTGTCGTGATTTTATTAAACTAGCATTTGAAACTTTTGCTCCAACGTGATAAATTGCCGTGGTTTTCCTTAAAACATGGATTGACAAACGCAAAAGCAAACTGCTATAGATCTTATTAACTATTCGAGCTCTATCGTTAAGTCGGTTGTTAATTTATTTAACATGTTTAGGTTTATATTTAACTATTTAAACTCTATCTTATTTAACCATTCAAACTCACATAAATCTTTAGTAGAAAAGTTTATATTGGTGTTACCAAAAAAAAGTGTATATATTTATTCAAAAAAAAAATAGTGTATATATGATGTTAGTCCTTAGGTTTGATTAAAGTTCCTATTCAATAGGTAGCATATTTAAGCCCCATTCTTCAGTAAAATATATTTAAGCCTCCATTAGCTCTTTAAATCTCTTTAAAAAAAAAAAAATCGTTCTCTATGTTAGTGTACTCCGTAGTAAAGTGATGATGTATGGCCAATTACTCAGTAAAATATTCAATTTCCCATTTTTTAAATTATGCTTCAATTTGGTCTTTCACAAAAATAAAATTCAAACTAATTTAAATATTTTTATGCCCAAGTACAAAAATATCATAGATTATATTATATTTTATGTTTTGTTATAAACTAAATTAAACCAAAAAAAAAAATTGTGAATGATCTTCCCTTTATTTTTTATTTTGAGGTGTAATACTTTAACCTAAAATAATATATCTTTTAATAGTAAAAAAGAAGACTATCTACAAGGTATAGATCACAAAATATCTATTTTTGTAACTTTTCTTTATTGAAAATTCAAACATATTTTGCATCAAAAGAATGGAACCATAGTGCTCTGTTCTCTTCTGTTCTGTTCTCATTCTCTCTATATAAATCAACAACACCTCAATAACATAAAACAACATCCTCAAAATCTCAGAGAATTTGTAACTTGTTCCAATGAGTATGTTAGGTCTTAGAGACCTAGTTCTCATAGCTCCATCACCTTCTTCTCTTCAACATCATCATCAACAAAACCAAAACCAAAACCAAAACCAACCCATTTCACATGATCACAATTCAAACCACACTTTACCTTCATCAGCTTCCTTAAGTGTTGGTTTTGGCATTTTTCCACTTCTTACTGCTACACCTTGCATGCCACAACAACAACCTCAAAGCAATGAAGTTCAAGAAAATCCTAATAGCAATAGCAATTTTTGGAACCTTAGGATGTGTCCTGAAGTAGTGAATCTTCCAAAGAAAGGAGTGATGAGTGATGATGAAAATCACAACCATAGCAAGATGGTTATGATGGAGAGTGAAGAGAATGGTGTGTATGGTTCTGAGTATAGAGTGTGTCAAGATTGTGGGAATAGGGCAAAGAAAGATTGTGTGTTTAGAAGATGTAGGACTTGTTGTAAGGGACGTGGTTATGATTGTAGTACTCATTTGAAGAGTACTTGGATTCCTTCGACACGTCGTCGGGAACGGGAGGTGGAGATGCTTGTAGGTGGTGGTGGTGGTGATGGTGAGGGTTGTTCTGGTGTTAAGAGACAAAAAGGTTTATTAGGGTCATCACAAAATGCTGCTGCTACTTCTCATAGCTCTAACTCTAATGGTACTACACCAAAGAGTTTTGCTACTAGCTCTTGTCACCAAGGTAGTTTTACTTTCTTTTTCTTTTCATTTTTTTTTTATTTTCTAATTTTTAAATGTTTAGATTAACAAGAGAATTGGTAGAATCACTATACTTCAAAATTACAATGTTGCTCTCATTTCGTAAAATTCACTGTGATTTCAAACATGTACTATGTGTATGTTTGGTATCACGATTCACGATGTATATATTTTGATGACCTGCTCTGATTTTGTAGAAGCTAGAGTCTCGATGACCCGACTGTATGTTTTTATATTGATGTCACATTAGTATTTGTATACATAAGGAACATTAATTTGTTTATTAATGGATTGGCTGCATTTATGTAATCATGTTGTTAGAGATTTGGATCATTTGATCTTATCAAAGAATTCATGTTTTAGCTTTGTGTTTTGAATTTGTTTTACAAAATTAGAATGCAAATTGTCTAATTAAACTCAAATGAATAATATCTTATGACTACGTGAATGCGTGGTAATCGTGACCGTAGTGATTCTGGATCTTTAGTATATGTAATAATGTAGTCAATTAGTCCTATTTTTATATACAAATTTTAATACATTAGTTGTCGAGTTAGTATTTTCTCCTTCATCAGGGTTTGAACGAACTCTCGTGCTTTAACCCTACCTCAAACAATTATCAAAACTGATGTAACTTATTAGTATATTTTAAATGTAATGCCATAAATTGATATGATAAGAGTAATTTGTGTCATTAAGGACCACATGAAATTATTATAACTGAAATTAATGTTGTTGAAGTGAAAATTCTGTTGAATTACAGATGCAGGTTTCAAAGAGGGTTTACCAGGTCAAGTTCATGCACCAGCTGTATTCAGGTGCCATAGAGTAACTGCTATTGGAAATGGTGAAGATGAATTTGCTTACTTGGCTACGGTTCATATTAGTGGCCATGTTTTCAAAGGGTTTCTCTATGATCATGGTGTTGATGGGAAAAATCCAATGCCTTGTGTTTCAGAACTTCAATTGGGAAATAATTGTAGTGCAAAGAATGGTGAATGTTCTTCTGCAATTGGTGTTCCAAACAATAATGCTTACCCTGCTTCTGCTAGCTAGCCATGAAGATTGCTTATCAGGTACATAATTGGACTTTGATTTATTTTAAAGTTACATTTTGTACCATAATTGTTATATTGTTCAAATAAGTTGATATAACTTGAGCAATGAATATTTTTATTTTTTTTTATATATTTAAAAGATTTTGTGAAAAAATGCTAGCTCGTAGGTATGGCAACGGGGTGGTCAGGGTCGAGTCTGTTTTACCTCCCTAGGACCGATCCCTGACGGATTGGAAAATAGATATCGATCCCCACCTTTGATGGAGTCAGGTTTCCCGCCCTCGCCCTTGTATATAAAAAATAAAATTATAATTATTAAACAGTAATAAAATAAAGAAAAAAAGTTTTTACTAGTTGGATAGGTTTGGGTTTGCGGTCGGAGTAGATATCAACATGTTCATCGTTATCATATCCCCGACTTTGATTATCAAGAGAAAACTCAATTACAACCACATGCTTAGCTAGTGTTTGGTCTAGCAGTTGTGTTAACGTAACCGTGCGTTTAGTAAAAAACTCAAATATGTAGCTTCTTAAAATAGCAGTGAAATCGGCATCGAAACGTGAGATTTGTAACTTGGATGTGTAACCAAACATGCTCTTAAGCAAAATTGATTTTTCCATCAAATTTGGAGTAGATTTAAATGTACCCTCGAGGGTGCGGGTCCATTGTCATACCTAGCTAATTCAACATTGCACATCTCTGAAAATGCATCACCTCACTTTGATGGGAATTCTGCTAAACCCGTGTACCAATAATGTGTAAAATGTAACCACTATAATAATGAGATGGTAGAAAATAAAAAGTGAAAACTATGGTGTGATGTGAAGTGTGTGGTGTGGGTAAATGCATCACCTCACAACTTGGACTGCAACAAATTTTTTGGTCCATATTTTTCTTCAATACTCACCCTCATGCACAATGTTATTAGGCCTAATAATTGAATTGTATTATTTTCCTACTATCTTAGAATTTGAGTTGAGTTAAATTCAACTCAGAAGCTAATTTAATATGAGATCTTCAACATTATGTCTTGATTTTTGAATTGATTTTTGGAGAAGTTCTTTGTGAATTAGTGAAATTTTTTACCAGCTGTTTATTGTTAAGCAAAAGCTTAAACATTTGAGATGGTATCATTTGTCATTGTATATTAGTAGAAAAATTTGATCAAAGTATGTTATATAAATAATACATATTTTCAAATCAGGTCGTTTAAAATGGGACGGAAGGAGTATCTATTGGGAATGAACAATGAACTGATCAGAAAAATAACTAAGAAAATAATGTTGTATACACTGCATTTGTACACTTTTCCTTTTACTGTTGAGACTTTGATAAAATAAAGATATTAAAAGTGAAGTCTATAGTGTATAAATAATATTATTGCACTTGTAAAGGAGGAAGGGTAAAAGAACAGTTTAGAGGGTATTTAGAGTGACTTTAAAAATGTCACTTTGAAAAATCAATGGACGTTAAAAAAGGTAGGAATGGTGCACTTCTCAATGTCCATTATATATGAGTGTGTATTAGTAAAATTCCACTACCCCTAATATTCTGTCATCAGTGTGACATTTACACAACAACATCCTAAACTTCCCTTAATTATCAAGTGGACATTTACTATTATCTTACTAGTATTATTTTGTTAGTAAATATAGAACTATTTTGAGATTTTTTATAGGACATTTTTAAAATTTTAATTGTATTAATTACTCTATTCAAAATGAACTCTATGCAAAATTTTACCAAATTACACATATTAAGAAAATTAGTTTATTCAAATAAAAAAAAGGGTAGATATTGATGATATTTAATTTATGCAATAAAAAAAGTCTATTGTCTAAATTACACTCCTTAACTAATAAGTAACTTGCCTCTCAAAAAAATAATTAGTAAATTGGTTCATAAATACAAAAAGTTAAATTATATTAGGAGCATTTTAAAGAAACTGTCATTAACTAGGAGAAATAGTTAATTTTGACTAAAAAAAATTATTGCATTCCAATCTCCATCTCTTCAATATAGTACAATTTTACCCAATTTTTTTAGTGTTATAAATTGACGTGACATTTTGATATTTGAAGGGGTAATTGATCAAATGATAAAATACTTGATCAATCTTACCATTTTCCATAGAATTATACATCTCATAGCCATAATATTTTATTTTAGCCATTTCATTGTTAGAATTCAATACTACTAACTAGTTACATAGCCCCTCCTAAAATAAAAGCTACTACTAGCCATTCAATTTTATAAGTCAAACACTAGCAACATAGGACTAGGAAGGTTTTAATGTCATTCATCAAACACATGTACCTTGGTCTAGACCAAGGTTGTCACCATTTAACTGCAACATTTGTTTGCTGGGATGTTGAAAATTCATCTCATTTATTTCAAATTTGGTTTGACTTCAATCTTGATGAATGAAAAGACAACCATTATTGTTTCTTGCAAGGAAATATGTAATCAAACAACAATGCCCCTCAATTTATTTATTGTCTATTACCTTATCAAATTGGAAATATTTTACCCAACATAACATCAATTTGTTTTGTGTCACGTCTTGCACATAGATGAAGGCTATGCACTCCTAGCATATTTTGCTTAATTTAGAAATCTATTTCTTGCTATATGTTTGTCTTAGTTTCCATAGTTGTTATAAGAATGAAACATCATAGAAAAGAAAGAGAGATATAGACCAAAGGAAACATAACAATTGATTAAAGAAATGGGAGAAAGTTTGTAGCGAAAGTAATGTTTTAAAAATCGGACCGAATCAGTGAGTTCACGATTGAATTGGTTGATAACCATCTAGTTTCTTAGTTAGCTTGATATTGGTTAAACCGATAGAACCACTTGAATAATGACCTAAAAGTTTCGTCGGTTCAATCTCCGGTCCGATTTTTAAAACATTAAATGAAATGAGAAGAGCTAGATAGAAACACAAAAGTGGTTGATATATAAGTGTTACAGTTTGTTGTTCATACTTCATACATTGCTTCTTTAATAAAAAATTTAATGCTTTATTACAGGTGATGGATCCGGTTTCATGAACCAGCAAAGAATGGACGTTTTATTATGCCGTTTTGTTGAGAAAACTAACCATATTCCACTTTAATTGTGTAAACTAATCCTCCCAGTCCCTAATTGCTTACATGCAGACTTAAAGCTTAATGGTCCCTTTGTTAAATTTCATGCATTAGATTAGGGACATTAATGTTGCGAAGTATTTATATCCAATGTTTAACTGAAATTTTTAACTTTAGTCGATTCAGTAGATTTTTTGTGTGTGTCTATATAAATGGGACATTTTATTTAATTAGTAGAAAACCTTTCAAAACTGCCAATGATAATAGAAAATAGTATTTAATTGTGAAAATGTGGAAAATCAATCTAAAGAGGGAATTAGTACAAACTAATAAATAAAAAATTGCTATTCAAATTAAGATGAAACGTCAACCAAACAGTTCAAATAACTAAATCGTAGATAGTATCGGTTCATGATTCTACTTGTTGAATTGTTCGATTCGTTTCTAAAAAAATCACTAAAAACTTTTGGGAAGACTATGATGTATTATGATATATGATATATGCAATCTTCCAAAAAAGTTTCTAGCAATCTTCCCAAAAGTTTGGAAAGATTGCTTTGATATATACTCCTCCAACATCATTTCATTTTTTGCATGATATATAATAACTTCATGTAATTATGATATATGAATATAGATGTATTAAAATTATAATTATTTTATTTTAATGCAGATTATACTTTAAATATCAAATTATCTGTGATATAATAGCTTTCATCTTATATATTTATCATAAGTAGATGAAACAATTCCATGTTACTAAAGTTTTAACTGTTCAAAAAACGAACAAGGTTCTTTGCCATGAAAGAGCTCCAGTGAAGAAAGATAAAAACAAAATGATTAACACACCCTTTTTTAGGACTAGATTATTTCATGTGTGATTTCATATGATATGTAAAACCATGTGACTATCTTTATAATGATTCTCTACCACACAAAAGTAATGTTCATGGATGATACAAAACCATAACATCATGGAACATGCAGCATGTTACATGCCCAAGAATCATAATTTTTTTTACAGCAATTGTGCACCACCTCATCTGTACATTTTTTCAGCACCAAATACCATAGGCCTCATTTTGGAGACCACAGAATGAATCATTTCCAATGTTGCTTATCCTTTTTGTTGATTCATTTACAATTTGGGAACAACATTGATCTAAGCTACAAGTCTACAGACATTTGTTGTGAGTATAGCTCAAATAAAATTCACCAAAGTGAAAGTCGGAGGTGGGACATGATAGGCCGAAAAATCAACAAACTTTAGAAGCATTGGCCGCCTATCATATCACAATATAGCCCCTCTATTCAATGTGTCAGTCGCTCGATTTGTCACAGCTATACATGGATGGTCACATGCCGCAAGATGAATGTTTAGCATCAAAACTACGCCCTTTTAAGTGTCCTCTACAAAAACTCTGAAGATGAA
>Ga0099826_10003306_pt1 | contig 10883 bp, 6 predicted proteins | sample Mtrugardesep15_FD_76830 | JGI IMG/M metagenome (GOLD analysis project Ga0099826, IMG submission 76830) | Root nodule microbial communities of legume samples collected from California, USA - M. trunc garden sep15 | ecosystem: Host-associated > Plants > Roots > Nodule | place: USA: California...
GTGATACCAATGGGTTGCGGAAATGGTCGTGAACGGATGATGGCAATAGTGTTGGTAGAAGCGGTTGTGGCTATATTGATATTAACAGCTAAACATTTCATTCCACAAGCAGACAACATCTGGATACATATCATTATTGTTGCTGGATTTAACCCAGAACATTTCGTACATATGCACCAAACAAAAAAATAGGGAAAACTTGTGATTTTACCATGCACATAGGTATATTAAGAACCACAAAATTGCATTGTTGTTATTAATGCAAAGATCATATAATTACCATCGCATTGTTTGGTATCACACAAATCAATGGTTGAAGGTTGTAGCAACACATAAACAACTAGAGATGAATCAAAATATAAGTATAGACTTAGAGAAGAAGATAAGAACAAAAATAAGTTCAGATATTCCGTGATTGATTAACCTGAGCAGAATCAGAAATCAAAAGCAACACAAGATCACTGCCCGAGATAGTTTCCCATATGTCACCTAGAGTCCCATTTTCTTCAGAAAACCCAGCATCCCGAGCTTCAGCAAAGGAACTAGAACCTTTCCTCAATCCAACCTTCATTTTTTTTAAACAATGACAAACATGTTTTAGCATCATGCCACTAATAAACAAAATTACATCATATACACACATTTACACACGGTAGACAATCTCAACTGTTAATTTTAATATCAGACAGCTCAGATTACACAGTAACAAAATCAGTTGTAAACAAATTATACCGCTGATGTAAATCAGACGATTGAGATTGAAAATCGCGTGACACAGATACTTCCGGAATCCTTTTACATAAAAAACAGTGACACTAAACCAACCAACACAACTAAAACCAAAATCAACACACCTTAACCACAACATCAGAGTTTGCTTCAGCAAGAGAGTCCCTTAGATTTTGAGCTTGAGCAGGTCCCTGTTAATTACAATGCCAACTTAACAATCAAATCAAAATATGATTTTTGTTTTTTACCAACAATAAAAAGAAACATCAACAATAAGTCATAGCATTTTAAAAATTAAAACATGTCCTGTTTGGATAAACAACTTAATTTCTATAACAAAATATTAAAGTAAAGTTAATTTATTTTTTTTGTATAAGCTGAAATAAGTCAGTCTAAACATGCCTTATAGTATTGATTTAACATATTAAGCATTGAGAACAGTGATTGACCTGTGATCCCCAACCGATAACACCAATCTGCTTAATTCCTTTGAAAGCATCCGGCAACAAATGGAACAAATCCCTGCCACCTCTCACTATAAACTGCAATTTTTTATCATCAGAACAAATTCAACATTAACAATCTGAAAAAATGCAAACAAGCTTCAAAATAGAACGAGAGAGAGAGAGAGAGGGAGAGAACCTCTTCGTGTCCGGCGAGATTGACTTTTTCCTTCTTAAAAAGCGACGTGTCAAAATCGAGGGAGGCGGGGAGCTTAGTCGCCGGCGGCGCAGATACCATACGCGCAGCGAGGGATGAGGTGACGATGCCAGTGCGACGGTGAAGAGTTAGGGTTTTGAAGGGAAGTTTGGAAGAAGAAGAATGGAGTGTGAGGTTGTTTGTGGTAACGAAGGTTTTGGGTTGAAGAATCTCGGGGGTGGAGGAGATAGATGGAGAAAACGACGTCGTAGCCGCCATTGTTGGAACAAGAAAGTAGCTGTTGGGAAATGAGTGAGTGAGTGTGCTAACGTGCGCGCTTGGTTAGGTGAGAACGAAACTACTACTCTCTCTGTTTTTGGATTTCGACACTACGTAGTACGTAACTGTTTCCTTCCCCAGATACTATAAAATTATCTCAATTTGATTTTTGATGACCAAAAAAGTAATAAAAATAAAGAAAATGAAAATTGGAGTTATTATTTGATAAAAAAAACAATAGTAATAAAATCTATAATGAAGGTATTACAGTGGTTTTGTAAAGAATTGGTATGAGCATTAAAATATTTAGCCATAATTTTATAGGTTACGTAAGAAAAATGAATAAAAAAACTATGGTGGAGGGGAACCACTAATACCCGCATGGCTAGAGAAGAACAGCCATTGAGGCATGAGTCGGTAGGGGCATAAATAAGGCAAAGGTTCCAATATTGATTAGAAGGATCCATGTAGTTTGCACCCATGGAAGTATTGGTCCAAGTTACTTCTCCCCATTAGATTCATTTATGGAGATATTACTACGATGAATTACACCGATCAAAGAAAGTATATCGAAAATTGTATGTTAAAATATGTGTTGTTATCATTACTCATACACTATGCACTTGATTATTTTTTCCATTTCCTCTAACATGTGGCTCCTTCGCATACAACCATCCTCCTCGACCCCATTTGTCGCTTTATGAGTTTTGCACACAACCTATTGCAAGAGAAACACAATTTTGATGGGAACATGTGAATCACACTACTTAAGTCTCTATGTATTATAAGAAAAAATCTACTTCTTATATTTATTCAATAAATGATATACTATATATTAGGAGCTAGATACACCATTTATTGAATGAATCTAATACATGAATTTTCTCTTATAATAGAGATTGGAGAGGATAACATGGATAATCGCAACGAAATTTAATTTTTTTTTTCTCTTCTTTCGATAAATATGAATGATCATGAATCGGTGATAGGTTTTTACCACTCAAAGTGCAAAACCTTTGATGTTGAATCATTTTTTGATCAACAGAAAAGCAAGATTAGTAATGTCTCTACTAATCCACGCAAACATAACTTATCAAATGGCCGGTGCTAAATAAATTGAACTGAGCATTTGATAAGTGTCTATTTTGTTTAGCGTCCTAATTAATCTATTTATAAACTCATTAATATGTATCATCATATCTTATGATACGCTACATTTCACTTAAACACACCATCGCTTATGGTGGATCACATTTCTCTATGTTCATAAATTAAATAATAAATCATATTTATTAATTTAATTACGAATAAATCTTGATTATTATTTTATAAATAAGTCTTACTTCTTTATTTATTTCTCTCGCATAGATGTCCTATGAGTGTGAACATGTAGGTTCTCATGACATTGATAATAACATTAAATCATGTATATTAATATTATAAACAATGATCGACATCTAACAATATGTCGTTGCCGCCCTAAGTGACGAGAATGTCATGTAATCTGACGAAACATATCTGTGATAACAATCATATGTCTAATTACCCTTTTATGTATATTAAACACAAGAAATAAATTGTGTCACCCCTGTATAATTCAATATTTATGTTTATTGGATACGATATAAGGGCGAAGGGGTAATGTTTTAAGAAAGTCAATAGTTACCCTTGTATCCATTTATGTTCCTTTACCAAACTATAAGGATACAAAGTAACCATTAACTTTCAAAATGCCCCTTATGTGAGTTTGTTTTGAAGATTATAATGTTATCTCTTAGAGTGTGTTAATTACTGTTTGCACAACCAGTTTATTACCGTTCAGTTGTCATGTTAGAATACAAAAAAAAGAGACAGAAAAATGGAACAATGTAAACATGTTAAAAGATGCAATACCTATTTCTTAATGTCAATTGATGTAGAAACCTTATAGCAATTTTTTTTTTTTTGATGATTTGGTACTACACTTTTTGCAACAACAAAAAAACCGAACTTTTTTTGTTTTGGATGGAATAGTGTAGGAAGATGGTGAGTGGATAGTGCAATAAAAATGAACCATGTCTGATATATGACAAGTTTGGAATGACAATTAATCGTTGTTGAACGTAAAATAGTCGGTTCGAGGTGTTGACACTAAAATAGGGTGCCTAAAGAGCTGTTTTCTTGGATCGAATTAGTCCCTAGGTAGATCCAAACCCAATTGTACATTGTCAAGAGTATATAATATTTATCTTTTTTATTAAAAAGAAATCGCACATTCAAACAATTATATAGGCTAAATTAAGTTCTACTGTTATCAACAGAAAAAAAAAAAATACTTTTTTTCTTTTGGGAATACGTTTTTTGTTTTGTTTTTTGTTTTAATTTAAAAAGGACTTGTTAAACTTTAGACAGAACAAAATATATTTTTATAATTAACATGATAATTTAATTTAATTCAGCGGCAAAATTGTATGAAATGAAATAGGGTTGTCTTTCTGTTTTTCAAAACGTGGACAATGAACCAAGTTATCGACATTGAAATTCTTTTTTGTGTTGGTGGAAAGTTGTGAGGACCACCACTAGAAGGATCAAGATAAGAAAGAAAAAGGATACCTTCGTGCTATTATTGTAAAAAATAAAAGTTGTGTTGTGTGAATCTAAGTGGCTTTTATTCAAATAAAACTGCGTTTTGTGTCACGATCATTGACGTGGATAATGGATTACTATTCTATTGTCAGAGGAAAATGATTGGGTATAGGGGTAATTAGTTTATTAAAAAAGTGATTAGGTGACTCTTTAGCCTAAAGGGTGCCACTCAAAATTGGCTTTTGCCTAACTTAAATAATACAATTAGTCATTAAAAATGATATGAAAAACCTAAACACATTCCCCCACAAGTCACTATGTATGAATCCAAAAGAAAATCTAAATCTAGTATGAGTTATAGACGCGGAATAGACGCAACACAAATTGTGGTAAGAAGGAAACCCAAGTTAGTCATAAAGAAAAAATAGTTTTGGTTGGATTTGCTTGAAAAAATAGTTTATAGTTGGATATGTTTGAATTTGACAAAGTCACGTTGACACAATGATTTTGTTATAGCTCAAAATGTATGATTTTTGTCGATAATTACAGAAGTTCATTGTGATTTTGTTAATTTCATTGTCAATTTAAAGATACATTTGATATAATCTTAGTGTATGTTTGATAGCACGTTAAATTAGACTAAATCATTATACACTTAATGCAATACCAAACCAGCATTTAGTGTATGTTTGAATCGCCGATACGATTCATGAAATCACATTGAAATGCAATGCAGAAATTGTGATAAGAAAACTTATATTTCAAAACTACAATCAAATTACAGTGTTATTGTGATTCTAAAAAACTCACTGTCAATCAAAACACAATTAAATACTAAGAATCTCAGTTATTCTAAATGCTAATGCAAACCTAAAACCAATGAGTTATTAATGATTAACAGTTAACTTAATTATATCCCTCAAAGAATTTGGATTTTGGAGTCATGCATAAGATTCTCTCAAAATGTGCCAAAAAAAAAAGTACTTGTCATTATTCATCATCATAAATGAATCACCACTCGTGAGGGTTCTTTTCTATGTGTATGGCCAAATATTGTCCAGTTCAAAAAGGTTGATTTGGTGATATTAATTACGACAAAATTATTACACAGTAAATCTTCAGCACTCTACACTCAAGATATTTGTATGTATTGAAGAATGGTTTTAGTTTCTTTTTGATATAGTTTCACCATGTGTTAGTTTACTTAAGGGTAAAGTTTTGGAACAAAGTAAATCAAATCTAAACATGGACCACTAAATTGAGTAGGACTATTTCAGTACTGATGGACGACCTACTACTAAATTTTGTGAATATTTCACTTCCTTTAACTATTTACCTTGTATCTTTGTGTATTTGAGACAGTTTCATATAAGACCACTTACAATGATGGTGTTGAAATTGACTTTCAACATGTGGTACACTTGCAATAGTGAGTTGAGATATGTTCAGAGATTACGTGGAGGAAAGAGATGTTGAATACATTCAACATGTTAACTTGCAAAAAGAACTACACCGAGGGGCCACGCGGCAAGTTCCTGTTGGACAAAAATGGCGTGTGTGATACATGTGGCGACATGCGTGAGTGGCGTAGCAGGACGCAGAGAGAGAAGATGTGAGAGGATAAGTGGGTGGCACATGGGAGTTCCTGATTTGATTGTTTGGATTTATCTCATCTTAATAATTTGAACTCAATTATTTCATTGCAAATTAATTTTTATTTTATTTTTTTTTACCAAAATTCATGATTTTTTTTGTCTATAAATAAAGACTTGGTTCATTTGATTTGGACACAGAAAAAACCAAGCTTTTCACTATCTTAATAATATTTATGTGTCGCGTGCTTAGTTTATTGTATTGCATTTTAAGTTAAGAAAATAAAAATAAATTATTTAAATAAATTTTGTTTTTACAAAAAAAACAAAAAAACAAATTGTTAAGTGTTTATTATTTTGATTTAATTATAATCGATAATTGTAATTTTATGTAATTATAAAAACAAAAATATAAAATTAAATAAGAATATGAAATAAAAAGTGGTGGGGTATAGTGTTAAATGAAAAACCATTGGAGAGGATAAAAGTTGAATGAATGTTGAATTATTGGGTGAAAGAGAGATAAAATGATGTAGAGTATTGAAAATTAAAAAGTGGATATTGAAATGTTTTGTCGTAGTGACGTAATGACATTAGTATTTTGCACTATTTAGTATTTAAGAAAATCTAATGGTTATCATTGACACATAAATATATCATACAGTAGGTGACAATAATTTTTAACCAGCATTCTACTCAAATTTTACAAGCTTGTATCTTTACCTAGAATGTAAGGACTAATCCCCTCACTCGTTTAGAACATTTATAATGGAGATTCTCAATCTTGAAGTCTTAAATGGGTCTCACGTCAACACATCACTTTTTTATAAATTTTTAATAATAGTACCTAATAGGTACTTAACCACTTCAATAGAGACACTTTATCAAAAAGTCTAAATGAGTCTCACCAATAACTTTTTATCATTTACATTTCAATAAAAGCAACTCAACAATGATTATTTTATTAAAAAATAGTGTGGAGCCCACTTAAGAATGAAGTTTTAAGTGAGACCCTGGGTCTTAAAAGACCCTCAAAAAAATTTCTCCACATTAGGGATACCTATTAAATACTGGGTCTTAAATGGTGAAGACTTCACCAATGTGGACGGTCTTAGGACTATAATTGTATTCAAATCGAAAATCTCTTATTAAACTAAAGAGATTTGAGCCATTTCATTCAATTACTATTGAATGTCTTTATTTAAATCTTGGAATGATATAACATGAATAATGGGAATCTTTTTTTTTTCTTCTACAATCGTGAGAATCTTTTTTTGTAAGGAAGGAATAACAGGAAAATATATGAAAATTGTCTAAACCATAATGTTTAAAAAAATATGGATACAACATTTTTTTTATCAACCAATCTAATCCAACATAATAATCTGATATAAAAACAGTTGGCTAATATTAATCATATATATACTGGCCAGCTACAAACAAACAAAAAGTTTATTGACATTATACTTGTTATATGACAATGAAATCTCTCCTTAGAACTTATCAGATGACAATGAAATCACTCTTTAGAATAATGGGAAAATAAATCTCTCCTTAGACTATTTCATTTACAAAAAGTCATAGATATAAAACGTGTATCAAAACTTTCAGCAACAAAATAATGTATAAAAATGAATTAAAACTGATGAAAATATTAATCAAAGTTTGACTAAATAGAATAAATTTTGTATTGACAAACAAACAAAATTTTATTTTGTTTTAAAGACTCTTCGATCAATCAAAGGTTGGCACTATACATAATAAAGAGAGAAAAGCTGGAGGTTGAGTATGAAAAAGAAAGATTATATTAAAACAGAATTTAGATTCATTTTGAATTTTTAACAGACAAAAACTTGAGTTATAATGTGTACAAAACTTCTGTTAATTGTTAAAGTTTATGATCTTCATTGTTGTAATGTTTGAGAGGCGGTGACATGGTTGGTAACAAAAGAAAAGATATACTATTTAGTGAAAATTTAATTTATATTTATTCTTTCTTGTTTTTGTCAAACTGACACCAATCATATCATTTTCCCAATCATATCATTAAAGAGGATCATAAACTTATACAGTTAGGGTTGAAAATCAAGTGTGAATGGTTAAGTCCTACATCTATTAAAAATCGAGGAAAGGTTGGATATTAAAAAGAAGAGATCCATATAACTGATGTCTTAAAGTTTTAGATGGAAAAGTGGTATCAAGATCTTTTAGTTGTCCTGGATGTTTAGCCTATTTCTGTTCCCGCAACTCCCCAACAAGTGGTATCAAAGTCATGGTTAGGCTTAGTGGGGGAGCAGGAAAGAGATCTTAGTGTGGATCAAGTTAGTGATGTGGGTAACTCACACCATTTGGGTGTAGATGAGGTCTCTTAATGGTCCTTAACGTTTAGCTCGTTGCCGCTTCACACTTGAGTGGAGATGTGGTGTCAAGGTCTCTTAGTGGTCCTCGACGTTTAGCCCATTGCCCTTCTGGCGTTCCCCGGACTCCCCCAACAAGTGGTATCAGAGCCATGGTTAGGCTCAGTGGTAGAGCGGGGTCCTGTTGTGTGATTCACACTTGAGAGAGAAATTGTTGGAAATCAGGTGTGAGTGATTTGTTTGCGAGTTTGAAGGGAAGTTGATGACTTTTGAGGTGAGAAATATAGAGAATAATGCTTTAATCTTTCACATTTTTTTTTTGTTATTTTAGAGAATGATAAATTAATGCATATGTTTAATATATTTTAAATTTTAAAAATATTATAATAACATAGAATTTGAAGAATTCATATAAATCCTCCAAAATCTTCATCTAATGCAATTTTTTAGTTACCCAAATGAGGGTGATTTTGTATTATGAAAAGAACGATCCCCCTAAACTCTAGTTTCTGGAAGTTCTATATCTTTTCCACCTGTTCTTTCCTTCTTTCAAAAACTCGCCTCTCTTTTCTCTTTTAAACTCGCAAACAAAACCTTAGGGATCTTGAATGTTTAATCTACTATCATTTTAGGTGCTCTCCCAACTCCCCAACATATAGAGATCAACTTTGGCCATTATTAATATTATTAATATTGAAGCAATTTTCAAATATTAATGCACCTTAAACAACAATATTATAGAACTTGTTTTATTTTATTTTCGGTCACCATGTTATCTTCGTGAAGTATGATTATATTTAACCGATGATTAATCTTTATCAAAGAACCATTACCATCTTTTAACGTGGTCACTTCTCCAATTTATACTTTTTCCACTTCGGACTCAAGACCTTACCTAAGACATCTTCGTCTAGTTCCACTCAAACCAATGTAACTTAAATGTGCTTGACTTAATATAAATGTGAAAAGGAAGGAAACAAGAAGGTCTGCTATATAAGAAAGTGTGTGGATGTAGTCCCCCACTATAAGAGGTAATCTTTACCAGAAGAAGCAGCAGCAACATCATCAACAGCAAAAGCACTACTCTCTGCCTCTGCCTCTGGATCTCACCAAACTCACTATCATCATCATATCTGACACACACTTCACTTTCCAAATACACTCCAACCCCAACATGACAAATTAGCAACAACCCTTTTTCTTTTCATCATTCAATTTTATTTAATTTGTTCCATTCCAAATACACAAATAAAACAACCTTTGTCTCCTTATCCTTCTTCTTCCAACGTTGTCTTTCTTTGTGTCTTGTCTCCAAAACCATATATTCTGAACACCCTCTTGGGAACTGTGTTGTTTTTCATTGGAAATGGATGATTTTGCTTCAAGTAGAATTAATGATGGTTCTTTTCAAGGTGTAAATGGAAATGGATATGGTTTATCTTCTTCTTTGGTTTTGGATAGAGAAAAAGGAGAGCTTGTGGAAGCAGCTGTGAAATTGGAAAGAAAGGGTGTGTCACCTGAGAGAAGTATTGAAGCTTTGAAGAATCATAGTGAAGCAGAGAGAAGGAGAAGAGCAAGAATTAATTCACATCTTGATACACTTCGTAGTGTTATCCCAGGTGCTAATAAGGTTAGCTCAATTTTATTTACTTATTTATTTATAATTTTGTTGTTTATTTTGTATTACTAGTTATTACTGGTTTTGTTCATGTTGAGAACAAGTTATGTCATAATTATCTTCAAATATTTGAGGGGAATGAATTATTTTTTATGTTTAATTATTGTAAAATTTACATTTAATTTGTATTTTGTGTTGAATAACTTATGGTTATTATTATTGACCTATGAAGTACAAAAACTAGACATCAATAATAATTTGAAAAAAATAGAAGTAATTGTACATAAACAAAAGTGTTAGTGTCGTGCCTGTTAAGACTCACACACTTTAATAGGGAATATAAGGATTGCCCTTTTTTTCTTCTTTTTTTGGTGAACAAGGGATGACCCTCTTTTATGGTCATTTGAATGAAAAAATAGCTTTGACTATATATAAATGTGCATTTATACTGAAGTTTTTAGTTTTAACTATAAGTCTTGAGCTATGCATGCATTTCAAAATGTAGTAAGTGTTTGTTCGATGCTGAAACAATTGGAGTTGAAATCAGACAGTGAATGGCCAAATTTTAGGATCCATGTATGTCAGTAAAGCCATTTTACTCACTTTTGAAGTCTTGATTCTTCTTTTTTGTATAATGTAGCTTTTGGTTTTCAATGGACCAACTTCAATTTTCTTTCCTAAAAGAAGGGAATAGAATAATTTAATTTTGGAGTAGCAAGCGCTCAGCGGTATGAGTTTGACGGTATTAAAAAAATATGTTAATATTAACTGTCCAACTTAGTTATGCTTATACTTGGAATCATGAAATTCATATCTACACAAACATACAAACATGATGATGATATATGTGTTAATCTTTCAGAATCTAACATTTTTTGTGTACTTTTTGAACTTAGTTGGACAAAGCATCCTTACTAGCTGAAGTGATAACACATTTGAAAGAGCTGAAAACAAATGCAGCACAAGCAAGTGAAGGGTTAATTATTCCAAAAGACAGTGATGAGATAAGAGTTGAATCACAAGAAGGTGGGTTAAATGGTTTCCCTTATTCAATTAGAGCATCATTATGTTGTGAATACAAACCTGGTTTATTGTCTGATATAA
>Ga0099826_10003307_pt1 | contig 10883 bp, 9 predicted proteins | sample Mtrugardesep15_FD_76830 | JGI IMG/M metagenome (GOLD analysis project Ga0099826, IMG submission 76830) | Root nodule microbial communities of legume samples collected from California, USA - M. trunc garden sep15 | ecosystem: Host-associated > Plants > Roots > Nodule | place: USA: California...
GGGCTGGGAACGCCGGACCTGGCGTCACAAGTTGGCATTTCGGTCAAAGTGCGGCCGCAGCGGGGTCAGATGATGGTCACCGAACGCGTAGAGCAGTCCTTCCCTTACCCAATCAGCGGGCTTTTGCGCCAGAATCCGGAGGGAACGATCATGATTGGTGTTTCCACCGAAGAGGTTGGATATGATGACCGCACCACCGTCTCTGTCCTGAAGTCATTGGCGAGGAAAGCCGTAGAACGCCTGCCAGCTCTCCGTTCGGTGCAAATCAATCGGTGCTGGGCCGCCTTGCGGCCGAGAACAGAGGACGGATACCCCGTCTATCAAGAGTCGCGTGAATACCCGGGCGCATTCGTCATCACCTGTCATAGCGGGATCACGCTGGCAGCTCTTCACGAGCGCCTGCTGCCAAAGTGGATTCTGGGTGGGCGAAAAGATGCATTGCTGGAGCCCTTCGGGTTAGGGAGGCTGCAAAATGCGTCCGCCGCATGATCTGCACGAACCCCCTCTTAGAATTTCTTTCAAGTTCGACGACGAGGCAATCGAGGCGTGCGAAGGCGAAACGGTTGCGACGGCTCTTCTGGCTTCGGGTGTGATGATCACCGGCATGCGAACGAGCGGTCGCACTCGGGGACCATATTGTCTCATTGGCGTCTGTCACGAGTGTCTGGTTGAGATAGACGGGCTTGCTAATCAGCGGGCGTGCATCACAACAGTGCGGCAACACATGAAGGTCCGTCGGCAGACGGGACTCCGCCGGCTGACGGAGGAGGACGGACCACGTGAGCCATGATGTCGTGATCATTGGCGCCGGACCTGCCGGAATGGCAGCAGCCATTCAGGCCTCGAGCTTTGGACTGAAGGCACTGGTTTTGGACGAGCAGTCGGCTCCCGGCGGGCAGCGGTTCCGCGCGATTGAACTGCAATATCGGCGCCTTCGTACTGCAGGAAACGACCTTCCCCCATCAGAGCAAAATGGTCTTGACCTCACACGCCGGTTTCGCGAGAGCGAAACTCGTTTTCTCGATCAGGCTTCGGTATGGGATATCTCATCCGGCGGACGGCAGATTAGCTATCTTCGTCACGGCCAGAGCTTCACCATCCCAGCGAACGCCGTGGTTGCTGCTCCAGGCGCCTATGAGAGGCCTGTTCCGTTGGAAGGGTGGCACTTACCCGGGGTGATGAGCGCCGGCGCAGCGCAAACGATGTTGAAAACGTCCGGACACCCGGTGAAGGGCCGGATCGTGCTGCTCGGCTGCGGGCCCCTGCTTCTTCTGACCGCCCGGCAATTGACCAATGCCGGTGCGAATGTCGTTGGCTTACTTCAAACGACAGGGCCTGCCGATTTCCTTCGCGCAATACCTTATCTGCCCGCCGCCTTGAGGTCGACGACTTTGCTCAAACAAGGGTTGCGGTTGCACACGCAAACCCCACCCGTGCCTAAAGTGTTTTCGCTGAGACAGGCCACGATCATCGGCGACAACCGCGTTGAGGGGGTGAAGTATCAAGCTCGGGGTGCCTCGGGGTTCATTGAATGCGATACTGTTCTGCTCCACTTCGGTGTGGTTCCTAATACTCAGCTTACCCGACTTGCTGGTGTGGCCCATGGCTGGAATGATTCTCAGGAATGCTGGCAACCCGTAGTAGACGAATGGCAGGAGACGTCCGCTGAAAACCTAATGGTCGCCGGCGACAGCGGGGGGATTCTCGGCGACGAGGCGGCAGAGATGTCCGGCCGATTGAGCATTCTTCGGATTGCCCATCGGTTGGGCCGGATCTCCGATCAATCACTCAGAACGCTGGCCGCGCCGCTACAAAGCGCCATTAAGCGACTTGCCGCCGCACGGGCATTCATCGATACGATTTTTCGTACACCAGAAACGATGTTGATACCGAGCGGCGACACGATCGTTTGCCGGTGTGAGGAAGTCACAGCCGCCCAAATTGCCGAAGCGAGCTCATGCGGAGCGTCGGGTCTTCGGCACCTCAAGGTCCAAACCCGTGTTGGCATGGGACCTTGCCGTGCTCAAATGTGCTCAATGGCAGCTACTGCGATGATCGCACCAAAAATACGACGTGGACAATCCCCGCCTCCACCGGCAACTGTGCGTGCGCCCATTCGTCCATTGACGCTCGGCCAACTTGCCGACGCGGTTACATCATCGTCGGGAGGCTTCCACAAGGAACACGACGACATGGATCACCAAAAGAAATCAGACAAGCGCCTTGGACTACATCGGCCGAACGGCATCTGACCGCTGACATGCAAAATCACCTCACAGGTGAATATCTAGGAGCAAGCAAATGCTAGAAGCTGCACGAAACCGCGTCATCCATACCCTTCATGCTCATCCCTGGACAAGAATGTCTCATAAAATGGAATGCTCCGCCGCCTGGCGGTTTCTCGCGACGGTCGCCCTCGCAAGCTTCGCGTCGTCGGCCTTTGCGGACACCTCGTCCACGTCATGGCCACAAACGCAAAGTGACATTAAGGCCGACACCGACGTCCATTTCGGCACACTTGCCAATGGAATGCGGTTTGCGATCATGCGCAATGCTACGCCGCCCGGACAGGCAGCGATCCGCTTTCGCATCGGCTCCGGTTCGCTCGACGAAAACGACAACCAGCAGGGCCTGGCGCATGTTCTCGAGCACATGGCCTTCAAGGGTTCGACGCATGTCGCTGAAGGGGACATTATCCGTATCCTGCAGCGCAAGGGCTTGGCCTTTGGGCCGGACATCAACGCCTCTACCTCTTATGACGAGACCGCCTATACGCTCGATTTGCCCGAGGTCGATGCTGACACAATTTCGACGGGCCTGATGCTGATGCGAGAAACGGCGAGCGAGCTGACCCTCGATGCCAGCGCCTTTGATCGCGAACGCGGCGTCATCCTGTCGGAGGAGCGGCTGCGCGACACGCCGCAATATCGCGCGTCACTCGAAATCATGAATTCGCTGCTCGCCGGCCAGCGCGCGACCATGCGCGCGCCGATCGGTAAAGCCGACATCATCAGCAATGCGCCCGTGGACCTCGTCCGTGATTATTACCGGGCCAATTACCGACCCGATCGGGCAACGCTGATCGTGGTGGGCGATATCGACCCGGCCGCCATGGAAGTCGAAATCCGGCAGCGCTTCGGCGACTGGAAGGCCGTGGGTCCGGCGCCGACAAAAGCGGATCTTGGCGCGCCTGTGACGAAGGGTGAAAGCGCCGAGGTCATCGTCGTTCCCGGCGGCATGACCAGCATACAGATCGCCTGGACGCGTCCCTATGACGCCGCGCCTGACACCTTCGCCAAGCGCCGCGCTGAGCTTATTGAAAATCTCGGTCTCCGGGTGCTCAATCGCCGGGTGAGCACCATCGCCAGCAAGGCGGATGCCCCTTTCATCAGTGCGGACGTCGGCTCCCAGGATCTCCTCGATTCCGCCCATGTCGTCCTGGTCGCGGCCAATTCGGAGCCGGACAAATGGCAGGCGGCGCTCACGGCGATTGACCAGGAACAGCACCGGATCCAGGAGTTCGGCGTTGCGCAGGCGGAGATCGATCGCGAAATCCGCGAATATCGCTCGGCCCTGCAGGCTGCTGCGGCCGGAGCCGCGACGCGGATGACCACCGACATTGCTTCCATGCTGGCTCGCAGCGTCGATGACGATCAAGTCTTCACCTCGCCCGCCGAAGACCTCTCGATGTTCGAGACGATGATGAACGGCGTCACGGCGGACGAGGTCAATCGGGCCTTGCAGCGTGCTTTCTCCGGCAACGGTCCGCAGGTCGTGCTACAGGCGGACCAATCACCTGAGGGCGGAGCCGACACGGTTCGGCAAGTCTATGACGCTTCAAATGCCATTGCCGTCTCGGCACCATCCGGCGCAACTGACGTCGCCTGGCCCTACACCCATTTCGGCGAACCGGGCGCTGTGGTCGAACGCCGTGCCGTTGAAGATCTCGGCTTGACCATGGTGCGCTTTTCCAACGGCATACGGCTTACCGTCAAGCCAACCATGCTGCGTGTCAACGAAGTGCTGGTGCGCGAAGATATCGGCCGCGGTCGGTTGGACCTGCCGCACGACCGTTCCGCCGCGATCTGGGCAGCGCCGGCCGTCGTGCCGTCCGGCGTGAAGGCCATGGATTACCAAGATATACAGAAAGCGCTGACGGCCAACATTTTCAGCGTCGACTTCTCGGTCGGCGACAGCTCCTTCAGGTTCGACGGTCATACACGGACTGAAGATCTTGCGACGCAACTGCAGCTCATGACCGCATACACCTCCGATCCCGCTTATCGCCCCGAGGCGTTCAAGCGTGTGCAGCAGGCCTATTTGAGCGGCCTCGATCAGAATGACGCGTCGCCCGGCGGCGTTGTCAGCCGCGATTTCGCAGGTCTCGTGCATTCGGGCGACCCGCGCTGGACCTTCCCCGACCGCGCGCAGTTGTCCGCCGCCAAGCCAGACGAATTCGAGGCGCTGTTCCGGCCCATGGTTTCCAATGGCCCGATCGACATCACCATCGTCGGCGACGTAACCGTGGATGACGCAATCCGGCTGACGGCTGAAACCTTTGGCGCTTTGCCGCCGCGCCCGGAGACGGCGTCGAGCAACGATCGGGACGACGTGCATTTTCCGGCAACGACCGAGAAACCCGTCTTGCAGACCCATAGCGGTAGGGCAGATAATGCCGCCGCCGCCGTAGGGGCTTCCATCGGCGATTTGCTCTCCGATCTGCCGCGGTCCTTCACCGCCAATATTGCCACCCAGATTTTCCAAAACAGGTTGATCGACCAGTTTCGCATTGCAGAAGGAGCAAGCTATGCCCCGCGGGGCGAGGTCGACCTGTCAAGGGAAGTCCCCGGCTACGGCTACGCATATTTCTACGCCGAGACAGACCCGGCAAAGGTCGCGCGCTTCTACGCACTCGTCGACGAGATCGCCAATGATCTGCGGTCGCATGAGGTCTCCGAAGACGAGCTCGCTCGCGCTCGGGAACCCATCGTCGAGACATTGAAGCATCAGCAGCAGAGCAACGGATATTGGATCGAATATCTGCACCACGCCCAGACGGACTCGCGTCGTTTGGACCGGATTCGCGACAATCTCAGTGGCTACGGCAAGGTCACCGCCGGTGATATCCGCGCGTTTGCCGCGACCTATTTCAGCCCGGAAAAATTCTGGAAATTCGCGGTGCTTCCGGCGGCGGTACGATAGGTGGAGAGCACCGCTCACGAACGGCGTTTGACCATGCGCATGTTCATTTCCGAGCGCAGAGCGAAGCCCTGCGTTTCGTAGAGGGAAATGGCCGAGGTATTCGCCGCATAGGCATGCAGATAGGCCATGTCGCCGGTGGATGCGATTTCGCCGGCGACGAAACGGAAGAGCAGGGTGCCGAGGCCGCGCCCCTGGAAATGGCCCTGTCGGCTCGAAGCTGATGAGGTGGAACGGCCCTTCTCAAACGGCATCAAGTGCCTAACGTGGTCGTGTTGAAACGCCACAAAGAGGAAGGACCACTCCATGAAGAAGATTACCACAGTCGGGCTCGATCTGGCCAAATCCGTTTTTCAGGTTCATGGCATAGCCGAAGAAGGAGTCGTGATCGTACGTCGCGCGCTGCGTCGATCGCAGGTGCTGGACTTCTTTCGCACATTGCAGCCTTGCCTCGTAGGGATGGAAGCCTGTGGTAGCGCGCATTATTGGGCTCGGGAAATTCAGGCCCTGGGGCATACGGTTCGGATGATGCCAGCCGCATACGTGAAGGCCTACGTCAAACGCAATAAAACTGACGCCGCAGACGCCGAGGCTATTTGCGAAGCAGTCACGCGGCCGACCATGCGCTACGTGCCGGCAAAAACACAGGACGAGCAGGCTGCCGGAATGGTGCTCAAAGCACGAGATCTGCTCATCCGTCAGCGCACTCAAACAATCAATGCCTTGAGAGCTCATCTTGCCGAACTGGGCATCGTCAGGGCGACCGGTCTGGTCGGAATCATCAGCCTTGCCGCCATAGTGCGCGACGACAGTGACCTGAGATTGCCCGGTGAAGCGCGAATGGCTTTGGAAGAGCTCGTCGAGCAAATCGAGACCGTGACGGCACGCATTGAAAGGCTCGATCGAAAAATCCTTGAAGCGGTGAGAAAAGACGACAGCGCTCGACGCCTGACAGCGATTCCCGGTGTGGGGCCGATCATTGCCGCGACCATTCGAGCAGTTGTACCGGATCCCGCTGGCTTCCGAACCGGTCGAGATTTCGCTGCCTGGATTGGGTTGACCCCACGCGCGCATTCCAGCGGAGGAAAAGAACGGATAGTTTCGATCTCAAAGCGGAAACCAGCAACTGCGAACGCTACTTGTCGCTGGAGCGACGTCGATCCTCAAGCTCGCTCGTCGTGGCCTCCAGGCATCACCAGGGATAGCGGCCATGATGTTGCGCCGCCCGTTCAAGGTTGTCGCTGTCGCACTCGCAAACAAGATCGCGCGCATTATCGGCGCTCTTCTCGTTCGTGGCGATACCTATCGGGGAGCGAAGATGATCGTCCAGGCTTAGACATACGAGCTTTCCGGCCAACCAGTCGGAGAGAGAGGCAAGGTGCCAATTGTGATGACCCAACGGGACGACATCCCGAAGCAAATCAGACCGAAAAATCCCAAGCGCATGAAAGCGCGCGAAGCTGATTAGGCGATTTGCTCCGCGGGTCTCATCGTGGCCACGGCTGAAAAGCCAAGTAACAGGCCGGACATATGACCGCACCGTCCTTATTTGGGAAATGCACGAGGAAAGATCTTGCCAAGCGGGCCGTTCCACATATGCGATTTTGGCCAAGCTGAAGAACGATTAGGGAACCTCGGAGTTTGGCACGGTCATTCGGAGACACCTTCGCGGACCTGATAGACCGTGCCACGCGATATGCCGAGATCGCGAGCGATCTTGCTCGGGCCCTGGCCCTGTTGCAGCCGAAGCAGGATTTCTGCGCGATCAATCTCCGGTGGGCGGCCTTTGTAGATGCCACGTTTCCTGGCGGCGGCGATGCCTTCAGCCTGCCGCTCGCGCCGCAGGTTGGTTTCGAACTCTGCGAAGACGCCGAGCATGTCGAAGAACGCCTTCCCGGCAGCTGTGGAGGTATCGACGGGCTGCTCAGTGGCTACCAGATGCGCGCCCTTGGCCTTGAGGCGGTCGACTATCACCTGAAGATCTCGCAACGATCTGGCCAGCCGGTCGATGCGGGTGATGACAAGAGTTTCGCCGGCATGGATGAAGTCGAGAATGGTCATCAGTTGCGGCCGGCCTTCGAGCGATGCGCCACTTTTCTGCTCCTCGCGGATGACCTCGCAGCCGGCGTTCCTGAGCGCCGCGATTTGCGCGGCAAGGTTCTGGTCTGTTGTGGATGTACGGGCATATCCGATACGAGCCATGTCCTATACCATTGAACTGTTCAATTTGGGTGTGCCATCGTGTCGATTTGTTCATTATCTCACTTTGGGCCCAAAATAAACAGGAAACCACGGTCTCGACCTGTTCATTGATAGCGTTCACGACGGGTATACTCTAAATATTCACCACAGAGATCCGCCACCTGCGTCCAGTGTGGTCACAACGATATCTTCCACGAGCGGGATGTCCTGTAGAGGATGCTTGTGCATAAGCGCGAAGGCAGCGGCCGCCAGTGCTTTTGACAGCCGCTCCTTCTTAGCCGATTTGAGAATGATCGCGGTTTGCAGAAATCGCCTTGCCCAGATGTCTCGCCGGCCTTCGAGAAAGGCCCAGATCCTTTTTTCAACAGTCCGCGCCGACCGAGATCCTTGGATGATGCTGCGTGTTTCTCCTGTGTCTTCAAACCAGCTCTCGGTGAACGGGACGAGCGCATCCAGTGCGGGCTCATTGCGGAGCATCCGATCCAGTTGTGCCGCTGTCGCATTCTGGATTTCATTATGCGGATCGACGTGATCCAGCAAAGCCTGCAGATCCCTTTCCTGGGGCCGCAGTTGGTTCAAGCTGCAAGCCTCCATGACGTCAATGAAGCCTGGCGCTGGTGGATGGCCGTTTTCTATCCCATCCGCCAGAGCCGCCTCCAGCAGAAGCTCGGCAGTCATTCGATCTATTCGGACGCTGTTTGCTTCCTGGCGGGCATAGGAGACGATGTTGGTTGCTTCACGCTTTGAGCGGCAGCGAATGACAAAGGCATCTTTGATGCCGTATCCGGTTTTTAGCAGGATCATCGCGACAAATGTCTGGGCTTGCAGTCTTCCGACAATCGTTAGGCCTTGCGCCCCAACACCGTCAGCGGTGGTCGCCATGATGTCGCTGACTATCGGCTCCGCCCTGTTGTTGTGGGGATCTGCGGCGAGACCTTGTCGTAGAGCCAGCTTGCCAATGTCATCGATAACCGCCCGGCCGGAGCTCGCTGGCAACCAGCCGCGAATGATCGGCAGATAGGATAAAGTTTCAGGCCCCAGCTTCCCGCGCATGAGCCTTTCTCGTAGGCCGGCGGCGACGGCCTCTCGCGTCAATGATGCGCCGGACACCAGCCAATAGAGCGCACAGCGCTCCAGAAAGGGATTGTCGAGGCTCAACAGTTGATGGACAAACGCGGCCTTGGCATCCTCCGGCATTCCTGCCGACATCTCATCCAGGCCACTGAAGAACTCATACGCACCGCCGCCTTCAGCTTCAACGTCCGCCGCTCAAGCGGCAAGCGCGCCATCAAGATCCGGCATCGGGATCTCGTCGGCGGGATTTTCGCCAACCGGGTCGAGCATCAGTATGTCTGGCACGGGCTGACCGGCACGCCGATACAGGCCAGCAATTTTCAAACGGTGAAGTGGCTCGCCAGTACCGGTAGCAATGCGAGCCTTGATCGCCTTCTCCGCATTTTCCAGGAAGGCCTTTCCATATGGGCTGTCATTCTCGATGCCCATTCGGGCCTCAGCCAACAACAATCGGAACAAGGTTGCCGCATCCGGATGATCGTCCATGGACTGCATAACCTCCGCAACGATGGCGTCGCAGGCCATGTCGTTGGCCAGAAGATCGTGCTTTGCTCTCTCGAAACAAAACTGGAACTGCGCCGACGACAGCCCATGTTGGTAGAGAACATTCAGGCATGTTTCAGCAATTTTAACCACTATAGTCTCCAAAAATTATGCCGCCAGCCGATCAAAATCGATCCGACTCTTCAAGTCGAGATCGAAACGGCCATAAGGATTGACGTGACTGTAGATCAGAGGCGTGAGGCCGCGATAGTCTTCCGGCGTCATCCGTGCTGCCCATTTCGGTTCCACCAAGACGGTCTGCGCATGCGTGTGTTCACATAGACCAGTGACGCCTGCAGGAGGTGTAAAGCCAAGGCAGATATTTCCTGTTCATCGATCCGGTTCGTGGCAATCTCGCCACCCTTGCCGAAGAAGACAAAGCCGTTGGCGCTCCAGTTTTCAACAATGTTGAGCCCTTCATGGAATCGGGATTCCTTTTCAGAGTGTGATTTCCTCCTCCTGTCTTTGACTTGTCGCAGGGAGTATGGCCCGAGCATTGCGTGATGATCTTCGCCACCGGGTTTTGGCTGCGTCGGCTGGTGGGATGTCCGCGCGGTCGGCTGCGGCGCGGTTCGGGATCGGGTTCGACGGCGATTGCCTGGATCGCGAGCGCCCGGCAGGATCAGGTGAGCGCTGCCAAGCAGGGTCGACCTGGAGGTTCGCGTCTCGATCATGAGGCTTTCATCATCGGCATGATCGAGGCGTCGACGGACATCACGCTGAACGAGATGGTTTTGCGTCTGGAAGAGGACCGACCCGGGGACTGTCAGGAATTCTGTGCGGTGGGCCGGTTTCATCAGTTGAAGAACCGCTCGCAGAAGATGAGGCGAGCTGTGTCTTTGCCTCGAGCCATTCCCGGGGCGCCCGTATTGCTCGACCGCGTTGCTAATAACGAGATATAATTATCAGACGAGAGCACAGACTTACACAAGGGCAGGATGCAGCGATGCTGAAAACCGATACCCGCCAAGCGAATTGGCGTCGTGCCAATCCAAGCAAATATGATGCTCATCTTGCTGTGCAGCGAGCAGTGAAGGCAGGCGAGCTGGAGAAGCAAACGTGTGAGGTCTGCGGGGTCGAAGCGGTCGATGCCCATCATGATCAATACGACGAGCCTTTAAGGGTACGGTGGTTATGCCGACGCCATCACACGAGGCTTCACCACTACGGCGAAGATATGTTTCCGGTGAGGAATTAACTTTAAAGGCCCGACCAAACTGGCTGCCCTTGTTGTTGCGGTCACGCCGCCAATGACATGCCTCCGGTCTTCCGCTCTACCAGGCCCAGTCGGAACTCATCCCGCTGACGCCGGGGCGATAGCGAAGAATAGAATGGGTATATGTGCGATCCGCGTCGGCGGCTCATTGGGCGATAGCTTTCAAGCGGGAGCCTATTTGTGTGGCCGGCCACTTTGCTGGTCATAGCGGACCATGCGAGCTCGGAAGTCGGTCTTGATCATTGCCTTACCCCGAGTTCAGCAACTCAAAATCCATTTCAGTTGTTCCGGTCATCCACGAAACCTATGCAAAGGCGCGCCGCCGGCCAGTGCATGGCAACCAGCTTCACGAGGCTTGCGGGCTGCCTAATATCCTTAGCAGCATCCGGCCCAGATGGTCCTGTCCTCCGAAGAATATTGCCAGAACCCTTATCTGTTCTTCCAAAACCTCGAAGTAGAAAATGGCCCGATGTTTTGTGACATTTCGGATGCCATCTCCGAGCTCTGGCCGGAGGGTGCCCTGAAACGTAAGCACCCGATTGGCACCGCCTGCCGGATAGCGCCTTGATGACCTAAGACACGTCATTAACGACGTCGTTAGCGACGTGTCTTAGGCGAGGTATGGGATGCGTGTCGAAATTCTTGGTCA
>Ga0099826_10003308_pt1 | contig 10879 bp, 4 predicted proteins | sample Mtrugardesep15_FD_76830 | JGI IMG/M metagenome (GOLD analysis project Ga0099826, IMG submission 76830) | Root nodule microbial communities of legume samples collected from California, USA - M. trunc garden sep15 | ecosystem: Host-associated > Plants > Roots > Nodule | place: USA: California...
ACCAATGTTCTAAGAGTAGTCATTAGCATTCTCCTTTGTTTTATCATTTCATTTTTACTTAAAATATTGAGTTATTTTTTATATATTAAGAGTGAATTTTCACCATATAGTATTTTGAAGCATAGTTAGTATTTGTCGTCTTATGTCTAACTGATATGACAAAATAAAAATTACAAAAGGATGATTGTTTGAAATTGAAATAATATGTTGAGTGTGAACCTAAAACATAATATTCCATTCCAAACAGTTTTTCATATCAATTATTTATTAATAAAACATCTGTCTTTTGTTTGACAAAAGAATTTGATTGTGAGAAACAAAGGAAAAAAATATTTGAAAGCGACGGCTCTAATTTTATATATTCATACAACTAATCAAGTAAACATTAATCAGAAACTTTATCAAGTTTTCAATTATATTCATGATCGAAGAATAATTCTTCCTTATGTTTGCCTTTCATACTCAAGTCTTAGTCTTACGAGGATATTTTATTTTTTCCTAGTTGAAAAGAACCAAAACTCGCCAGCAAAATACTTTTTGCAGTATAGACCACATATCAACTAGTTTATAATTTGAATTATTTTCTTTAATATAAAGAAAAAATGGTTGCTAGAGAATCAGTCAATTTTTTATGTTTGTTTTTAATAACAAAATTTTAGAGTGAAAGGGGATGTCTAGTCCAAAGTATGGAAGATATTAGGGTATCAAAGAGTATTTATAAAACGATCTATATTTATCTTCCATCAAAGGTATTAATGAGTCTCGAATATGGAACCCAGACCCAATCATAACCAATTTTTTTTTCTTTTGTCAAGTAGTTTAGTGGTTGGAGAAATTCACCTTAAAGCGTAAATAAGTGGGGTGTTCGGGGTTCGAACTCCAACCCTTACATATATTGTGCTTTACCAGGTGAATTAAGCTGATGTGACCAATCAAAATCAATTATGGCAGTATTATAGAATACAAATTGGTTTAAAATTCAAAACTATTTCTTTAATTTTTGATTTGGTATGTTTGGCAATAAAGAAAAGGATTTGATATGATTCTGCCGGCCTTTACCGTGCTCAAGAGAAAAAGAAATAATGTAGTTAACTCAAATATTCGTGTTTTAGTGTATATTTTAAAATCTTATATCTATGTATCTATCTATGACCATTTCATCTATATCCATATTCATCACTTGATATAGCTTTCGTGGATCGATAAACAATCATATCACAGCTAATGTGTATAATGATCCCCTTGAATCACATCATTTATCATCAACTCATTCATACCATATAAATAGCTGTACTAAGAGGAATTGTGATTTATTAAAATAAAAAAAAAAATAACTAAAAGGAATCGTGACGTATCTTTGTATGGTTGAACATTACATATAGAATAATTTGTCCCGGCATTTTTGTTGGTTGTTCACATCATAATACTTAGGGATATATATGGTTTGGTCCCTCGGTTGTTGAAACCTTCCATGTATACATATAATTCCAAATTATGTGCTTTCGTAGATTATGCATTAATATAAGCATTTTATTGACCTTGATGCTAGTAGCAGAAACAAACAATATTCTTTTAACACGTATTGGACCAAGGAAAAAAAAAGTATGGCCGTTCTAATAAGTTTTTATATTAAATCTACTTTATTTTAGAGGCATATTAAATGTACTATTTTTTACTAAATCAATATATATGGTAAAAAAAATGTCATTCTCTATACACTCCGTTGAGATCTTTTCTGTTTTTAAGTAAAGCTTAATATTTTTCCCAATACTTTAAAAACTCAAATCCGAGAAAAAAAATTCAATAATGTTGGATCCTTGGCTGGTGAAGAGTATATTCGTGAAAACTCTAATCAAGTTCCTTAAGAAGATAAGGGTTATTTTAATAAATAAATTAATACTACAATTTTTTTTAGCATTATTATTTTACCCTACCTAGATGAATGCTTGGATTAGCCATAAATTTAACGAAATAACATTGACACAATAATTTGGTTAAAATTATGTGGTTATACCAAAGTAACCATCAAACTTGCACTAAGTTCAAATTTATTTCTCTTTTGCACTAAGTTCAATACGAAATCCAGATGAAATATATATACATGTTACATGTAGTTTAGGTTTTCAATCCGTTCTAATCTTCTAATACGTAAAATTCACATGGGAGGAAAATGGTTTCTTCTCCATCCATACTTTACGATATATAATCATGAAAATAACAAGAGATCAAGAAATCACAAGGAGGTTGCTAATGAATAACCACCTGAGGTCTTCCTCCGCCGTTTGCCGGAAAATACTTCCCGAAAATCACTCTGAGGAGGCATAAATTGCTCTAACCCTAAGTAGTTATGGCCATCATCAGAACTAGCCGCTTCGTAGACACAACTCTCCGGTGAACCGCTATCCTCGTGACCGGGTGGCTTGGCCTTCCGACGACCTGCTCCAACTGGAACGTTACGGAGGGCCCCGCCAGCCGTCCAGTATCTTTGACAGCTCTTGCAAAAATGTCTTGGTTGATTAACGTTGTAATTATTGAAATAACAGAATTTAGTTTCCATACTCTTGCATCTTGGACATGGTATGATCTTTTCTGTCTTCTTTTCCAACGCTTGATCTTCTTTTTCTTTTTCACCTTCTTTTAATTCCTCATCATGCAATTTTATTGTTGTGCCAAATAGCTTAATCCCTTGATTTTCATCACCTTTTCTCACTTCAGCCATTTTTTCATGTAAAGAGAGAAATAGAAGAGAGGTTGTTATTGGTATTGTATTATTCTTAATAGAGAAGGTTTTGGTTGGCGTTGAGGAGGAAATATAATAGAAGGGCTTTATATATAGGTACATAGAGATAAATAAAGCAAAAAAGTGCTTATTAGTTAGCACAATCATAAACCACGTGCTACACGACAAAAGAACTAGACGTAGGTGGAGTATAAAGTGGCTTGTGGAAGAAAATGTGAAAAGTGAGAAGAGTGGAAAGCGGTTGAGGGTACTGAACAGTAAAATTTTGAAAATTGATATCCAAGCTTTTAAAATTGTTTATTTTCTTGACTCGGCTGAATTTAACTCACGTTTTATATTTTTGAGCTTTAGTTAACTCATGTTGTCATTTTTTAATTGGTTGATGAAATTTAAGAAGTAATTGAACCGATTTAAAAAATATCTGTATGAATTAACATTTGAAAATTATCGAACGAGTTAACTTTCACCGATAAAGAAAGCAACAATTTTCAAAGGATAAGAGCAATTTTCTAGAATATTTTTTTGGTGAGTTTTACTTTTTGTGTCCAATGAGAATTTGAGTTAGTCTACGTCATCATCATGTGGTGCTGAAATGTCTAACAAGTGGGCCTAATCCAGATAGATCGCTTGCAAAGTGTCAAAAGTTAGTCGAAAGGGAATGCATGTACTTTTGTTTTGCATAATAGTTAATAATATGTGTGTGAATGAAAGAAAGAATAAACTTGATTATTCTGGTGAAAATGAAATTCTCCTTCTATTTTATTTTCAAAATTTCTTATAATAAATAGTGCCTAATTAGCATTAATGTCTTTCCTATCAAGCTAATTAGGACTCGTTTGGTAGCAAATTCCAATTTAGTGTTTGATGATTCAATGTCATATATATGATATGATAATCTATTATTATCACCTTATTCGGTCATGTTTCTCTAGTTAAACATTTAGTTGATATAATTGGGAGGCAACATAATTGTTGTAGGGGATAATTTTGTTTCCAACTTTTGTTGTGCATACTAACCAATGTAGTTTCTTACTAACTAAAAGTAAATTTTGTTGGACTTCAGCCCTCTTAAATCACTAAAACAAAATGTGAATTTTGTGGAAAAACAAGCAACATAATGACTTTATTGAAGCATTTAATATTATAATTTTTATCCAAATTGTACTTTCACTTGTCCTTACTTATATTCAGATTTGACGGAAAAACCCTAAGCATAAGCTCAATATTTTTTGTACCAAAAAAATTAAATTTTCTTTTTTTACCAAATGGAATTCATTGTCGGCTATCTGTAAAATACTCGTTTGAACGGGGACTTCAAATACATCGTAAGCTGAACCCGTGCTGACAAATAACCAACCCACAATGAATTCAGAGGGTATAGTAATGCTATGAATAATCTAGTATCGAATACTGGTAATAATATCAGCAAAAGAATGTTCTCCTGTGCTTCCATATATTCTTATACAGTCAAAGGGGATCGATTCCGTAAAATAATTGTCTATTCTTTTTTTTTGTTGATAAAAAAAGTGAAAGTTAATGCGTTTGTCAAGAATCGAACCCAAGTCTATTGCTTGGAAGACAATTATACTAACCGTTGGACTACAAACACATCTTGTTGTTTGTTTAACTAAAGAAGTAATGAAATAGTTTAGAACATCGGTGTATATAGTGGAAAATATTGTACTACCAAATTTTCTTAATACGTGTGAAATTATAATAAATGTCTAAGGTAGTAGTGAAATGTATTTATTTATCTTTCTCGTTTATCATATAATATTTTAGAATTAAATATATTTTCATACGTGAATTTCTAATCACTAGAGTATTTGATAAAAAAATATAGGCAAAATACATCCATTGGTCCTTTAAGTTTTGTGTTTTTCCCGGATTCGTCCTTTAAGTTTCATAAGTTTCAAATAAGTCTTTTTAGTTTACAAATGTTTGCAATGTTAGCCTTTTTATATTCGTTTAAAAAATGTTGCTGTGGTCGTTAACTTGTTGAATAGACACGAAACAATACATTTTGCACTGCCAGTATGTAACGAATATGTCTTTCTCCTTGAATCACTCATTTTCCCCCTAAATTACAAACCCTAAACTCCATTGTTCTCCAATTTCAATCCAATTCAAGTCTTTCTCATAGCTTCGATTCCAATTTTCCATGGCCACATTTCAATCCAATTCTTTCATTTCTCGTAACAAATTTGATGGGGATATCCTTTCCAATGGATGGCGTGAGGGGGAAGATTTGACGGATAGAAAAACAATTTATGGGTACATAACGAAAACAAACCTTGATTTCTGAGAAGAACCCTTCACATAATCCTTCGTAGAACCAATTTCACAACAATTGCCATCTATTTTTTGTTTTTTCGATTTCCCCAATTTCTTCCCAAAACTCTAGTTTCTAATTGAAAAAGATTAAAACAAAACAATGTTATAAATGTTGGCAATGCAAAACACATCGTTTTGTACCTATTTAGCACATTAACAATCACGTCAACATTTTTAATGAAGACCGACCGAAAGGCTAACGTTGTAAGCATTCATAAACTAAAATGTCTTATTAAAAACTTAAACTTAAAGGATTAACTCGAAAAAATTCAAAACTTAAAGGACCGCTAGATGCATTTGATCAAAAAATGTTTTAAGTTTCTATAAATCTACATCTTCGATTCCAAAAAAGAAACTACACCTTTTTAGTTTAGTCACTACACCCTTAAAAAAAAATAGTCACTGTATAAATTTTATTCAATTTTAGTCTTTATCTTTTTTTTATAAAGAATGTATTTTTTTTAAGATCCATATAGAGATTAAAGCACACTTCTTTCACATTCTCAAAATATGCAATACTTTGGATGAATGAAAGACATTTATTAAACGAGTACTCATTCAAGTCTCATATCAAATAGTGTGAAGAAGAAAGAAGTAAAGAAGTGTTATAAATATGGATAGTAGGTTTTATTTTTCTTAACCACAATAGTATTTGGGGGTATTAGGGATTTGGGTAATTGTGTATCTTTGAGAGTGTTTACAATTTTTTCCGTGCAAGGTTGTGTTACAGAGAATATCAATGTAGGTATTTCTTCACCAAATAGTTTGTAAATTTGATTCTCCTTGTAAAAATTGTAATTAGAGTGTGAACCTTGTCGTTTGTTTCTTTTTTACTTCTTGAATGGGTTTGCTTCTGGTTAGATTTTCTCTTTTTGGTTTAACATGACATGGTACCCAAAAAATGTACTGCCTTTTCTCTTTTCTAATTGGTTTCATTAAAATAATTAAAGAAGGCATTCGTATATTAAGTTTACTTTGAGAGGGAAATGACTTAATGCAATGGTTTTCTTTATAAGGAGCGACATAAGTATGCACAAAAGTCTAAAAGGAAATGTACTTGTGAAGCATTGAAGAAATGCATATTCGCTAGAAAGAGGTGTAGCTAATTAAGAAGATGCTCAAAATTAAAATTAAGAGACAGATTTATTCTTCGTTTAGATAAGTTGTAAATCTAACTAAAAGTATATATGCTATATCCAGCGACAATTTACTTCCTGAAACTTTCAAGAGTGACGCGGATAACAGATTGACCAATTAAAATACTTTGTTTTGCACAATACATGAAAGAGGGTGAAACCTAGATTAACCTCTATTGTTTAGGGGTATTTATTATTTCAAGATATCAACCAATCAAAATGTAATATACAAATGTAACATTAAATGTCAAATAAATGAGTCAATTATTTACAAATGTATATTACTCAGGAAAAATATAAAGAGTAAAAGATTTGGACAAAACAAAAAAATAAGTATCTTTCTTTCAAAAAATAAAATAAGCATGCCAATAAAGTATAAAGAGTTTAGTGAATTTAAGCCTAGAAAAAGTATTAAAATGTGATTATTTTAACTAGGGTTTTAAATGATTTAGACGTAAAAAAAATTAGACGTGAAATGATATATGAAAAATAGTTTAAGCCTAACACCCTTCATAAAAACAATTTAACCCTAAGAAAAAGAATTTAAACGTAACCAAAAAATATATTAAATGTGCCCTTTTATGAAAAAAAATTATAACTTAATTCATGAAAAAATATCAATGGTCATTTTATTTATGAAAAAAAAATTATATTGCACTGAAGCTATATTGCAGTTGCACCAAGAATACAACAGAATGCAATAGATCAAACAACGTAATTATAAGGTAAGGCTATAGATGTTTATAAGGTAAATATATCTATTAGTTATATTATAATAAATTATAAAGGGTAAAAAGGGATTTTAGATAAAATAGTAAGGGCAAAAGTGGAAGAAAAAACAATAAGCTATAAGCTATAAACTCAAACGCTACTTGGAGTAGTGTCTGAAAAATAGCTTATAAGCTCGTGAAATAAGCTATAAACTCGTGGTGAAAAACATTACCAAACAGAGTTTTTTTTGGTTTAACGAACTTATAAGTTATCCGCTATAAGCTATAAGCTAATTTTGTGGCCTTACCAAATAGAGCCTTATATCAAAACAAGCTTATAAGCTAGTCCAACAAGCTATAAGCTAGATTATTCGTGTTACCAAACACGGTCGTGATGGGTTGAATTGGATGTGAAATTTTAATTGTTACAAGCCAATGTAAATTAATTAAGATTAAATACCTAAATATAATTAAATAAAAATTAAAAGTTTTCTTATTAAAATTGATTTTTTTATAAAAAAATTAACTCATTTATTTGATATTTAATGTTACATTTGTATATTACATTTTGATTGGTTAATATCTTGAAGTAGTAAATACCCCCTAAACCAGAGAGGGTAATGTAGAAAAAAAACCTGAAAGAGAGATAAATGTCAACGGGAGAGAAAAAGTGTAAATACACTGTTCAAGACACTCCGGAGAAAACTTGTCGCGATATATAGCATTTTTGTATACTCTTTGGTCGATTCTCCTATGCTCACTGTATTCTTTTTAATTTTTGGTGAATTCATTGTATTCAAATGCTTGCCACACACACACACACACACACACACACACACATATTTATATATATATATATATATATATATATATATTAGCACTTTATATTATCTTGATTTTCCATACACACGGTGAGAATTTGAATTGCCTTCGGTGGATAATATTTGTAAGAATTTTAAAACTTTGTATCTTAGTTTTAAAAAATAAAAAAGTTTGACTTGATATCGATCAAACGATTATCGATCTGCTCACTGTATGATGATTATTCATTGTAGGCAATTCAAATTCACATGGTCATTGGTAGGGATGGAAATAGGCTAGGCCGAGTTAGGCTTTGCAAGACCTAAGTCTGGCATGACATACTTTTTTAAAGCCTAAGTCTGGCATGCGGCCTGTCATAGGCATACTTTTTTGGTCTGAGTCTGGCCTTCTGAAAGCTTAATACGACCTACTAGCCTGTTTAAAAGTCTATATCTAATGAACATCTTTAAATAAGCAATGTGATCTAAGTTTAAATGGACTAGCGAACTAATAGTTCAATTAGATTAAACTCTCTTTTGATAATCAACACGAGGTTTTAGGAAATTCGACTATATATTGTATCATATTTCTATTCTAGTTTATAATAATACATTTATATATGTAAAAAATTAATGTATACTAATAAAACTTAAATTATTGAGAAAGTTTATAAATTTATATTTTAATTCAAAGTATAAAATATAATATAATAATAAATAATATTATTTATTTTACTTAAATAGGCCAGCCTAATAGGCTTAAGAGACTTTTTGAGAGGTTTGTGGCCTAGTCTTTTAAGTTAAATAGGCTTAAAAAAAAGCCTAAGCCTTCTCTATTTAAGAAAAAAGATTGGCCTGATTTGGCCTGTCGTAGGCTAGGTCGTAGGCCCCTGTAGACCGGCCTGGCCTATTCCCATCTCTAGTCATTGGCATGCCTAAAGTCGGCCACTACATTGTTGCAGTTCACAGATCAATGATCATTGTTGTTGCAGTTCAGAGATCAATGATTCTTGGATATCAGGATTGGATCCATATATCAAACTTTGTATTTTACTTTTTTTAAAATCAAAATCAATATTAAAGTCTAAAGTGTCGTGATCTCGATTCAACAACTATCAATATGCTAACTGCATAACCACATGCAGTCAAGATTGACATGTGTGGTGAGTTGATTCTAAAGCTAGTCTTGAGTTGCATGTTAGTGTTATTATTAAGGTAGATCTTCCCTTTTACATAATGAGCAAAGCTCAATCTAAGTTAATCTATTTTGGTTAAAGTGAAAGACAAAGATACTTAACGGTGTGAGTAGAAATTAGCAAACAATTGTCAATTTGTAAAAATTATTAACCTAAATATGCTCAAAATTTATATTTGTCAATATTTTTTTATGAATAAACAGGACTTAAGCCCCAACAAAAAAAAAAAAAGAAACAGTAAATTTCTTGAAGGGGGGAAACAAAAGATTAAAAAACCTTAAAAAAGGCGTTGGAATTAAATCTACCAATAAGATGAAGGAAACATAATCAGAAATACACGATCAAATCCTTCATCAAAATTAACTCATATTTCACAAAAGCTTGTGGCAACTCAATTATTTTCCCTGTTGAACTTACGAAAATTGATCAAATCATATTTGAAGTTTGCAATAATAGCTGTGTATACTATTGTTGCTATGCAGATGTATAGAAATAAAAAATCCATGCAAATATAATAGTCCTATTGAGGAGAAGTATTTATGTCGTGTTCCAGCATAAAGGGGAATATGTCCCTTTTAGGCAACTATAGTATTAAATTAAAGTATGAATATTTGCTAAGAAAATGAAACTTTACTTGACTCTGATTTGGTTTTTTGCAATCAGAGAGTGGTATTTGATGCATCACTGATCAAGGGAATATGAATACCTCCAAACAAGTATGATCTAGGCATGACTTTTTGCGGCTTTTGATAAAGCAAAATATTAAGTAGGTAGGTCACAAATCAAGATTAAGTATGCATCATGCAATTTTAGTGGATGTATGATTCCTAAAGTTGCATGCTGCTAAATGAATTTGGTATTACTTTCCTCACCAAAGCCAACTTTCCAGGTTCCAATGGATTTGTTGCTCCCTTTTCCATCAACTAAAAGTTTTGGCTGTAGGCCCGGTACCTTTTAGTAAGCATCTAAATTTGTAAGAAGTTGGCATGTCATTTCTTTTCTAAAGAAATCTTTATAATATTAATTGGAAAGTGATCTCATTTCCAACTCATTAGTCTTTTTTATATTTTAATTTTGACAAAGGAAGAATCAATTTGGTTTATTTTATTGAATTGTAAAAATATCTACTTTTTTCTTTGGGGTATTAGATTTAGATATTTCTATAAAGTTAGTTATTGCTTAAATTATATATTATGAAACATAGTTTTAACTAAGACCTACACAAACATTTTTAGGATGTTTTGTCTTTCAACGGTTTCTATACTGTTCGTATTTTGGGAAGAAAAAAAAAAGAGGATACGTGAAAAAGTCGTAGAATGAGAAAAATAACAGTCACGGAATTAGAGATGTTTGTTAAAGCCCAAAAATATAGTATAGTTTACTAGTTTGGAAAGAAATCTGAAACATTTTTGTCTTATGAAATTTAACTTTGAGTTTCTTGGAATACTTGTGTTATGAAATTCAACTGAACCGAGTTTATTGGAATACATTTGTGTTCCGGTAAACTTAAATTAAGTTTTCGGAATTCTTTGGAAATAATGTGGGGTTTGAGAATTTTTTAAAAGTATTTTTTTGAATAAACTTAAATGTGGGGTTTGGAAATGTATTTTTTCTTTTTAATGTGTTCCGGAAATAATGTGGGGTTTGGAAATAATGTAATGTGTTATGGTAAACTTAAAATGTATTTTTTTTAAATCATGCGTGGCATGAGTTTTTTTTTTTATTTTGAATTTAAAAGAAACGTCAAGGTCAAAATTGGAACTTGGAGGACTTTGTGGGGGGTTATGAGGTAAACTGCTCTCCACCCTGCAAAAATTGCCCGCGCCCTGCAGTCATGCCAATTTTACCCCTACGCTAGTTAACTAGCGCAGCGCACCTTAAGTGACGCTGCGCACCTTAACTAGCGCGGCGCAAGTTAAGTAACGCAGGGTTACTGTTTTCGTACAAAACCCATCAGTCCGAA
>Ga0099826_10003309_pt1 | contig 10878 bp, 9 predicted proteins | sample Mtrugardesep15_FD_76830 | JGI IMG/M metagenome (GOLD analysis project Ga0099826, IMG submission 76830) | Root nodule microbial communities of legume samples collected from California, USA - M. trunc garden sep15 | ecosystem: Host-associated > Plants > Roots > Nodule | place: USA: California...
CAATATATGGAATCTTTCTAATTGTTCCGTCGAATTTCAGGTCATGCATATCTGTTCAAAGAATACTCTTTAAAATATAAATTTAGTATTATAAATAAATTAGATTCTGTCAATTAAATGATGAATGCACTTACAATACATTATTACAAGCAAATATCTTGTTTAATAACATGGTCTTTTATACAGGCTGCAAATCCGATAGAATTGTCTGTCATTCGTGTAGCATGGAGCCCGGATGCTAGTTACATTGGTAAAAACATGCTAATTCTTTTCTTTTATTTGTGTTGCTTGATTACTGGTTTATAATATATTTCCCTTCTTTTCAGGGGTTGCATTTGCAAAGCATTTGATTCATTTGTATTCCTATCAATTTCCTAATGGTCTACAGCAGCATTTGGAGGTATGTTCAGATCAAATTTTGATATGAATCAAATACTTCTTTTTTTAATTCCTAACTAATATAATGTCCTTGTTTGATCACAGATTGATGCTCATGATGGTGGTGTTAATGACTTGGTATTTTCATTTCCAAAAAATCAGTTATGCGTTGTAACTTGTGGAGATGATAAGTTAATTAAGGTGACGGAGAAGTTCCCTAATCTATAATAGATTGTAATATATGAATGTTTATTTAAATATTAATATTGGAAGAGTGATACATATAGGTATGGGATTTGAATGGAGAGAAGATCTTTAGCTTTGAAGGTCATGTAGCTCCTGTTTGTTCGGTTCTTCATCACTCGAAGCGAAATATCCAGGTTAAATTCTTCACATTGTGTATTTTTTTTTTATTTGATTACGAGGCATCTTCCAATGTTGAAATTTTTATCATTACATTTTATTAACCGTGTGATTGTTTTGATTTTTAATATACATGACAATCGAATATGGTGTTGTGAATGCTTGACATAGTTGTTATGACATCATATTCTTGCAGTTTTTATTTTCTACTTCGATTGACGGAAAACTTAGAGTCTGGTTGTATGAGGACGAGAGCCTCCAGGTGGAATACGACACTCCCGGAAAGTGTAGCACTACACTGATCTATAGTGCTGATGGAACTAGGTAAGAAAATTAGGAATAATCAAGATTATACTTTTTATTTTTGTTTAACTCATCTATTTAAGTTTTTATGTGAGTTGTAATTTTCTCTCTTCGATGTTTAGATTGTTTTCGTGTGGGACAACTACAGAGGGAGATTGTTTCCTAGCTGAGTGGGATGAGAATGATGGTGTAGTAAAAAGAACTTATTCTGGGTTTAGAACCGAATCTGTTGGCATGTTGCAATTCGACACTGCAAAGAGTCGATATTTAGCTGTTGGTGTAGATAACCAAATTAAGTTTTGGGATGTGGACATTACTAATATTCTGACTAGTACAGATGCTGATGGTGGTCTTCCTGTGAGTATAGTCCGTTTACTTTCCATATTTTTATACATTTTTGTGAAAAATTGATTGACATGGTTGTTGCCTTGTGTCAGAATCTACCTCGATTGACGTTCAATAAGGAAGGAAATCTGCTTGCTGTTTCTACAGCAGATGGTGGTTTTAAAGTCCTTGCTAACGTCAAGGGTATCAAATTCTTGGGCGGCATTGAAACAAATAAAGCACCTGTTGATGTAAAGGTTTGTATTTGCCATAGCTCATTATCGTCGCTAAGGCTCAGTATAGATAGATAACTTAATTAAGTGCTTATAACATACACATTTTTCATATAGGTGATTATGTATAAGTTAATTCTCTATCAAAAGATAAGATAAAGTCAAACTGTTTTCATATAATCAATAAGCTGTTTTCATAATCTATCCTGGAGAGTTTATCACAATAAGTTGAAAACAACTACTGGAAATGTCAGAAGTTATTATCATAAACTCTACCGAACTCTCTTACAAGTGCTTTCAACATTATGTAAGTTCAATAAGTCAATCTACACAGACTCGAAATATATTATGTATGGTTTTATTACTTAATTTTGGTTTCTTCGTCATCAAGGAATTAGGTCTATGGTGGATCTTCTATGGTTGCCAACATGAATCCATTCGATAGTAAAGACAAACACATTGACGATTATTTGATATAATTTTATTTTTTTTTGCTGAATATATTAGCAAGAATCTGACATACAAATTCTGCACTTTTTTAATCAAACTATGAATCTACCATACGGTTATGTGTTTAGCTGAATCATTTTTTTATTTATCTATTTCTAGATGGAAGAAATTTTTGCTATAGCTAGTAGCAATGAGAATAATAGACATTCAAATGATGTAAAGGAAATCACTCTTCCTGTTCATTGTCGGGTAGTTACTATGCCGGAGGCTCTGGGTCCGAGTAACAAGGTATTCCATGCAACTTTTCTTCTTATGCAAAAGACGCTTAATTAATATATTTACGTTTTTCTGTCAATAATTTCATGATCATAATGGTTTTATGTTTTGCTAAGGCAATTCGTCTTGTTTACACCAATGATGGAAATGGTCTTCTTGCTCTTGGTTCAAAAGGGATTCAAAAGTTGTGGAAATGGAGTCCTACTGAATTGAATCGTACTGGAAAGGTGATTGTATACAACATACGCATACATGCATTGTTTTTTTTATTCCAAAATTTGTGTTACATATTTATGCATGTAATTTCTCATGTCTAAAAACATCACTGAGTCTTGTTGTGTTTGTTTAAAAGGTGACTGCAAGTGTTGCTCCTGAACATTGGACACCGAAGACTGGTATTTTTTTGAAGAATGGTGTCCAGAACAATTTTGATTCAGCGATTCCTTGCTTAGACATCTCCAATAATGATTCATATGCCATGTCTTCATGTGGAGGAATAGTATCATTATTCAACATGGTGAAATTTAAAGTGAGCTTTCAATGTTTATGATAAATATATTCCCGTTTCATATATCTCTTTTTGCTTTCGATCAAATATATCGAATTATTTGTGAGTTGTTGTGTAAAATTATTGTTGAATTTCAGGTAATGTCTGAATTTTTGCCACATCCACCAGCTGCAACATTCCTTGCATTTAACCCTGTGGACAATAACATTGTTGCAGTAGGAAAGGAAGATGCGGAGATTAGTATTTTTTGGCACAGTAAGGTAATTACTTTAGAAATTCAAGAGACCTAAAGTATAAATTTAGATAGTTTCAAGAATTCATACAATGATTTTAACCTTTTTTCCTTTTAGCTTATGGTGGAACTAAGTGGTCACCAAAAACACATCACTGGTATCATTTTTTCGCCTCGGCTGAATACAATGGTGACTTCAGATGCTGATGCTCAGGTATGTCTAACCGTAACCTCCGTAAGATTATTAGACAGTGTTGATAAATAGCAATGCTATAGCATAATACATTTTCTATTTATAGCTTGATCATAAAAATGAATATTTGTTTGATGTATTTGTAGCTTTTCTCTTGGTGCACGACGACATGGCTTAAGAAGAAACAAGTGTCAATCCAAATGCCAGGCTGTGGAAATGCACCTGCAGGTGACACTAAAGTTCAATTTCACAATGATCAAGTGAAGTTGCTGGTATGCCATAAGACCCAGATAGCGATATACGATGCTTCGAAAATGGAATTGATTCGAAGGGTAAGCAGATGGTTTCTTCATGTATTTTTTAAGAAAAAAAAAAACAATTATCGAATTTTCAGAAAATGCTTGTTTTAGAAATTCAATATCAAATTATTATTTTTTTCAATTATATATCCTTATAGAAAACATAGCATGAAAACATGTAATGCAAGTTAGGATATCAAACTGAGGGAGTGCATATTTTTTTGTATGGAAGATTTTTAAAATGCAACTATATTTTGCATTACTTATGAATGAATTAGTGACATATTTTATGTTTGTATGTAATAGTGGCTGCCACAAGGTGGATTATCTGGTGCCATAAGCTCTGCAACATACTCATGCAGTGGTGAAGTAATTTATGCTGCTTTTACTGATGGAAACATTGGAATATTTAATGCTGACAAACTCGTACTACGATGTCGTATTGCTTCATCTTCATACCTATTTCACACTCCATCAAACAGGTTTTTTAACTATTTCATGTGTTTAAACTCTATTTAGTTTCCTTTTCCTAAGATAACTATTTGTTTGCACGATGAAATCACTAAACATTTAACAAATGATAAGTAATAAGGTAGATTAGGCCGAAATATCGGTGAGGAAAATCATAAATTAAAGATTCATAAGTGTTCCATTTTTTGTCACATGAGCGTTGGGACAAAGTATGCTATTATAGGTTCAACTCTTGTTTAATTTCGTGAAACTTGGCCAGTTAGAGAAGTTAGAATTTGTTTACCTTTAAGCAAGCTTATATAAATCTTCTTACATGATTTTTGCCAATTTTATGCTGAATATTAATCCTTTAAACCTTTGTCTATTTTGTGCAGTCAAAATGTGTACCCTCTTTTTATCACAAGACATCCACAAGATCCCTATCAATTTGCAATTGGATTATCAGATGGGTCTGTTACAATTATGGAGCCCAAAAAGTATGAAGCATGGTGGTGGTAATAAAGTGTCTGTTGTTAAAATGGATATGATGGGATTCATTTGCATCATTTTAGTTTTTTCTTTCAATTATTGAGTTATTAAACTTTATGGTTGGATGCTTTTTTATTGTGAGACAATGTTTGGATCCTCATGAAGATGTTTTGGTTAAGTAACCTTTTATGCTTAATTATGGTTTATAAATACATTATGTTTGCATGAATTATTCTATATATTAAATGTGATAAATTTGAAGTACTATACTAGTCTAATTTATAAATGCTCTTTTTCATGAGGCTAAGTTTAGTTGTTGATGGCTTAGCAAAGTTTGCGTAACTTAGACCTTTGTTGCTCATCTTTACTGGGGTTTTCAATTTGGGCTTTAGTCCTTTTTGTCACACAAAAAATGTTAATAAATTGTCATTGCTTCGGCATTTTGATGGCTGTATTTGAGTTGTTTTTATCGTAACTCTATGGTACTTAGGGCATAGAAATTTAGAGTTCAATTAGGGCCTAAGTAACATCAAACATCAAACCAAAGATTATTCTAATCGAAATTCGATCTTGTATCTTATAAATCATTGATGTAGAATAGTCTTAGAGCCTCAGTAGTCAATATGCTATTAGAATTGTCCAAACATCTATAAGTTATACTTGTGGTTAGGATCATATTGAGCACTCCCTTTTTTAGGCAACACCATATCGAGTTCTTTCTTTTTTTTTCTTTTGTTCCTTTTATAATCATTTTTTTAGGAATTCCTTTTATAATCATATTGAGCTCTTTACATACATTATAATAAATTTTATTATATAACCCTCTTTTGTAACAAACTGTTAGTTTTGCATTTTCAAGTAAATGTTTCAACACAAACTAATATTTATAAATTATTAAAAAAATTGGAGAAGGAGAGAACTTTTATTAATTAAAATTGCAACAATAAGACTATTTTACAATTGTTTTTGGGTGGATTTGGACTCTATACCTTGTCAAAGACAAAACTTCTATCAGTGAGCTAACATCAAGTGTTATTATTCAAAAATTCAAATGAATTTTTCATTTGGCAAACATTTTGATACCTTAATATTTAGTTAGGTACATATTTAGTTAGGTATATTATTTTTTGTATTTAATTATTTTACAATTAAATTAATTTTTAAATTAATTTTATCTATAAAAGAATTTTATCAACAAAACTATAGAGGATAAAAGAATTCTCCATTTAAATATGGTGAAAAGGGATGTCATTGGTGAAAGAGTGACATGGATCTTGGAGTTATTGTGGTAGTTAGTACTCTCATGTCATGAATGTTCATTCATTATGTGCATGCACATCAATGTTCCAAACCATATGTCTTGTGTGGATAGGATAATAGTATTAGAAAGCTTTGAAATTTGACTTAATTGGTTTCTTAAATTTTGAAGAGTAATCAACGGTACGTAACTAGATTTAGGTAAAAGCTATGCAAAGTCCCTATCAAACATAATTGGGAAACGGTAACGGTTGTCCCGGGCACTGGTTAAGGATATGAAAAAGAAAATTATACAGTGAAATTATATAATTAATTTATAATAATGTCAAAAATAGTTTTCTTTTATAGTAATAATTTTTTTTTATAGTATGTTTAACTAGTGCTCCAGAACACCGGTTAACCGGACCCAACATAATTTAGGGGTATATTTGGTGTTGAAATGTTGTTGGCAAACCACGTGCGAATATTTTTTTTTTGGTTGGAATAAAAAGTTTTGATAGATTCTTCCGAGATCCGCGGCACATAATGTAATTTTGTTTCTATCTAACGGCTCTGAATAATTGTCCCTCTTATCAAAATTTTGACTTTGATAAATTATAAGTTATCTCTTTTTTTGACTATGATAAATTATAAGTTATCTCTTTCTCTTTGACTACTAGAAAAAAGTTACTATCCCTTAACAACCTTGCATATGTTTTTCTTTACCATCTCTTGTCTCTTCTTATTTTGTGTTTGCTAAAGAAAACGCTTAGACATAAATACAATGACAGCAATTTCCTTCGAGTATAATCATTTCTTTCTTTTTGACATAATAATGGATGAAAAAACTAGTAGGGGAAAAGAAAGTGACTAGTGTGATTAAGTCATTTTAGGACCTTTTTTATTTAACACCTCCTAGGAATTTAATAGGAGTAAATATTGATGTTAAACTTTAAAAAGTTATAAGATAAGAATGTTTTAAAATGTAGCATAACTCACTTGGTATGGACATTGCATTATATATGCAAGGATCATGATTCGAATCTTAGATTTCTCACTTATTCATTTTATGAAATTCTAGCCAAAAGACTATTTGACAAAAAAAAGATGTTTCAAAATTAATTTTAGAATTGTAAAATGTAAACCAAAGTTGCAAGTTGCCCATCTGTTTGGATTTGTTATTAATTACACCACAAACTAGTTTTTTCCCCTATGGAATATCAAGCGGATCGACTATGAGAAACCAAGCCAAGTATACGAACCAAAAGCCAAAGTGAATCGAAATAATCACAATGAAGGACTAAATGAAATGTCGATTTGGGTTCACTGCACCCACTCATACACAATTGATCTTCAATAGTAATAACACGGTGTTGCACCAAATTATCTTTAGTCGGTAACCTGTTACAAAGGAGGCGTCAAACAAAAACAGCCACCTTTAATAAAACATCTTTATGCCAAACCAAATTTCTATTTTGGGTAATTTTATAGATACCTAATAAATATGAGTCCAATTGTTATTTCTACTTTTGAAAAAGCTGCAAATATGCTCGGTGTCTCTTTAATCGTTAAGTTGATAGTCAGGGGGTCAGAGGATATGTGGACTTTTTTTTTAACTCATTGGACATATAATGTGTTATATATGTATGATGACCAAGGTGTTCAAAAGGACTCTTTTTCTTATCCTATTAATTTCCCGTGCGTCTTAAACAGTTTAAATTATATAGTTCAAACGACATAAACATTTCATAAAAAACTTTTAAAACACGTTAAAAAATTTCAGATTTTAAAATCTGAATAAGGTGGAAAAGGTTGAGAAAATAATAACCAACAATAGTACAGGTCAAATAACTAGTTGGGCCCAACAGCGTATTTGGTCTTGTATTTGCACGTAGTGTGTCTAGTTCATATGGCCTACTTGGACCGCAGAATAATCATGCGGTGTAGGGTGGGTAAATAAAAAGTAATATTACTTCCCCGCATAAAATGGTATATGTATATGTTTTAAATTTGGACTAAATGCGTTTTATTTTATTTGCATGTAGTATGTGAGTTGTGTTATTTAGAGAATTCCCAAAAAGATATTGGTGTTAGTCTCCGATTTCAGGAAGAAATAAAACAAAGTATGAACTTGCATGTATTTGAGCCTCCAAGAATATTACATGATTCGACTGTATAAATAAATAAAAAAATGTCTTATCTTATAGTAATGAATAATGCTTGCATTATTAAGTTGGGAGGGTCCATAGGTTCTAGTGTGATGATTTAACCATATATGGAAGAATATTGTTAACGTTGGATGAGTTGACAACTTTAAAATCCTAGTTCTAGGATATTAAAATGGAAGAAGTGTTTAAGTAAGCCAATTTTGTTAGTATTAGTTAGTCCATTAGAAAGTGGGTTACGAATTAATTAGTAGTCAGTTACTCAATTTAGTTGGTGCAATTGAATTGTAAAGTGGGTTACGAATTAATTAGGTTTTTTTTTTTTTTGAGAAAACAATTATATAAACACGTTAAAATATTCTTATGCTCTCTAACGTGTATTTTTATGGTTTGTTGGACATGGGGCACAGCATGGAGCTATTGTGGATCAATTTTTGTAGTATGGTGTGGGTGGCTCAGGTAGGCATAGGAAAAACGTTAGACACTTAATCTGGTTGAGTTGAAGGTGGTTTGGTGCCTTTAGCTGCCAAGAAACAATAACATGTTTTATGATGGGGTAATAGTGAAAGGATTTTTTTTTCATATTCAATTTGTATTGTCGGCTTAGTTTATAAGTAATGGGTCATGATAATCGGTGTTTTTGGGAAACTGGTTAAGGAAGTCAAAAGAGGAAATTTTAAGTTGAGAAAAATAGTACTATTTAAATTTTTTATCTAATGATTGCATAACTCCAAATGCAAATACTACTATATTTGATTTCTTAATCAGTACATATGGAACACCGGTTAACATTTTTCATAAGTAAAAATGGAAGATTTACTCATTTTATTTTTCAGACTACGTGGTAATATGTTAATGTACCTTAAGTCAGTTTTTTTTTAACCCTTTGATTTCTAGGAGAATGGGGTCCTAATAATTTGAAGTTTGATTCAGAGGTAAGTAAAATCTGGTCAATAATTGTTCTTGTGGAAATCGAACTCTCCAAAACGATTCGTCCTTAAACTCATTAACCACTTAAACCCAAAACAACTATACATTTAAAAGTGAAGTATTTCTATAACATGTAGAAATATGAAATGAAAAGACCGTTTTAGTTGTAATATATGTATAAAAAGTAGATAGGTTAACATGTAGAAGTTGAACAAGAAAAAAATTGATCAATAACCGATTATTGAGAAATAAAACTATAAAAAATTATAATAATAAATGTAAACGACCAATTTAATAATAAATAAATAAATAAATATAATATAGATAGATGAGTTTTTCTTCTGCCTTTCTCTCATGTTGTTTTTCCTACTTAGAATCTAAATTATCCATCAACCAATTTGTGTTATCGGCCTATGGTTGACTTGAGAGAGAGTATTATTTTTTGACAAAATCTCAAATAACATTAATAAACTTTAAATTGAAATGGTAAAAATTTGAGTTGTAAATTTTGCATATCCCTTTCTTAGCATGAAGTTTGGAGTGCTTGGCCATCCCATTTTGATGTGGACCAAGACAGTACAGCGTGCATAGACACAATATTTCCATTGATTTCCCTTAGAATGTAATCCACGCATCGAAGTACTAAAGAGTTAATACATGCCATGTTTACAACTAATGTTACATCACTCTTGTTCTGCAATCTGTGTCTAAAAAGGCTAATAACAACAAACATGTAAATAGAAAGGAATCAAAAGGACAAGCATGACAAGATTTCTATTCCATTCTATAGATGATAACTACTCATTTTACATGACATATAACTTTTAGACCTCTGGCTATGTCTGTTATGACTTGAATGCTGAAAATATAACAGTTTCCAAGTAAAAAAAAAGAACTCAAGTTGCTTTTCTTCAGTTTCCATTGTACTCTAATTTTAGGAGACGCCAAGCATTCATACACATACAATGTTTTCTTCATTGCATTAATTATTCTAATAAGACAAGATCTTGAAATTAAATATGATTGTTGCGGTTGTACACTACATTACAATATACTCAATACTATTTTGCAACATTTGAGACGACTATGCTTTGTAAATTTAATAACTACTCTAATTTTCCCAAATTCATTTAACATTTCATTTTATTTCTATTTTTTTCTTTCTATCACATTATTTTCTATCACTCTCTTTTTGAGTGTACACACTCACATAGAGTGTACACCAAACATTTTCCTTTGTAAAAAATGTGTATCATTAGTGTTAGATCCGTCAAAATGGAACGGGACATATGAGTTGATCCATTACACATATTTTATTTTAGACTAAGCAAATAGATATATTTTGGGTCCTTACCATTTAATCCATATTAAAAATCAGGTCGGACTAGTTCATTGAACTTTGGATCGATTCACTATCAATATCTCCCATGATTCTTGAAAAATTAACATCAGGAAAAACTTCAAAAACTACCATCTAATCACAAGTTGTCGATAAAAATATAGTTAAATATGTAAACCTAAGAAAATAGATATATTTTGCTAAAAAATTTAAATTTTAAAGTTTATATGTTATAAATTTGGTTTAGTTGAATGAATAAAACTTAAGTTTAATTTTAATTGATATTTAGTATTAATGAAAAAAAATTGCAATTGCATCAAATCATATATCATCAAATAGATAATTGTGAGTGGAAAAAATATATTAATGAGAAAAACTAAAAAAAAAACTAAAAAAATGAAATGGGTTTGGATGGCTCGTAAGAGTTACGATCATCTTCATTTCTCAAAAGATATATATTGACCCAAGAAATTTGAAAGAAAAAAATCTAAAGATAGTGGGACTTGTTTGATAGAAAGATCTACTATCTACTTTTTATATGAACATTTCGATTTTATTTTTTTTATAAATGAAGATGATCTCAACGTTCGGTATGCGGTCTATAGTAGTTTGAGGATGATTAATAATATGCAGTCCAATAATGAAATATATTTTATCTAAATGTCATATTTGTGTAGTTGAACCATCAAACCAAATTGGATCAAGTTAGA
>Ga0099826_10003310_pt1 | contig 10878 bp, 8 predicted proteins | sample Mtrugardesep15_FD_76830 | JGI IMG/M metagenome (GOLD analysis project Ga0099826, IMG submission 76830) | Root nodule microbial communities of legume samples collected from California, USA - M. trunc garden sep15 | ecosystem: Host-associated > Plants > Roots > Nodule | place: USA: California...
AATCAACAATTTAATAATTTCACAACTCATCAATCATACATATAATTATCAAAGTTCACATATTTTTCAAAATCAATAACAGGAATTACTAAACAACTATTCTTATATTTACTACTAACAATTTATCTCTTCACTTATCCATTGAATCAAGACGCATATCACATTCAATATCATAACCTATTATTTTCATTTAAAATATGGTCAAGACTAGAGCCCTTACCTTTTATACGCTTTACTTTCTTAGCACTACTTTAAGCCTCAAATTCGTGGTTGTACTGTAACCGCATTTTCTGTCATTCTCGACATCATTTTGACGATTCCAAAAACTAGCCCGATTGAACGGTAAACGAATGCGCAGTCGTGATTCTACGGTGACCGGTTTAGAGAAAACGAAAAATGGCTTAAATCAGAATTTCATGAAGTGAAACAAGGGAGAAATTAGAAGCATGTGAGTGCAAGGACTTGCCTGAATAGAAATCGATTGATGGACTTGTGATATTTGTATGCAAAAGCTTAAACTAAGAATTGGTGGTAGAAAGTGTCTATAAACTTTGAGGTGAAACAAGATTGCAATATGAGGGAGAGGGATGTTGCGTGGTATTTATTTCTGTGTAGAGGGAAGTGGTTACTGTTCCTTTTAATTGTGCGAAACATAAGGCAAATCAATACAAAAAATCATGGAATAATGGAATGAATGAATGGCAAAGAGCATGGTTTCCCTGGGTTTGTTAGTGATTTTGGTCAACTCAAATTGGAGGACTAATGGGAAATATGCTTATAGAGGAGCAACACATAGGTGAAATTTTGAGAACGTATCATTTTCATTCAAGCATTTCATGTACTTAAGAGCTTAAAGTCAGCAAGGATCGTTTTTTGGCAAACTTAAATCACTAATCACTACTATTATACCTAGCCACAATGAAAGGAACGTTGGTTTGTTTGGTTATCTATTATATCTCTCAAATAAAGCCACTAAAGCCAAGAAATTAGGAGTAATCTGCAACCTTTTTGACTGAGCAATTGGGTACAAAAAATAAAACGTGTAGTGTTATTACTACTATATATGACCATTTCCAAGTAAAAACTAATTAATATAATACAAAATTAATTTTAGAATGAATCACAAATAAAAATACCACAATGAAGGAGTAGAATAAAAATAAATCCTATAAGAAATAATTATCCCTTTTTTTTTCACACCAAGTTGATTTATAACAAAAATGAAATAGTTTGAATAATAGATGGAAATTGAATTCTAAATAATTAACCAAAGTAGAAAATGTCAAGGTTTTTCTTAAATTTTTCACACATAAAATAAATTGTTCAACAACTAAATGACAAGTTGAAAAAAATAATTCAAAAGAATATTTATAAAATATTGAGATGTTACACCTGGAGGGATAAGCATGCACACAGCTTCTTGTAACTCTCCATGCAGAAATGCATTATTAACATCCAATTGATGAAGATGCTAGTTATGCATAGATGCCAAAGCAAGAACAATTCTGACTGTAGTGAGTTTGGCAACAGGAGAATATGTTTCAAAGTAGTCCAAACCTTCAATCTGGTTATAGCCCTTGGCAACCAGTCTGGCCTTATATCTCTCTATGGAACCATCAACATGATGTTTCACTTTGTAAATCCACCTGCAGCCTATGGGTTTAGCATTGGGTGGAAGATCAACAATCTTCCAAGTACCAGTTTTAATCAAGGCATTAATCTCATCTTGCATAGCTTTTTGCCAACAATCATGCTTGTTTGCTTCAGTGAAGGTTTTGGGCTTAGTATGAGTGTGAAGGGACATAGCAAAACAAGAATGAGAAGGTGAAAGATTAGCATAAGACAAATAATTGGAAATAGGATAAGGAGAAGATGACGCATGCATGGAATTAGTAATGGGACAAACATAGTCTTTAAGATATGTAGGAGCAGATTTATTTCTAGTGGAGAGTCTAACAGGAGGGTCAGGAATGACAGGTGAATCAATGTGAAGAGGGGACTCTTCTAATGAATCAGGGATATCAATGAAAGGTGGAGGTGATGGGGTAAGATAGTGCCAAGTATCAGTAACATATGGAGGAGAAGTACTTTGATAAGGTAATACAGTTTCATGAAAAGTAACATTTCTAGAGATAAAAATGGCTCTAGAATGCATGTCTAAGAGTATGTAACCTTTGTATCTAGGTTTATAACCTAAAAATATGGATTTTCTGGCTCTAGATTGAAGTTTAGTTCTGTGAGACTGAATGGCGGAAGCAAAACATAAACAGCCAAACACTTTGAAATTGGCAGAATCAGGAACTGTATCATAAAGAACATGATAGGGAGATTTGTGCTGAAGAAGGGGAGTGGTGACTATATTTATGAAGAAAACAACATGGAGCACAACATATGACCAATAACAACTAGGTAATTTGGATTGAAACAAAAGGGCTCTGCCTACATTAAGTATATGTCGATGCTTTCTTTCTACTCGAGCATTTTGCTGAGGGGTTTCCAAACATGACCTTTGGTGCAATATGCCTTTAGAATTGTAAAATGAAGGTAAATCAAATTCAGGACCATTATCACTTCTAAGAAATTTAGGTGTGATATGAAACCGAGTCTCAATTAGGGTGATGAATTGTTGGACATGAAGTGAAACTTCAACTTTGGATTTGATCAAAATGATCCAAACAAACCTACTATAATCATCAACAATAGTGATAAAGTATTTGTGACCATGAATAGAAGGAACACTTAAAAGACCCCATATATCACAATGAAGTAATTCAAATTTAGAAGTAGCATGAGTGAACTAGTAGAATAAGGTAATTTCTTATGCTTAGCAAAATGAAAAAACATCACACACTGCTTTATTATCAACACAAATAGATGGATACGAATAATGCATGTTTGACAATATTTGATTGGACAGAAACCCTAATCTAAAGTGCCAAAGTGCAGATACAAGAATTTGAGTAATAGAACTATTAATGAAAGGCTGAGAAATTTTATTTGTGGAAATATTACAATGAGAAACTAAAGAGACATGAGGGTATAGAGGAAAAATGGAAGAAGAAATTCTCAATTTGTATAAACCACCATGAAGATCAGCCAAACCAATCGTCTTGTGGGAAATCAGGTCCTGTATAAGGCATTTATCAGGTAGAAATAGGCATAATAATTCAAACTACTGCAAACCTTAGCAATAGAAATCAAGTTAACTTTGAAATGTGGAGAATACAAGACATTAGTAATATGAAATTGAGGAGAAAAAACCACAGTACCTGCATGATGTATAGTAACAGAAGTTTTATTTGGTAAATGAACATGAACATATTTAATAGGATAATAGGATTGAAAATAATGTAAAGAAGAACAAATGTGTTCGTTGGCACCAGAGTAAAGTAACTAACTGTGAGGAGAATCAGAAAGAGCGCAAGAAAATATAGTGGATATACCTGAAGGTTGATGAGGAGAGGCAGAAGAAGAAGGAAAACTTGGAGCATAAGTAATGTGATTGGAGGTTGGTGTAGATGAAGAAGGAGCTGAAGCAAGCATTTGTGATTGCTGAAGAAGAGATACAAGATGATTGTAAAGTTCTTGAGTTAAACCAGTAAAAGGAGGATTGTCAATTGCAGAATTCACAGGCTGAATGTCTGCAACACTAGCAAGAGCAGCATTAGTGGCATTTGCTGAAGAGTTGGATTTGTAGGAATTAGGATATCCATGCTTCTGATAGCAAAATTCCACAGTGTAGTTTGTACGCTTGCAGAATGTACAAAACCTAGAGTTGTTCTTGGAACCATCAAGAGTTTTACCATATCCATATTGTTTCTTAGAATCAGAAGCATTAACAAGAATGTTGGAATCTTCTGAAACAGAAGGAAGAGAAATTGTACAATTGTTGCTCTCTTCTTGTACAACCAATGAATAAACTTTGTTGATAGAAGGTAAAGGATCTAAGAGAAGAACTTGAGATTTAATCACATTGAAATTATCATTCAAACCAGTTAAGAACTGAATCACTTGATCTTCCATACGGTGTAATCTTGCAGATCTCATAGCTTCACACCGACACGGAACATGACAAGTGCAATTAGGCATTGGGCGATTGGAATTAAGCTCTTCCCATAGAGTTTTCATTTCAGTAAAATACTCCAAAATAGATTTAGATCCTTGCTTCAAATTGTTGATGGAAGAACGTAACGAAGCAATACGAATTCTATCTACCTTTGCGAAGCGTTCTTTGAGTTCTTCCCAAACATCAATGGCGTGCTCATGAAAAACCAGGGTTTGTGCAATTTGTGGAGAAACAGAATTGATCAACCATGAATGTATAAGGTGATTGCATCGTTCCCAAGCATCACGATTCAAGTCGTCAAGATCAGGTATATGCACAGATCCATTGATGAAAACAAGCTTGTTTTTCGCGCCAAGTGCACGTTGCATGAATCTACTCCAAGCTAGGTAATTGGAACCAGTAAGAAGAGGAGTAACAATAACAGAGTTTGGACCTTCACTAGGATGAACATAGAACACTGAATCAGTGTTTTGCTGAGTATTCTGATTACGCACCATTGTTGAAGATGAAAAGCTCGAAATAATGAAGCAAATGAGTGGAAAATAGAGAAATCAATGGTGAAATTGCAGGAATTTCAACCAGAAAAGAGAGAAGAAAGCCATGAATCGCAGCGGAAAATGGAAGAAGAAAAACGGTTAGGATCAGAACTACCCTCAAAGAGAGTGCTCTGATACCATATTATGAAGTAATAGAAAAGGAAAATGATTCATTATTATTGATGAAGAAGAGGAATACAATTAGTATATATAGGCAAACTAGTTGTACTACTCTAATCTAGTTGTACTACACACTAACAGAAAGTACAATCTAATAGTACATGTGAAGTTACTTGCTATTCAAGTTATTGTTCTTAGTATCATCTTTCTCATCTATATCCTTAGTGTTTAATAATAGAAGCATTTGTCTCTAAAAAAATTAGACGGGAGAATATTAGAAGCATCAATGTTTTTTTTTTAGGGATAGAAGCATCAATGTTACTTCTAAAAATAAATCAATCACAATTTCAATTAGTTTCGTGAAGTTAATATAAAAATAAATATTTATAACTAGGTGTAAAACTTAAAGAACTCTAGAAGGTATTTGACCTAAAAATTGAGTGTGGGATTGTGATGAGCACTGTGTAGTAGATAATAGAAGCATTTGTCTCTCAAAAGTTAGACGAGAGAATATCAAAAGCATCAATTTTACTTCTAAAAATAAATCAATCACAATTTCAATTAGTTTCGTGAAGTAATCCTTTACGTTCGTCTTGCCTTATCATTTTAGAATCTTCATTAGAGAGGAGATAGGAAATTGTATCGGCAGATAACATTTGCTTGTATAATAAGGTATAATAGTTAATATATTTTAATTGAATAAATACAAGAATTGATAACGTTGTAACCAACAAGGATTACTATTTTGACAAGTTTGTCATTTGTCATCTTCTAAGAATGCTAGACTTGAGAGAAAACACCAACACATCCTTAATGTTGGCAGAGCTCTTCTTATTCAATCCAAACTTCCCTCTTCATATTGGTCTTATGCCATTCTTCATGTTGTCATTCTCATCAATAGAATCACCACCCCCATACTTCAAAATCAATCTCCTTTTCAACTTTCATATAATAAATTACTTGATATTTCTTCCTTCAAAGTGTTTGGTTTTCTATGTTATGCATCATCTTTACATGTTCATAGAACTAAACTTCATTCCAGATCTAGAAAATCCATTTTTCTAGGTTACAAATCAGGATACAAGGGTTTCACACTCTTAGATATGCATTCTAGAGATATCTTTATATCCAAACATGTCATTTTTCATGAGCATATCCTTCCTTACCCTAGTAATTCAGATTCTATTACTTCTCAATGGGAGTATTTTTCTTCCACTTCTGAAACTCCTCCTTCTACTTCTTCTGATATTGTATATGTCCCTCCTCCCGTTATTGATGATCCTCTTAATGTGTCCACATCCATTCCAAACAACAATCCTTCATCTCCCATTTTGCCTGTTCCCACTAGACAATCAACTAGGACTTTAATTACTCCTTCTTATCTTCAAGATTATGTCTGCAATAATATTCATACTTCTCCTTACCCTATTTCTAACTAAATTTCTCATAATAAGTTGTCTAACCAACATTCTTGCTTATTTCTCTCTTTGCATTTCAACCCTAAACCCAAATCTTTTACTGAGGCAAATAAGTTTGAGTGCTAGAGACAAGCTATGCAAGCTGAGCTATCTGATCTTGAGGCAACTGGTACGTGGAAATTAGTTGATAAGCTAGATCATGTGAAACCTATTGGTTGTAGATGGATATATAAAGTGAAGTATCATGCAGATGGTTCAATTGAAAGGTATAAAGCCAGACTAGTAACTAGAGGTTACAACCAGATTGAAGGGCTTGATTACTTTGACACATATTCACCAGTGGCTAAGATGACTACAGTAAGATTAGTTCTTGCCTTAGCCTCCATCAACCATTGGAACCTACATCAACTTGATGTAAACAATGCTTTCCTTCATGGTGAATTGCAAGAGGATGTCTACATGATTCTTCCACCAGGTGTTTCATCATCTCAACCAAATCAAGTTTGTAAGTTGATAAAATCATTGTATGGCCTCAAGCAAGCTAGCAGAAAATGGTATGAGAAGTTGACTTCTATTTTACTACAACAACATTCCATTCAAGCAACCTCTGACCATTCCTTATTCATCAAGAAAATTTCTTCATCATTCATTGTGTTATTGGTGTATGTGGATGATATCATACTTGATGGAGATTCTTTTTCTGAGTTTGAACACATCAAATCCATTCTGCATGCTTTTTTCAAAATTAAAGATCTAGGCCAACTTAAATATTTTCTTGGTCTTGAGGTTGCTTATTCCAAACTTGAAATTTCATCGTGCCAGAGAAAATATTGCTTAGACTTGTTATCTGATTCAGGTTCAATAAGTGCCAAACCTGTTTCAACACCTTCTAATCCATCAATCAAGCGTCATAATGATTCTTCACCTCCTTTTGATGACATTCCATCTTACAGAAGATTGGTTGGCAGGTTATTATATCTCAACACTACAAGACCTGATACCACCTTTATTACACAACAACTCAGTCAGTCTCTCTCCAAACCAACACAAGTTCATCATCGAGCAGCTTTAAGAGTGCTCAAATATCTCAAATGTTTGTCCTAGCAAGGGTCTTCACTTTCCCAGAAATTCTTCCCTACATCTGCAAGGCTTCTCTTATGCTGATTGGGCTAGGTGTGTTGATACCAGAAGATCAATCAGTGGCCATTGTTTCTTTCTTGGAAGCTCCCTGATTTCCTAGAGAACAAAGAAACAAATGACTGTTTCTAGATCTTCTTCTGAGGCAGAATATAGAGCATTAGCTTCAGCTACATGTGAACTACAATGGCTTCTTTACTTACTCAAGGATTTATACATTCAATGCCCTAAGCTCCCAATGTTATTTTGTGACAACCAAAGTGCTTTCCACATAGCTGTTAATTCAGTCTTTCATGAAAGAACCAAGCATTTGGACATTGACTGTCACATAGTGAGAGAAAAGCTTCATGCTGGCATCTTGAAACTTCTCCCTGTCTCATCTCAAGATCAGTTGGCTGATTTCTTCACTAAACCTCTCCTCCCTCAACCCTTTGGTATTTTGTTATCCAAGTTGGGTTTGATATACATATATCAACATCCATCTTGTGGGGGGCTATTACACACCAAGAGTGAAGAAGATAACTTGGAGATCAAGCATTCTAGTTTAGCTTAGTGTTTAGTTCTTATATGCTATTGCTACCCTATCATAGCTATTGTATGTCTCTAGTTTAGCTTAGTTTAGCTATTGTATGATCGTAAACACTAATTACATCAATGAATAATTCACTTTCGCTTTCCTCATAATACTTCCATTACTAGTTCATTACTAATTTGATTATATTTAAATCATATTTTTAAGGGAGATTAGTCACTTTAGTCCTAAAATAGAATAGGAGTCATCACTTTAGTCCCTGAATGCAAATAAATTGCAAAGTAGTCATTGAATCTAGACTCTGTTGATCAATTTAGTCCTTGAATGTAGGCTCCGTTAGTCACTTTAGTCCCTGAAATTGATTAACAAGTCTACATTCAGGGACTGTTTTGCAATTTTTCTACATTCAGGGACTAAAGTGACTAATCATTTCCCATTCAGGGACTAAAGTGATTAATTTCCCTATTTTTAAATTGTAGGTGTCATTGTTGTTTTTGTTATATATGTGGTGTTGCCTACCCTGCTAGCAAGTGAAGCTGTACTTACGGGCGGAATTTTGGTCAACCACAGAAGCAAATTCCCTATGGAATATTCATGGATGGAGTTTCCACTAATAGAACTTTCCCTAACTTTCACTCCTGTTTTAATCCATACCGTTAAATCTCTCTCTCCTTCTCTCCCTCTCCTTCTCTCCCTCTCCTTCTCTCCCACTCTCTCTCCTTTTTATATTTTTAAACTCTATTTTATAGTTTCACAGGTTGGTAATGTCACGAAAGGGAATTCATGCCCGTTAAGCACACTTTTAAGTGATGGCATGAGTGGTATAATTTAACCAATTTTTGATCTGCACGTTGTTCATTTGTATTTGTATTTAATAGTTTCATATTTTTTTTAAATATATTTTTCTATTAATTTTTAGTATGATCACATAATAAATTTAACTTGTATGTTTGTTTAGTAAATTGTTTAATCTTAATTTAGAATTTTTAAAAAGTGTCTTGTTGTACTCGTTTGCGAAAACCTTTATTCTTTAGTAAATTACAAAACAGTGGGCAAGAGTATAGTTGTGCTTAAGCATTTTTTTTTTTAAGATAAAACTCATAATATTTCATAGTTAAAATATGTTTAATAAAACTTGATGATTCGACCAAGATCTAAAAATTAACTGATAATGTTGCCGTTTTAACTAACTCACGAGGAGTCTCATTTATTTGTCTTCACGTAAACTCAATAGTAGAGTTTTTATATAATCAACTAAATAAAGACTTACAATCATTAATAGTAGCTCAAAATTATGTTTTTGAGCTTGAGCATTTATACATTATAATAAAGCAAATATACTATTTTGACAAGTTTGTTATTTGTCATCTTCTAAAAATGTTTACTTCTTTTAAATTAATTGTCATCGGTAATGTTTCTTTATTTATCTTTCAATAATCGTAATATGTATACTCCACGGTTCCTTATTTATCTCTCAAATTCCTCTTTTACATGGTTATCTTTTGTAAATATTTTGCTGTTAAAGTTGTTCTTTTACGAGAGCTTATTTTTGTTTTTGTCATTTGGAGATTGTTTTCTTAGACATTGTTTATCTGCCCATTTTTCATGGACTTCTAGATAGCCCTTCTTTTCTATATATTTTTTCCTTCAATCCACTATTTTTTCTTAGACATTGTTTATCTGCCCCTTTTTTTTTCCCTTTCATTTCTAAGCCACTGTTTTGTTTCCTCGCATTGACAGTTCAATCTTCCAACTACCAGCATCATAACGTTTCCAACTTGGGCGGTCTGCAACTTTTTAAATATTTTTCAACTAATTACATTATCGGTTTTGGATTATTAATTGTATTAAACAATTTTTATAATATTAAATTAATTGCATTTTGTTCCTACTATTTAATGAAATTCACAAAAATCATCACCTATATAATATAATCTAAAGTAACTGTATCCTTCAATCATATAATATAATATACAGTAACTGTAAGAGTTTATGTTTGAGTTCTAATTATAACTAGATAAGAGTTAGGGTGTTTTAGTGAAATAAATAGGATACAAGACAATCTAAATAATATTATTTAATAGTACTTTATATATTCTCATTAACACGATAAAAGAATAAAAAGCCATAACTCCATGGTCTTTGAAATTAGGAAAGATAAAAAACAATTATTAGGTGTTAACACATTTATTAAATCACATATCATGGAAAATATTATATCATAAACAATTTTTCTTAGATTTTTTTGCTAGTCCCAAAAATCATTTTTGCTTGTAGGGCTTATGTGCACTCTCTGGTCTTGCACTCCAAGGAGTTTGTGGAGCATTTAAACGAATACAATCACATTTGAACCGGACACACTGTGCAATCCGAGGAAGCACACACTTGATTTTGGTTTGACATTCATCATGATTATAGCAATCATCATATGCTGTAATAGAGAAAGAGAATATAAGCATGTTACTAGTTAATATGGATAAAATATTATATTAATAGTAAAGAAGAAAATTTTAAATGAATGAAAAATGGTTTACCGTGAACATTTGTTGTAATAAGTAATAGAGAAATACAGTTGATCATAACATCAAAGAACTTCATAAGTTTAGCCATATTTCCCCACTTTGAATGTAAAAATTAAGAAAGGATCCCACCACTTAAATACTTTTTAGCATACTTATTAAAATGTCTCTTAACTACGTTGAAGTGTTGTGTGTGTCTCTTTAACACATTTAGGAAGGAGATCACATAAAAAAAAATCAAGTATAAGAAATAATTTTTATGTTTTAACCTTTTGTGATATAAAAAGGAAAGTCACAAAAGAGTAATAATAATAATATAGGTTGACCATGTGGTACCCTCTAACTTAAAAGCATTTAAAATATAATATATTCGAAAATTTAAAGAATTATCACACAATATTTTTTTTTGACAAAAAGAATTATCACACAATAAGAGTGCATATTAAACTTAATTAAAATTCGGAATACTTCATTACACAAGAGAGAGAGAAAAAAAAATCAAGTATAAGAAATAATTTTTATGTTTTAACCTTTTGTGATATAAAAAGGA
>Ga0099826_10003311_pt1 | contig 10875 bp, 16 predicted proteins | sample Mtrugardesep15_FD_76830 | JGI IMG/M metagenome (GOLD analysis project Ga0099826, IMG submission 76830) | Root nodule microbial communities of legume samples collected from California, USA - M. trunc garden sep15 | ecosystem: Host-associated > Plants > Roots > Nodule | place: USA: California...
CAGATTAAAGGGAAGTATCGAATGGAGTTACCTGGATACAATACCATGCAACCATATCCCCACATGAATGAAAGGTGCCCATCTCTTCCCACAAAGTACTCCAGAACCAAGAATTGCTAGTAGCAGTCTACAATTCTTTCCTTCCATTCATGGGCAGATTGCTTCACAAGATTGTTTCTTCCAATAGATTTGGAATTATTTAGGACATTCCAAATCAATAATTTATGTTGTTTGTATCCATTTGATCTCATAAAAGAAGTACAACAGACTCACCATTGTATATATCCTCGCAATCACAGCTTAGATGATTCATGTAATTTGGATTGCATTTCTAGCTAGATTAAAGATTATGTAAATAGATGGAACTTGAGTATATGTATATCATACAATATATGTTCCTAGTAGTTCATCTTTATTTGTCTTCAAAAAATTTAGTCCATCAACATTCAAATGAAAATTATTGTACCGTGATTTGTGAAAGTTGCACGTTTGTTGTTTACTCCAATTCTGCAATACACATTTATTATTATAGTACTATAGTATTACATGCTTACACATTCATTTATAGAACATTTACATTAGAGGGGTGTGTGTGAGCGTTGTAAATTCTAGTGTATTGAGTTCGATTCCGACTCATTAAAAAGTTCATATTTGAATTTGCATTACTTTTCCCTTACAACAGTTCCTAATAAGATTTTAACTATAAAGCTTATATTGAAGTTATAAATACAAGATAAGCTAATACAAATATACACTAATCTACTACATAACATATTCTCGGAAAAATCTTATTAGGGGGACCATAAGTTGAATGAGAGAGCTAAGATAGTTTCCTTGGGCAAAGTTCAATCAGTAAGCCTTGACTTGGTGTTGGCATTGGATCCCTGCTGAAAGAATTGTCTGAAAGTAGCTTCCAACTGAATTTGGTCACAAGGTAATGAATTGCCACAAGAGTTTCAACCCTAGCAAACTCATATCCTGGACATATTCTTGCTCCCCCTCCAAATGGAACAAAGCAATAGGGTGGGGTAGATGCTAGGTTTTCAAATCTACTTGGATCAAATTTTGATGGTTCTGGGAAAATGTTGTTGTCCATGTGAGTCATTGATGTAACCCAAAAGATCTATAAAAAGACAAGTTTTATGTTAATTAGATTGCATGTTGAGAAGTTCATCACTGACATACACTAGAGTTTCATTTACCTGCCACCCTTTGGGTATAATGTATCCACCATATTCAACATCTGTTGTAGTTTTTCTGAATCCACCAAAGACGGGAGAAAACCTTCTGAGAGTTTCCATTGCTACTCTCCAAGTATACTTCATCTTTGAAAGGTCTTCCCATGTTAGAGTCTCTCCCAAGAGCTTGCCTTTAGCTATCTCTTCCTGTTCTGTAATCATAGAATCAAATACACAGATTTCTTTGCCTTAATTTTAAAGAAAAAGAATCAATATAAGTATTCTCAGTTGAATATTTCTTGCACCCCATGCTTATTAGGCACAAGTATAAGCAATCATAAGATAAAGATAGTATTAGAATAAAATTAGAACTTGGATCAGTGCTTGCAGCCCCTCTAGCCAAATCTCAACTGTTAGACTAATCTGACAGTTGAGATTTTGCAAGAGGTTGGGGAGAATGCAAAGATTCGACTGTAGAGTTACCATCTACATCTGTTTGTATGTCTCTCCTAAATTTGGATCCTCTGCAATACACCCCCCTTTACATCCTTTATAGCTTCTTTATATCTCTCAGGACCTCTCTCTATCTATATAATTTTTTCGTTTTCTCTTTATCTTGTCTCTCCTCCCGGCTCCCACCCTCCATTTTCCTTCTCTCTCTCTCTCTCTCTCTCACACACACACACACACACACACACACACAAGTCTATGCATACCTTGAAGAACAGCTGCACATATAGCTGGTTCATTAGCCAAGAGACGGATAATGAAAGTGATTAGAATAGATGATGTATCATGTCCTGCAACCATGACAAGCATAGCATTATGGATGATTTCGTTCTCAGTTAAAACTTGTTTTCCATCTTCAACCACACTAAGCAAGCTACTGATTAAGTCTTGGCGGGAATTGGCGCCATTTTTCTCGTATTCAACTTTCTTCTGGTGCACAATTTCCTTCAACATGCTTTGGATCCTTGCACTTGCCTTGAGGCTGCGGTTATAGTGTGTGAAGGGTGCATTAATTGGGACTGACCACATTCCTTTAATAATTGATTGAAAGGGATTCATGAATTGATCTCTTTGTTTTCCACGCTCAAGACCAAACAGTAGAGAACAAATTATGTTGAAAGTGAGAGTCTTCATTAGGGGCAATACCTATCAGAAAAAAAAATAGTGGTATATATTTTTTTTTCCTTCTTCAGTTTTCATTTGCTTAACCCAAAAAGAATATGTAATCAAGTATTTATTTTATACAGAAATCATATAAATTAGTTTAACCAATCAAGTAACTTAATACTACTTCTAATATTCTATTCAAGTAAATCAAGTCATTTTCCCTCTGAATCAGATCGCTGTCTATAATTTGATGTAAGTTAATATTAATGTGTATTTACTTGGTCATTTTAGAAAAATCCGGGCCCTACCCGTATCTGTACTAGTATTAGTATTGTACCAGTGTTGATACCACATAGATTGTCCATTCACCGGAGAGGATCCGATCCTATAGATTACCACAAGTTAACACCATGTATTTTTATTAGCTTTTGATTTTGTTAAGATTTGTAGCAACATACCTTGAGCTGCTGTTTCCCTTGCCAATGCATCTGAATGTGCCTCCTAACTTCTTCATCAATTTTACCAACATATTGCTTCAAAGACTCTGGCTTCAAGAACGGGACAAGTGCACCTCTGACTCTGCTATGATCTTTGCCACTCAGTTCAAGCAAGTTCCTGTCACCTAATATCATCTTAATGGACTGTGTTTGCTGGTTAACAATATTCTCATCGCGATTGGTGAATATAAACTTATTCGCAGCCTGTCCATGAATCAAAACAGTCGGTGTTCCAAACAGGCTTAGCTTTGAAATAGGACCATACTTGTTGATTCTGTCTTCAATCCATTTTTCTGCTGTGTTGGCGCGCATAGCGCGAAGAAGGCCAAGGCTTTGACCAATAATGGGAATTCCAAGTGAACCTGGAGGGACCCTTTTGGATGGTTTGGTTCTTTTTAGCAGAAAGAGAATTGGAATGAGTAAGAGGAGAGCAACAAGAAGAACACTAGCCATCATGGTTCAAGACTTTGTTTTTCAGGTTCTGGAATATCCTGATATGATCACATGAGAGTGTTTTATTGATGCTTGTATAAGAGGATCTGTCTTTTTCTTTGATTCCTTAGTTCCAAGTTTTCAAATAAAAACAAGCCGGCTATCAGGCTATATACATTATTAAAACTTTTTTCATATATAATATCCATTTATCTATATTAAATCTAGTGGCAGGATAGAAGCTGTCACCTCGTTTTGCCAGTTGACAAATGCTAAAAGTATCAAAAGACATTGTTTAACACATCTGAAAATGTAAATATGTATATAAAGTTGCATACACCCTCTATTGCACAATATGTCAATGAAGTATTAATGTATGTTTTTATATTATATTATTTATTACTCTCTATGTTTTCAATTCTTTTAATTTATATTTCCCATATTATTAATGAAGGGTCATTTTGTAAAGTATGTCATAATTGCTCTATTTTTTCTTGCAAGATTAATTAAATTTTTTAATTTGTCATATGTGAAAGTGACATATATTTTAAAACGTAGAGAGTATTTTAATAGATTCGAGTATTTTAATAGATTCAAAAGGGATATAAATATACTTAACATTTTATTGAATAATTACCTTGTTAAACAATGTTTTTTATACGCTCGTTACCGGGACCATTTTATGTTTATCATGCCAAATCTATCATGTCACAAAGTGTGTCTCGATTGGTAAGTCTTTAACCATGTGGACAAAAGTTTGATTACATGGAAATGAGTACAAAATAACATATATTATGAGATATCAACCCATTAAAGTATCTCACAAAGGTTTATAATCGAATTCATGTATAAGTCTGTTCATCAATAGGAGAATTTTAAAATTGAATTCAAGTCAGAGCTAGTACGAATGTAAGATACGATTAGAAGTGTCAACTAACAACATAACGGGAAAAAAGTTCTACTTGATCCTTGGTTTATCAGTTCAACCATAGTTTAATTATTGAACCTTAAACTAGTGTTAACTTTCTATTTTGATTACATTGCATTTGGATGATGACCTCGTTAGTATATACTACATTAACATTATGCATATGGAATGATATCAAATATTGGACTGCAATTGATTCGGAAATAAATTATGTTGTGGGATATCTTGAGTGGGATAAGCTACGTAGTATTCGTTCCTTTCCTTTCCTTTGTAGTGTTTTTAAGGTTTCTTACACTAATAAAGGGAATTATTTATTTATTTTTATGGAATTATTGTTCTTTTTATGATAATACTCTTAGAGATTCATTTTTTCATTGGACCAATTTTTCTTTCTGCAATAAATATTTAAGGATATAATTGACAAAAATAATTGAATACTGTAACCTGAACTTTGAAAATATCAAAAAGTGATATTTTTTTCCTAAAAATAGTTATTTTTTAATGATATAGTTGCCAATATCTATCATTTCAAATGATTATGTGATATACTTTTTCCTACCAAACACTCGTTTCAAGAAGTGGGCACGAGACCAATGCCTTCATGTAGTGGTTGGTACTTTTATCTCTTCTAAGGATTCTATTTCCGACTTTGGTGTGATGACCAATATAAGACTTATTCAGAGTTCTATTAATTACTTAGTTTCCTTTGATAAGAGAGATGCATATTTGACGAATCATTCTCTTGCAAAGAGGCTTCTTCCTGATTGCATTTTCCAATTAATTCTTACTGATACGATATAAAATTACTTATATTCATATTTGTTCCATAAATTACTCCTTCCTGATTGCATTTTCCAATTAATTCTAACTGATATGATATAAGCATCTTACATTCCAAAAAAAAATATAGGTGTTACACAACTAACCAGAAGAGGCAGAAGTGATGCACTGTAAAGAACCAGAAATGGCACGAGAATATCAGGAGTTGGGAGTGGAAGACACAAAACATAGAAGATTAAATAACACTTCTGTCTAAAACATAACATTCAAGATGTTCACGTCAGAACCTAATATAAATGCTGACAATGTAACTTATGCCAGATTTCATATAAAAGGTAGAATCACAAAAAGAAATGAAAATTTGCACGATAGTCAAGTAATAGGTCATAATACATTTCATTTGGAATTTTCATCTAATAATTTGTGAATCATGTAACAAATAAGCGTCTATTTTGCATTTAGGAAGACCCCAATGCTTAATGAAGAAAAAGAGGAAAGGATTAACAATAGGAACTGCTTAAAGAATAATACAGTAATGCCCAATTCTCTTATATAAAACAACAACAACTATTTGTTCCAAACTCTGAAATCACTAAGCACAATAATACATCTGAACCATCTAAATCATATGCAGGTCACCCAACAATCCAACATATTCGTATTATAGTATACGATGAATCACTTTATCATCAGTCAGCCTTAGCAGTAGCAGTAGCAGGTATATGATTGCCACCAGTTGCTAGTTTGTACAGATAAAACAGAGTCATGATACCACTGCACAAAAAGAAAAGGAAATTTTTTTTAACTCCAGATACAAAAACACACATTGCTCTTCTAAGAAAATGAAATCAATGCACATTCATAAGTAGCGGTTTAATAATACTAACAAACAACAAAAACTTGCATAAGTTTACAAATGCATATATTAAGTCAAGAGAAGAGACCATCAAGACTAGCAAACAAACAAAAATCTGTCAAGTACAATAGTGCTTGATTTCTGAAATGATATTTGGAAAATTATATATAGATCTTCAAATCAACAAGATATTAAAACAAATCAAAAGAACTTTCATTAAACAAGGTCAGGATTCATAGATTTGTGTCAAATTGTAAAGTGAGGATTGCCAAAACTTCATAAACTTTGACCAGGGCTATTGTGTGGAGTGCTTAGACTATTCAAGTGACCCAACATCACATTTAGAATAAGTTCAGATAGTATATTAGATTTTGAACTCAATTCAAGTATTCAACCCCTAAAATTAACTTGTAAGGCACGATAACTGCCCAAACTTTATAAATTTTATCACAAAGGTTTTCTTTTATTCTTAAAGTAAATGGTATGGTGAAAACTTCATTAGCTAGAAAAATAAAAAATAAATACATCCGTGAATGCATTAACTATTCGTAAATGACAAGTTCATAGATTTATAATCTACAATACAACAGCTTATCCAATAATAAAAACCCTTTTTTTGACAGAATCCAATAACTACATCTTGCATTAACTCAAATTTAATTCCTACAAATAAAACTAAGTACATAATCAGTCCTTTTAATTACCTTAGTCCTGCAATCATACCAGCAGGCATAATCTTAGACGTTTGCAAGTAACGCTGTCCCATGATCCATGTTAGCACACCTGCACAAACTGTTTTGCAACACACAAATTAGTACTTATTTATATGTTCGGTTCCACTTTTGGAGGAGGCAAAATTGATTCTAAACATGTAAAACTTATTTTGACATGTTTTGATTATGCCTCCAAAATTGTAGCTTCCAATTCAAAAATTGAGATTCAAACTCAAATTTCTTGTTCAACTCACTTTTACATCCAAACAAACATAGATCACTTGACTTGAACTAAATTTTAATCAGAATCAATCTTTCAAAGTGAATTCACTCAAAATCAATTTTTGTCAGAATCAAAAACATATGCACATTAAATAAAAATGCAGTCAAAACATAAGCTTCATTTTTTAATGCATTAATTATAAGAAAAATCCACAAAATACGAATCAAAATCATAAAAGAAAACACTAATTACAACGATTTCATTAAATCACGATCTATGAATCATAAACAATAATGAAATGAAAAAAGAGCATACGGATCTCGATGGCGAAAGCTAGGTAAGAGTTTTTCCGCTTCCCGAAAGCATTGAGACTGAGATAACCGGCGAGGACGAGAAGCAACCCGGTTCCGACGCCGCCGGCGAGAGAAGCGGTGCTTCCTTTCTGTATGAAACCGAATAATCCTCCACCGACCATTACCAATCCGTAGGGAATTGTGAAACAGAAATCGTGCATTTTTTCTTTCTCTCTTGAATTGAAATGAAGTTTGAATTTGTGAGAAAATTTGGATGAATTTGAAGTGAATTGGAACAACGATTCAGAGAATGTGTCTTCTTTGAGGCGTGTGGAATACACACACAGGTCAACGAACTAGAATACCGTTTATTTACTAAATTGTCCTTGCTCAATAAACATGGAGTAGTATTTACTTTTTAATTCTTTTTTTTTTTGGTAAAAATTTACTTTTTAACTCTAATTTGAAGAGATTAAAACTTAATCTTATTTAAAAAAAAATTAAAGTAAAAAAAAGTGCATTAAGTCTACTAGTTATGAATGTGAAAAGATTCATTCATAAGAAAAAACTTTTGGAAAAAAGAATATTAAACTATTGGTCAAACATTTATTGTGCAAAGACTTTTTGATGATTGGTCAAACATTTATTTTGAAAATTCTTTTACAAAAAACAAACTTTAGGGGTTTACGTTCATAACTACTCCCTCCGGTCACATTTATAAGCAAAAATCAACTTTTTAGATTCATTAAATAATTAATGTATCTAGTCATATTTGTAGACCATGTACATTAGTCATTCAATGAATCTAAAAAATTATTTTTTGCTTATATATGTGACCGGAGGGAGTAGTAGACTTTTTTTTTTTCACAATATGAATGTGAAAAGTTTGAGAATGTGTTTGCTTTCTTTTCAATGATCAGGTTTTATAGTTTGGTTGTTCCGAAGCCAAGTTCCCAAAAGTTTGAGAATATATTTTCACTATTGTTATTCGAAAACGTGAATAATCAACTTGGAGGCCGGTGCTGAAGAATTTTCACAATAAGTGTTTGATCAATCATCAAAAAGTCCTTGCATATTAAGTCCACTAGTTATTAAGTGTTTGACCAATCATCAAAAAGTCCTTTCAGAATAACTATTGGGTAAACACTTATTGTGAAAACACTTATCACGAGCACTCCTGCGGCGGCAAAAGGAGTAATGATCCAAGCAAGAGCCACTCCCAAAAATGGTAATTATGGTAGTTTTGATTTTCATAGTAGTTTTCAAAGCTTCCGGAAGGAGCCATATAGCATGGTCAAAGCTAAAACTCATTCTGCAAGTGGATCAATAAATATAAAAAATAAGGAAATGATTAATTTAGAAAAATATATGTGTAAGAAGATGAAATCATTAATGATGTTAAACTACAAAGGAATATGTGTAAGACATTATTGCAAAGTAGGTTTTGGTTAGTGATGCAAGGTCGGGAGAAGGGGAGAGTTCTTCGACGTTGGTTAAAAGTTGTATGTTAAAAAAGAAGAAGAAGAAGAAAGATAGTAATTACATTGGACTCACCCAAACTAGTAATTACCTTGACAGAAAAAAATAAATAGTTTTTGTAATTAAGCTTTGAGATGTGATTGTGTGAGGTGGTAAAGCTTTTGGTGATTATGTGAGATGAGGATATAATATAATAAGAGGAGGCTTATGATGTGCACACTTAGATAGACGAGCAACGTCGTTTGTTATGGATATTACTATCAATTTGGTTGACGGGACATACATTTTTTTATAAATACATGTAAAAACCAAATTAAAATTCTAATAGACTAAGAACAAGTAAAACAGCAAATACAATAAAATATAAAGGCGTATTTTTCGCATCTTCATAAGGAGAAAATATTTGGTCATAGCCCATTTCCTGCATTAGTAGTTGAGATTTGTTTCAATTTGGTTTTCTTGTAATTTCGTATGAATTGTTCTCGTTTTGATAAAAAAAGAATGTAGGACATGGCTAAACATCATGTTGCGTATGACTTTTTAGTCTTATTTAGTAAGTGTTTGGTTATCTTGTGATAAAATTTAATTTTGACTAAATTGATTCTGTAAAATTGATTCTAACTAAAAATGAGTTATTGATGTAGAAATCAATTCTACATCTATCAATTTTAGCTCCTTCAAGATATATGTATGTGTGCACGGTCGAGTGCAAGGGGTAGCACTTTGATGGTTCTGGTGCATTTGTCTCTATCTCTCTCATAACCAATAATTCTTTTAAAAAAATATTATTTTAATTGTTCAATCATCACCCTCTTTCATCTAAATTACGCTAAAGTCACCAAACCACCTAACACAAAGTCACTGAAGTGCCATCTGGTTGCAAGCGTGCGGACGTGTGTTTATTTTCTTTTTGATTAATGAGTAAGTTTTGTCAAAATTGATTCAAATATACAATGAATTAGTTTTTTTTTATTATTTTTTTATATATCATACTGCCATTTTATAAATATTAATCATTTTTGTCAAAAAAAAATATTAATCATTTAAACAATTAACTTTCTGCATTGCACCGATCCAAGCACTAGTTTAAAAAAATTGCATTAAGTCTACTAGTTTAAAATTATGAACTCGCAAATCCTATTTTGATTATTAAAGTGGTTTATTCATTAAATCAAGATATAGCTCATCTCTATCACCTATGTCTAATTTTATTTTTCTCTTGGAACTCATAATATTTTTTACTTAATTCCAGTAAATTTATTTTTGTACTCAATTAAAAACAATATTAAAACCTTTTATTAAAGAAAAATATTAAAACAAATTGAAATGAGCATAAAACAAATTGGTAAAATAGATAAAATTTATTCATTTATATAAAATATTTACAAATAAAATGTATAACATATTAATTTTGCTCGGCATTAAAAGCATAAACACAAAGAGTTGTGGAAATGAAAACCACAATAGGAACACCGATCAATGGAGGAAAAACAGTAGTAATAGTGTCAACTACAATCTATGGCTCCTAACATCATTTGAATCAAGTTGGTCATAGCAAGGAGTATGAATGTGCTTCTTAACAATGCCTGAGATAGTAATGAAGAAGCGAAGAGCACGACTGCGACCAACATCACTGGTATAGTAGCTGAGAATTGTCGTGATAAAAAAAGCTATGCCACCAGATATAAAGAATGATCCAAAATACATACACATGATACTCCCTCCGTCCCTATATGTAAGCACCATTTTATTAGAGAGAAATAGTGCTTACATATATAGACGGAGGGAATATCTTATAAGATTTTTGGATACACCGATGTCGGGTGTACATTTGGGATCAATGTTAATGTTGTTGCTGGGCCATTTCATCTTTTTTGTTGTTTTAATTTTTATTTTATTTTTTACAAATTTCAGAAATAAAAATCGAATTTAGAATATTTTGTTTAATTTAAATTGAACAAATTACGACATGATTTTCACTTCATTATAACACTAATGTCACATCGTCAAAATTGAGAATGAGATTGATAAGAGTAAAAATATACTATTCCTTTCAATATATTATATTATTTTATTTTATATTTGTATACTACACATATAATTTCTAATATCGGCCAAGTTTTGATGGCTTATCTAATTGGATAACTAAAACCAATATTTTTTGGTTAAAAGATTTGAAACATTAAATGGTATGCTAGTCAATGATTTAAATAGTTTTTGGTTAAATGACTTTTGCTATGCGCGCGCACGTGCGTGCGGGTAAACACAATCTTATTTAATATGTCTTTTTTTGTTTGTTTGTGGTGGTCGTGATTTGAACTATGATCTTGCATATATTATGTATTGTTCTTACCAACTGAGCTAAGAAATATATCTAATC
>Ga0099826_10003312_pt1 | contig 10874 bp, 15 predicted proteins | sample Mtrugardesep15_FD_76830 | JGI IMG/M metagenome (GOLD analysis project Ga0099826, IMG submission 76830) | Root nodule microbial communities of legume samples collected from California, USA - M. trunc garden sep15 | ecosystem: Host-associated > Plants > Roots > Nodule | place: USA: California...
TATATGTTTATATTGTATAAAAAAAAAAGAGAATATATATATATATATATATATATATATATATATATATATATATCTTACAGTTTAACTGTATGAGATGGAAATTATCTAAAATTATTTTAGGAACACTACATGTACTGCATGAATCGAGCCACATCAATCGAGCCACTGCATTTTCCATGAGTAGGACGGTGACTGACTCTGGTCCGCGTTTATCAGTCAGCCATCTGCTGCCTTAAGGACATTTTCTGCAATGCCGATTGGATTGAACCACCAATTGACATGTTGGCGTAATTCAGCAAAGTTCGATACTTTCTCATCCTTTAGGAAGAGATCAGCGACAGGAGGCAATGCTGCCATTATAGGTTGCGCGATGAGCAATGTCGGATTGGCAACATTGGAGATGAAATCAATCTGGGAGATACATATATTTGTTTTTGTCTCATACGATGACTTATCGACATAGAAGATGGAGGAACCAATTAAATAGTTGAGGAAACCTATACAATCTTAGACGTAAACAAAGTGTGTTATTGTTTTCAGTATTCTTGATCGGTTCTATAATATTAAACATTACTATCAATACAAGAGTATTTTTGCTTTCTTTCAAGTTTATCCATGGATCCATGTTTCATAACAGAAATTGACATTATTTTGATTTTTGAAAAATGCGTTGAGTCACCACATTTAAACATTTATTAAACTTATATCATGTTTTGAACCAGTGCATCATTAGAATCCTGAAGTTGCTCCAATAATCTCACCACATCATCCATTTTTGGTCTACTCTCCGGTCGAATATTCACACATTGAATTGCAATGTTAGCTACTTTCATTGCTTCATACGACGAGTATTGGCCTTCTATACGAGAATCCATGAATTCATATATCTTGTCTTTGTTGAAGAGTAATCACTTGGCCCAGTCAACTAAACTATATTCCCTGTATGATCTGTCGTTATCCAGTGCACGTTTCCCTGACATAATTTCCAGGAGAACAACCCCGAAGTTGTATACATCACTCATTTTGGTTAGGCGACCTTCAGAAAAATGACAAATAGAAAAAATGTTAGGAGTAAAATTGTATGTTTTTTTTTTCTTCTGGTAAACTATAATAATCGTTGATGATATTGGCTTGAGAAAGATTGAGCTACATGCTTGTATATACTCGGGTGCTGCGTAAATATGGGTCCTTCTTCTTCCCATATATATCATGTCTGAGTCAATCATATCTATCTCTGGTATTTCTCTTGCCGACCTAAAACTATATAGTTTTGCATTGTAGTTCTGTCATTGACGAAGGAATTTACAAATCTGGTTAGACTAGTAAGCTCTCCATCTCTAAGACTGTTATTGTAAAATCAACGAATCCACTTACAGAATCAATCAAGATTTTAGAAGTTTTGAAGTCTCGATATATCACTTCGACCTCATCGTTGTGAAGAAATGCTAGACCCTTAGCAACATCAAGAGCTATGTTCATTCTGATTTTCCAAGCGAGTGGCTGGAAGTTAGAATCCTCTGCTCCATAAACTTTAGATTGGTAGAGATGAGATTTTGAGGGGTTTAATATACTAACTTATATCAACAACAAAAAAAAACATGAAAAAAGAGACAATAATAGATTAGGAGGAGGAAAATTAATAACATACTTGTAAACAAATTATCATGCAAACTTCCCTTGGTAAAAAATTCATATACCAAAAATCGGAAATCATCCTCTAAGCAGTAACCAATGAATTTCACAAGATTAGGATGATGCAGCTTTCCCAAGTAGTTGATTTCTGTCTAAAGTACAAGATTAATTAGTCACATTCAGTGAATATCTAAATTGTCATATGTCACCATATATTTTGCTACCAAAAACAAGTTGCATAAACTAATTTGATATTTTCGTAACTTCAAAATGAAAGTAAACGACACTTACCAACCATTCATTGAGTCCCAGTTAGTTGCCTTCTTGGTTAAGCCTCTTCACAGATATGGCAAATCCAATACCTGGTTTAGTCGGGGCTAATGTGTGCTCATCGATCCAACCCTTATACACACAACTAAATTCTCCTTCACCGACCATACTATCCGGATGAAAGTCCCTTGTCGCGGTTTTTAGTTCATCGAGTGTGAAACACTTCAAATTGTTGGATTGCAATATCTCAGTCCTAGAAGTTAGAAGCACATCCACTGGTGAATCCAAAAGATCATCTTCTCTCGCAACAACCTTTGAGTTCAAACCTACCCATATCACAATAAAAACATGAACTAATTCTTGGGCCTTATTCTGGCAACAATTCTCCCCTTATAATTTCAATGGCATTAAGTCATCTTATAATTTGTTATACAGTTCTATTTTTTGGAAAACAGAGACCAACACACCAGAAGAAGAGATTATTTTCTTGTGTTAACCTTTTGGTTTCTAGTGGAAAGAGTTTATATAATAGAGAGTTCCGCCGCAAAGTAAGTGAAGTCTGACAAAAAATTGTTTCACACAAAAATCAAACTCTGATTCTTATGAATGATCTGTCTTAAATAGTTTCACACAAAAATCAAACTCTGATAGAAGGTATAACAACATTATTGCAATATATCAATTAATTCATTGGATCTCAAAATATAACTCACAAATTATTCAATTTAAGCAAGTCTTTATGGTTTACTTAAAAAAAATTATCGTTACGCATATAGAGCTAAAAAATGCATTATAAATGTAGAGCACAAATATAAGCTGACCAAGTAATGACAAAATTATTCTTCAAAAAAAAAAGTAATAAGAAAATTAAAATAAAAAAAGGGAAAAAAAGGACAAATAGAATAACATTAGCCATACCATTATGTGTAGGACTCTCAACCTTAGCCCTTGCACTAAAGCAGCAAGCCATGAACAAAGAACTCTTGGATTGGACCCCTTCTAGTCTCTTGTTAATTTTCAGTGTAACCAGAAGAATGCAGCTACAAGTACTATAATTTTTAGTCGCACAAGACGTAGAACAATAAAACACCATTCATACAGCTAAATAAACTAATTTAGATATATGCTTTCGTTTCTGTTTAAGCAACAAATAGGCAATTATACTATTAAGCGAGGAAGCGTTTCGGCCGACTGAAGAATATGCAATGCGAGAGTAGCCGAGCGATTGAGCTAATTCTCTCTCAAGACCACTAACTCATGACATGAGTCATCAAATATGCGATGCTAGAGTAGCCGAGCAATTGAGCTAATTCTCTCTCAAGACCACTAACTCATAACATCTGTCATCAAAAGCTCAGAACTGAGTTATAACATAGTGCGATCAGACAATGATGTGACAAAGCCACGATAGCTACTCACATCACCAGTAACTGCTTCGAGAAATGTGGGAGAAGTCACAATCTCTAGATAAGTTGTGCACAAAGGACAATGTCTACAAATAATTCCAAAGTGAGGAGATTGAAGCCAAACATGGGACGACACAATTCCACCAACAAAGGAGTTATCATGTAACACCCGTGAAATTAGTCGAATGAAGGTTTAAGCACTGTAGACCTCTCTGTTTGGATAGTAAGCAATAGTTACACTTTAAATACTATGCTCATACATTATAATTAACACATGCAATCAATCAAGCAAGTTTATTTCACACTTTTTTTTTATCCCTTTAGCTTTATGTTTTTATTTATGTTTTTCTTACTATATCTTAAACCCAAAAACAACCATACCTAACACTGTACAGAAGAAGTTAGGCACCCACAACCGAGGGATAAAGTTCCTCCCTCAACATCAATCAAACGCTGAAAGCAAAGGAAATCAAATTTAAGGAAAACCCTGCAGTCCTTTGATAAATTTAGCTTCCATTAACAATTTCACATTCATATGCTATATCTGGCTTAGTGTAACAGGTATGGGGTTATTACACCACGAGCAAAATAGGACTAAGAGAGAGAAGTCACAATGATGAATACAGTGTAATAAGTGTAGTACAATCTAGCTCAGTAGTACCATATCAGTGTGTGTGTATATGAATTGTACTTCAGATTTTCATATTGAATAAGATGAATACACTTTTCTCTCATTTCATATTATGGTATCATTTCCCTTTCTCTAAGAGGTTGTTACGATTCTAACTACCTTTTTCCGCTGCGTTCATCACAATTTCTCTTCTCTTTCTTGCATTTTCCTTTGTTTTCTTGCAGTTTCTTGGTGAATCCTTCGTGATTTCATCGTAATTCTTGTTATCTCATCTTCTCATTTGATATTTTTCTCATTTTGCATTTTATGCAACATCTTTTCTTCGAACAAACTTTTCTTGTTTCTCTGTTTTTCTTGCCTGATTCCTGTGATATTCATTTTAATCTTCTTCGTTCGAACCTCTATATCATCATGACTCCTCATCAAATTCCACAGATTTCGCAACAATCACAAGTGAATACTGATTCTATTTTCTATGTTCATCCAAGTGAGGGTTCAAATTCTGTTACAGTTACTCCTCTTCTTAACTGGTTCGAATTACTTGGCTTGGAGCAGATATATGCAACATGTTCTTGGTGCGAAGAACAAACTCGTCTTCATCAATGGATCAATACCTATACCTGATTAGATGACTTGAATCACAATGCATGGGAACGCTGTAATCACCTTATTCACTTGGATCATCAATTCAGTTTCTTCTCAAATTGCTCAGACTATTGTTTTCCATGAAAGAGCAATTGATGTTTGGGAAGAACTCAAAGAACGATTTTCTAAAGCAGATTTTATTCCCATTGCTTCTCTACGTTCAGCTATCAACAATTTGAAGCAAGGTTCTAAGTCTGTGCTTGAGACTTCACAGAGATGAAGACACTATGGGAGGAGCTCAATTCACAATGTCTTATGCCTCGTTGTACTTGTTGTCAGCCCAGCCGTTGTGAAGTTATGTGTTCTGCTCGAATTCACCGTTTGGAGGATCAAGTAATTCAGTTTCTTACTGGCTTAAATGATTATTTCAATGTTGTCAAGACAAGTTCTTCTCATGGATCCACTCCCTTCAATTAACAAAGTGTATTCTTTGGTAATACAAGAAGAAAGCAACAATTGCAGTGTCTCTATTCCTCCCTCCAGGGAGGATTCAAGCATTCTTGTTAATGCTTCTGATGCTAGGAAACATTTTGGGTGTGGTAAAGGAAATGCTGGTACCAAGAACAAGTCACGTTTTTGCACTTTCTGCAATCGTACCAATCACACTGTGGAATTCTGCTATCAAAAGCATGGATATCCTAAATCATTTGCTTTGCAATCTATTGCTCCTATTCCTTCTCATTGTAATATAAAGCAAAATAAATTTTTTCAGTCTGTTATAAATAGTTCAGTTTCTAATATTCTTGTATCTGCACTTTGGCACTTTAGATTGAGATATTTGTCCAATCAAAGATCGTCAAATATGCATAGTTTGTACCCTAATTCTATTGTCATTAGTAATTATGCATATTAATTAAACTAGTTTCCCACTACATTTTTTCTTCTTTCTAATAGCTTATTGTTGAGAATCACACACTTTAATCGTGTGGAGATTTCGGATTCCAACTCATACCCACAATATTAAATGTTCATGCAAATAGAAACAAAAATGCAATACTTGTGTTATTGCTATTTTGGCTCTGTTAGTAGTTCTGTTGCAAACAAAAAAGTGTGTGTTCTACTCACTTGAAAGGTTCAAATGTGCAGGAATGAACTGACAAATCCATCGTACAACTCTATCACATGATCACTGTGCAGAATCATTGTTAACACATGGACACAATCTTTGCCTGATAAAAAAACCTTTACCAACACAAAACATAACCATATTGTCTCTATACATGTTTTTTGTATTTAAAACATCTTTAGTGCAAACATTGTGCATTCATCAAACACAAGTCATAGAAGAAAAGGGAAAACAAGGCATTCTTTTCTGATATTCTAGCTTCAAGCATTGCCAAAGATGTCAAAAAATGAATACTCTGAGTTATTAAATATTGAGGTCCCTTTATCTTCTAATATTTTTTATGTTCATTTCGCTTTTTATGACTAAATTTATTTTCAAATATTAATTCATTATATTTGTTAATATTTCACACACAGACTTTTGTTCTCAAACTTCACATGAACTGTCAAGGGTGTAGGACCAAAGTCAGGAGAGCACTCAAAAAGTTGAAGGTAAAGTTTTAACTTTTTTACTCTTATTACGTTTAAGAGGTTAGAACTTATAGCCATAAACAAAAGGAAGTTGGAAGAAAAAATACGAGTTGCAATAGTACATATATGTCATGTAAAAGAATTTAAGAATATAATGGAAACAAAGCATGAATAAACATTGAAAATTGAGTACATAAGTTACTAACAAGCCATTGGCAATTTAAGTTGTGAGATTTTATGTTTAAATTTCAACATTGAAAACAAAGAAACCGTTGAGCATTTTCCTAGAAGCAATTCTTTGTTTAATTTGCATTTCGTTTCTCGTGTCAAATTATTTTCAAGGCTTAAATTGAGGCATATCTCAAAATAATATAAGCAGTTCATTTTCTCTTTCAAGTTTCAATTTCCAAATTTACAAATAGAAGATGTAAGTAAGCCATATTCTAATGCTTATCTCCAAAACTGATTTACATATATGTGTCAGGTGTTTATGAGGTAGACATTAATGCAGAAGAACAGAAGGTAACAGTCACAGGCATTGTCAATCCTTCAACATTGGTCCAGAAGTTAGCCAAATTAGGTAGACATGCAGAAATTTAGAGTGAAGATTACAATCAAGATACAAAGATCATGATAATATCAATGACAATAATCAAGAATATATAACAAATGAGCCAAGTGCCTTTGAAAATCAGTATATGATTCCCACTTTCTATGACAAAGATAGCTATGGATCTGAATGGTGTTATGATAATAAGGATATCAATCAACATTTGGCAGCACCAACAGCAGGATTGTTTTATGAAAATTTTGACAATAGGGACAATGACAATGTTACCAGAATCAATGAATATCCCAAATGGAGGCCTGCAAATTTTGAAGAGAATATTTATGGAACTAATTACTCTGGCTTAGGGAGTCAAGGATAGCCTCATAACATGCTTAAAGAGCAATCAACATTATTGTGTGATAGACATTTCATTACTTTTGAAATGAGTTTTTATAGAAGCGAGACGTGGTGCCATATCCCATAGTTAGAATGATAACTAAGGTTGCTGACAAAAAAATATTGGAATGGAAGAAACTAACTTTTGTTACGAACATTATGTAACGTTTCTAAATATTTATTCAAAAATCAAAATAATGTCAATGACTATATATTTGATGTAGAGACTAATCAAAGCTTCTGACTCCACCAACTGCGTCATTCTAATCCTGAAGTAGTTCCAATGCCCTCACCACCTGATCAATGTTTTGTCTATTTTCCCTATCAGACAGACATTGAAATGCAATGTGAGATACCTTCCTTGCTTCACGCAGTGAGTATTGGCCTTCTATATCAGGATCCATGACTTCAAAGATCTTGCGTTGTTTGGCCCATTCAACTAAACTGAATTCACATGGTCTCCTGTTTATATCAAATGCCCGTTTCCCTGACATAAGTTCTAGCAGAACAACTCCAAAACTGTATACATCACCCTTTTTGGTTTCGTAACCTTAAACCCAAACACAATGGGAAGAAGTGTTAGGAATGATACTGAAGGTAATATTAATTTTATGATGTTGTAGTAAAATGCAACAATATTGTTGGTGTCAAACAAAAATATTTATAGCACTGGTGAGTATATTTAAAGTTGTTTGTACTTTTTTTAATACAAAGACAGCCAAAGTCCAAAAAGAAAACTACACCAAAACTAAACGAGGAGTAGCAACTCATCTAATATCAGGAATAAGTAACTGAGTCAACTGAGCCGGACATGACTCATAGACATTCCAACCATCACGAGAGCGAATCCCGCCCTATATTAGTTGGTATAATACAAGGTTTTCAACTTATTGGCTTGATTCAAATCTAGAAACTATGCTACTAAATTTCCTTAACAATTTAGATAGACAATCAAAAAGATATTTCATTTTGCGATTTTATGACTAATAAATGGTAAATATATTGTCCATATCAAATTTCATTTTTAACATATTTGTGCAACCCTTAAGTTTTCCCTTACTATCTCACTTAAAAAGTTATAATTTAATTTCTAAAACAGAAGATATAATTTCAAATTTTGGCTTAGACATAGAAATATTTTGGGTCATACTGAAAGTAACACCACAATAATAGTTGGGGAGGGAAAGGGTGGCAAATGAAGAGTTGTATACTGTTTGTGAAATGAAATATAGTAAAGAAAACTGCAGCTGCCAAAAGAGGGAAGCTTTGATTAACTAAATGAAGGCCTAAAGACTAAAGACTGCCTTGTCTTTAACCGATTCAACATCATGGAATTGCCGGTCCAAAGACTCATTCATTATGTGCAAAGCATGATCATATGGTGAAATAGGTAAATGGTGTGCAACAATCACTTGCTGATACTAGCTTGAAGAAGATTAAGTTACCTGTCGAGAAATAATCGGCTGCTGCGTAGATGCTCATAACCCTTCTCCTGTTGTGCGGAGCATCATATTTATCCAACCCAAAATCGGATAACTTTGCATTGTGGTTCTGTTATTCACATAAAGCATTTAGAAACCAGGTCTAACTTGTATATTAACTCTTCATCTTTTAAAGCTTGAAAGATCAATAAATCCACTTACAGAATCAATCAAGATATGAGAAGTTCTGAAATCTCCATGTATCACATTGACTTCATCACTGTGAAGAAATGCAAGACCCTTAGCAGCATCAAGTGCTATCTTCATTCGCATTTTCCATGAGAGTGGCTGGAAATCAGACCCCCCTGTACCATATACAATAGGTAGATAGAGATGAGAATTTGAGGGGTTTAATATACTAGCTAGAAAATGAAGTCCATAAATAAAAAACCTCGGAATAAAACATAATAATAGAAGGAAAATTAATAACATACTTTCAAACAAACATTTGTGCAAACTTCCCTTGTCCAAAAATTCATATACCAAAATGGGGTAGAAATCCTCTAAGCAGTAACCAATCAGTTTCAGAAGATTAGGATGACTCAGCTGCCCCATGTAGTTGATTTTTCTCTGTAATAAAGTGACATCACAATAGATTATAAATATCTAAAATAGCACCATCTATTTTCCTACAGAAGTTATATGAAACAATTTTCCAAAACTAATTTTATACTTTCCAACTTCAGAATCCAACTAGTTCTCAAGTTTTGAGGAAAGTTTTCGAATGACACTCACCAACCATACACCGTGTTCTTGGCGGCTCCCTTCGTTAATCTTCTTCACAGCAACTGTAAAACCATAACCTGCTTTACCAGGGGCTAATGCGGCATCATCGATCCATCCCTGACTATCTGGAACCAAGTTCCCTGTCGCAGTTTTTAATTCCTTTAATGTGAAACACTTCAAATCCCATGAAAAGGTGGCATTGCTTCTTAAACCAATCATAGTATCACCTTCTCTCCCATCAATCTTTGAATACAAACCTGTCCATGTCAAAATTAAACATGAATTTAAGCCATACAATTCTCTTTTATACTCATATAATATTGCTTTTGGAAAAAGAAAGTATAAATTTAGTAACATCATTGTGATCATATAAAATACATTTTTTTCTCCAAAGGGACATTCTCTTGAAATAAGGTAATCATGGTCTTCCTACCTAAATCCAAGATTTATTCTCAATCAAAGACTGTGGAGATAGATCTTCATACCGAGAGGGAGTTTTTAAAGTTTCCATAACAGATTACCCCCTCAGAAAATAAAAACAAATTTCCATGCCAAGTAGCAAAATTTATTCACAAAAATACACAAGATGGGTCATTAAGAAATGAAAATGTGAATAACAATGTTATTTATTACCATTATGTGAAGGACTCTTCCTCTCAGTTTTGAACCTTGAGCTAAAGCAGCCACCCATGTCACTGTGCGAAGAAATCAATTATCAATTATAGGTTTAAATGTAGTTTTGCTTCCTTATTTTTGTAAAACCTAAATTTTGATCCTCTTATTTTAATTACACAATTTTGGTCCCTTTATTTTGATAAACCCAAAATTTTGGTCTTTCAATTTTTAATTGCGCAATTTTGTTCCTCTATTTTTGCACAACCGCAACTTTTAGTCCCCTATTTCATATGAGTTGTGTTATTTGAACAAACATTTGTATAATATCCATAAATTTACAAATGTCATTTGAACAAACATTTGTAGGTACTGACACGAAAATTAAAACAACCGAGAGAGAAAGTAAAAATATAACGTGAATATGAATGAGAAAATTGTCACAAAAATTATAAAAAAAATGGTTGTACAAATGTCATTTTTCATTTCATCTCTTATCTCTTATCTCTTATATTTATTAAAGTTAACCCGGACGCTAACTGTTGCCCTAATTTTAACCTAAATTTTATGCTTACTTTTACTGTATTACCCCTGTTTAATTAAACCCGTTTAATTTAATTAATTTAATCAAAATTTTATTTTCAAACGGAGAGTCTTATCTCTTATCTCTTATTATTTATTAAAGTTAACCCGGACGCTAACTGTTGCCCTAATTTTAACCTAAATTATATGCTTACTTTTACTGTATTACCCCTGTTTAATTAAACCCATTTAATTTAATTAATTTAATCAAAATCTTATTTTCAAACGGAGAGATCTCTTATCTCTTATTTATTAAAGTTAACCCGAACGCTAACTGTTTCATCCTATAATCGTTGCTCCTATTTTCAACTCATCGTTGCTACTTTGTTTTTACTAAACGAAGTCCATCCTATAACAGTTTCCTCCTATTTTGTTTCCCTGCTCCTACTTTGTTTGCAAGATAA
>Ga0099826_10003313_pt1 | contig 10873 bp, 4 predicted proteins | sample Mtrugardesep15_FD_76830 | JGI IMG/M metagenome (GOLD analysis project Ga0099826, IMG submission 76830) | Root nodule microbial communities of legume samples collected from California, USA - M. trunc garden sep15 | ecosystem: Host-associated > Plants > Roots > Nodule | place: USA: California...
ATATATATATATATATATATATATATATATATATATATATATATATATATATATATATAAACATCGAGAGAGATCATCTATAGATACTTCAAGAAAATTGAAGACAAACAACAAGAGATAAACATGGAGTGACAATACATGCATTGAAAGTGTTTAGGCTTTGTTTTTTGTCCATATTTAATATTTGATGTGGTCATAATGCATTATGCACGTACTTGAGGAATTTTGTTGAGTTAATTAATTTCAAACTACTTTTTTCTGTTTTGACAAAATCTAATAATCTATTGCGCCGCATTCTCTCAAACCACAGTGTAATTCACTCATTTATGCATGTACGAATCATATGCACAGTATTGTGAAGAAATTAATTAAGTCACATGCATTATACAAGTTCAAAAGATGGTTCAAAACTTTGAATCCATAAATTCATTGTCATCCAATTCTCTTTCTCTTCTTCCAAAAGTCAGATATAATTAATTGATTAATTTCAGTTTTAGGTGATCATCAAATAGTGATTGTTGATTATATGTCCACATAGCGCCATCTAGTAATTACAGTGCATATATACAGTTAAACAGCTAGCACAGGCTCTGCCGGATATGCATGCAGAAATTAAGAGATGTCAAATCTTTATTATTCGGTGTTGAAAGTATAGGGTATAATGTTGTGATTCATGGTGAATAACAGTTCAAATTTGGCTGTAGAATAAAAAAATAAAAAATAAAAACAGTTCAAATTTGGTTAAACATTAGGTATACTTTTCTAATTAGACTTTCTACATTGTTAACCCAATTTGAATTTTAGCCTTTTATGTTTATTTAATCTTTGTGTCAATTTTTTTTTTCTTTCTATGTATTCTTATTTTATAGTTAGAGATGATAAAGTGAGCCGGTCTGCCTCATTTGAACCAACCCTGCGATTAACGTGTCTAATAACGGAACACACCAACTTTGATAGGTGGTCGAAACTACCATATATCCCGCCTTGCCTTACTGTGGGCCGGGAGTTGACCTATATAAAAAAAGGGATAAATATGTTTTTAGTCCTTATAAATATATCAACTTTTCGTTTTAGTCCCTCTAAAATTTTCCTTCAACTTTTAGTCCCTATAAAATTTTCAATCACTACTTTAGGTCCCTATTTCTAAGTTAATTTTTGTATTTTTTAATGAAATTTTCCAGAAATGTGTAAAATATTGTAAAAAAATTTCCCAAAAAAAAATTAGAATTTTGTAACAAACCAAAAATTAAATATGAATTTTTAACAGTAAAAAATATAAAAATCTATTTTCTATATATGAAACTTAATGTCTACCAAAAATACAATCTTACACATTCTTAATTTTTTGACATGTCATCAAAATTATATCATTTTGTGTCTTTTGCTTTAATTTCCCCTATTTTCTTTCCCTTAAAAACAAATTAAAACAAACTCTCTCGATAAATCATAAAACAACACTAACTTAATTTTTTTTAAGAACAAACAAACTTAATCTCAATAAAAACAAATTCTCTTATAATTCAACTTCTAAATATCTAAAGAGTTAAACACAATTTACAATCTCTTTAAAAAAAACAATTTACATCTATTCTCTATATATGAAACTTAATGTCTATCAAAAATATTATCTTACCCCTTCTTAATTTTTTGACACGTCATCAAAATTATATTCTTTTGTGTCTTTTGCTTCAATCTCCCCCTATTTTTTCTCTCTTAAAAACAAATTAAAACAAACTCTTTCGATATATCATAAAACAACACTAACTTAATTGTTTTTAAAGAACAAACAAACTTAATCTTAATCTCAATAAAAACAAATTCTCCTATAATTCAACTTCTAAGTATCTAAAGAGTTAAAAACAATTTACAATCTCTCTTTAAAAAAAACAATTTACAATCTATTATCTTATTCTCTAATTATGAATGTTAATGACATGTAAAAATACAAGTTTGTCCTATGTTAATATTTTGACACATCAACATATATTTACCCTTTTGTATCTTTTGTAACAAAAGATCCAATTTAGTTGAGAGAGAGGGGGGGAGAGAGAGAGAGAGAGGGAGAGAGAGAGTAACTTTCAAAAGATTAATCAACCCTAAAAAAAACTCACTAATCACGGGTGCAACGCAATGAACTCATGTATGAGTGCGAAACCAAGTTAAAAAAAATGAAAAAGTGAATATATGCGTAGAATAACTAATGGATCGATCGTCAGCACGATATCAAAATTCAAGTTTTAAGAACTAACTAAATAAACAACAAGCATAAAAGCTCTTTTGAGCTTGAAGAACCAAAGTGTAGGCAAACATGAGACCTTAAAACCTGCAGATCTCAACATATTTAGAAACAACCGAGAATCAAATAAGTCAGGCCACCATTTCATATTATATAATAATATTTTATATTGTTGTTGATTATTAGTTATTATATCTTTTAGGTATATGACTATAAAAAACACTGAAAAAATGATAAATGAGCTACTAAATAATACAGTTATTCAATTCATACACGAGACTCATAACGACATCTTTATTATTTTGAATATTTTTACCATTTTTTAGTAATTAACTTTTTCATACGAGTATGAACTCGCTTAATTTTCGACCATTTTTTCTTTTCATTTCACATAGGTGATTTTTCCCAACTTATTGTTCCTCACTCAAGGTGTTATAATTTTTAAACTCTATTTATTAGTTTTTATCTTTAACGTCGACTTTATTCATTAGTTTTTTTTCTTTCTCAATTCATATAGCATTGCAATGTGCTTTGATGCATAACCCCCTTGCTTTGAATTAACTCGTGCGGAGCACGGGCCCGTGCTTAGCACGGGTTTGTTGCTAGTTCATATTAAATTTATGTTTTGTTAAAAAATTCTAATTTTTTCTGTGGGAGAGATTATTATAATATTATGAATTTTTCTGCAAAATTTTATTAAAAAATATGATTTCTAAATATGAGTTTACTTTAAAGGAGGGACCAAAAATGAAGATGAAAAAAATTTTAGATACTAAAAGTTGAAGAAATTTTTTAGAAGGACTAAAACAAAAAGTTAACATATTTATAGGAATAAAAACAAATTTAACCAAAAAAAATGCAATTAATAACAGTAGCGGCCTAACAAGTAACAACCATCATGAATTTCAACAAGAAATTCGATTCTAATCTGTTCTCTTCTAACTGTTGTATGAAAAAATATAAAAAATCTGTAATACATAAAACAAAAGAATTGGAATGTATACTTGTAGCAAAGATGAAAAGAAGGATATATATGTTTTTTTTTTGGACAAAAAGAAGGATATGGATGCTATGAACCATATATACTTACAATTTTACTAATCTGCAGGTTAAAAAAGAAAAAGTAAAGTAAGATTTGGCAAAAAAACTAAGTTTTTTAAATTGGTCATGACGAGCCAACCTACCATCCCACCATTATGTCGTTTTTCTATTGGGGTAGACCAATTTAAATAGTGATCAAGTTTAAAATCTCAACTCGTTCCGCCCAAAGTTAAAACTGAACGGGCTAACGAGCTCAATATGTTTTGACATTTGACACCACTATATTCGACTACTTGCTCTTGAAATCATTTTGGTTTATACATATATATGATATACCAGTATGTTGTACTGAGTGGTATGGGACTCGATTATATTAAACAAGCAATCAAGTGTTCACTTCTTTGATGTAAAGAAAACACATTTGAAATTGAAATGGAAAAATCTGTTTTTAAAAACTAGGGTTAAATATATGTTTGGTCCCTATAAATATACTAATTTTTTGTTTTAGTCTCTCTAATTTTTTTTTTAACTTTTAGTCCCTATAAAATTTTCAATAACTACTTTTGGTCCTATTTAAAATTTAATATTTGTATTTTTTAATAAAATTGAGCATAAATGTGTAAAATATTCCAAAAAACATTAAATATGAATTTTCAACCGGAAAAAGTTTAAAAATTCATATTAAATTCATGTTTTGTCCTTATAATATTATGAATTTTTCTTGAAAATATTATTCAAAAATATGAATTCTACATACGAGTTTACTTTAAAGGAGGGACCAAAAGTGAAGATGTAAAATTTTTGAGGGACTAAAAGTTGAAGAAATTTTTTAGAGAGACTAAAATGAAAAGTTGACATATTTATAGGAACAAAAAATATATTTAACCCTAAAAACTAATAATACATAAAAGTTGTTAGATTGAAAAATGTACCGGTCCTTTAATACATATTTACATAAAAATTGTTTGCAATCCAAAACGAAATTCTATTATAAAACCTAGCAAGACATAAACGCAATCCACAATAAAACCCTATAGTATAATAATTTTAAAATCCTATAGGGAACACAATTTTGTATTTGTCACCCCAATTACGTATAGGGAAGAAAGGAGTTGGGCCATGTAGTGAGAGAGGGATGCATACCGTAATATAATTTTATTTCTTAACAAGTTGATATTAAATAATGAGTGGGACAAACCGAACATACAAGCAACTATAATAATTGAGACAACTGCAAAATTCAATATTATGTATGAATGACTAAACTTCAGAACACAAACAAATATTTAGACTCAATCTCGTGAGGTAATGCATATGCATATGAGTTGCTGAATTTGTCCTATTCAGAGAAGTTAGCGTAAAGACAAGGTATAGATGAAAACAATGAATTTGTAGGAAGAGACTTCAGTGACTTTGCGTTGGATAATTTTGATGATTTTAGTGTAATTTCGATGAAAGAGAGTGATGATTGAATGGTTAAAATAATATATTTTGATGAGAGAGAATTATTAATTACGAGAGAAATAAATACAAAGGTACCCAAAAAAACCGAAGTTAAAGTCACTAAAGTGCTATCCAAATTTGTCCTATTTAGTTCAAGAATACTATACATTAAACAATATTAGCTTCTTCTCACATTGCTTGCATCATATATTCTCAAAACTAAGGACTAACAATGACTCATTTTCTTCGTTTGGACTATTTATCTCTCCGCACAAGTGCAGATAAATCACTTAAATCAGATAGGACCGTAAGGGTGACCAAAATTTTCCTCAACATGCTTAACTTGTTGCATTATCAGAGTTAGATTCAAAATATACACTTGAAAATATTTTATTTAATTTGCTTTGAAATGTAAATATGTAATGATCTCAACCACACATTGTGGCAATAGAAAAGATTGACTAAAAAAATACAACAAGCAGTGGCTGAGGATCAGTTGATCAAATTGTAAAATGTCTGACAAATTATGCTTACTTTTCTTATATTAATATCCTTCTGTAAATGTCTCCGTGAACTTAGCTCAGTTGATAGAGACATTACATAATTTATGCAGGAGAGAAAACCACTGACACCTTACTTTTCCACATTTAAAATGTATAAGTTTTAATCACTAAGTTCTTTCACAAAAGAAAATATCCTACGCGTAGCAACCCGCAATTCGTGCGGTACATTGTTGTTTATGTGAAACGATGCACCGACTCACTGCAACGGCACGTGTGCACGTGACACCTTAATCTCACACTTTTATTATTATTACTTTTCATCATCTACTTTGCTTTCTTGATTACTTGCACCATTAATTAAAATATTAGTATAATGTCTGTGTGTGTTGCATCTCGATGATGACTTTTTGGGGGCAAACCCCTTTCTTTGGTTTTGGGTTTTGATGATCACTAATGTTAAATTACTCTATTGCACTTGTGTAGGTGTACCATTTTAAAATGTCCAAGGAGTATTTGGATAAACTATTTAAATGTTTGATTGTTTTTATTATAAGCAAAAAATCAACATTTTATAAGTAAAAATGATGTATGTGGCTTGATTTATAATAAAAAATTAAAAATTATATACATTATTAGTTAAATGAATCTAAAATGAAGATTTTTATTTATAATAGTGACCGAATGATGTATAATTCATGTTAAATGTTTGAACAAACTATGTGTATGCTTGATTGTTTCAAGGATGGGCTAAAATTCATTTTTAAGATGTATATTGATTTTAAATGTTTGTATGTTTTCGAATATAATTGGTTTTGTTTCAACAAGGTATTATAATGTTAAACTTGTGTTTGGTTTAACTTCTAGTTTTTCTTTTAAGAGGTTTAATTTCTAGTTATTACTTGCGTTTGGATGTCACTCCTCCGTAGAAAAAGAGATATTAAAAATAATAACTTCGATTAAAATGTGGGTCTAACGAGATTGTAACATATAAACAAATACAATGCAAGTTAAAAATTTGTAATTTTTACCTTTAATAACTGTTCTTCACCACTGAGTTCATTTTAAAATCCACTTTTTCATGAATATATATTCAAACATCAAACATAATTTACAACCAACTCACATTTTACGGTAATCAATTTTCCAAAATCAATTTGTTTAACCGCAAAATCATACATTTAAGTGTATTTTTGGATTGAGGAATTTAAATGTATCTTTGGATTAAGAGGAGTTAGAAAAAATTATGTGTGACACATTTTTTTCTTTGAACTAATGAGTGACACATTAATTTTATGTCGTGTAGTTTTTACTAAAATTATGGTATGTCATAACTTTTTTAATCACAAAAATTCATAATTCAAATAAAAATATTGATTTTACGTTTTTTATCACAGAAAGTAATTATATTTTAATAGGATAACAATATTTCGATGATGATTAGTTTTTTTTATGAGATATTTCAACGATGATTAGTTTTTTTTTATGAGCAAAGATTAATTAGAGAGTATTAGAGGCACTCTAACTTATTATCTCAAATGAATTTTTACATTTTGTAACAATTTTTTGAAGAACGATAAGATTAGATAGACCTCTGACGCACATATATACTTCCTCTGATCCTATTTATAAGAAAAAGTTGATTTTTTATATTAACTGAGTAATTAATATACTTGGTATATTTTAATCTTCATTTTCTCCCACTTATATATGAACATTTTCAAAATATACATAAAAGTCAAATGTCAAACAATTTCTATATAGAGTACATGTGTATGCTATTGCATATCACAACCATGTTTCGAGATATTTTCCAAGTGAAACTTTTTAAAACCCTATTAAACTGAAAAAGCTAAGCTATACGCCACAAAAAATTCTTTTAAAACAATTTACTTAAGTAAATATAGTATCCAAAATGAGTTATAAACCAAAAGTGCTCCAAGGAGAAGCTTATCATTTACATGGTTGACGTAAAAAAGAGCTATGTTATTTGTACATCTAAAAGTGGACAACTAATGTAGTAACTTTTAATTTTGTGAGGAGCACAAAAATCGAAATCAAGCAAAATATCATTAGCTACGTCTTTTCCTAGGCTTTATGATATATCTGTTCTTAAAGGGGTCACGGTGAGGGAGATGTTTATGGTAGGATGGGGGGCTGATGGGGGAGCGTGGCAGTGGAGGCGGAGGTTATTTGCGTGGGAGGAAGGGCTGCTGGGGGAGTGCGTGGAGAGGCTGTCTAATTTTGTTTTGCAGGTAGACTTGGCAAATAGGTGGGTGTGGAAACTTCATTCGACTCATAGATATACGGTGCATTCAGCTTACTCTTATTTAACATCGGTTGACAACAACATCTTTGAAGATTTCAAGCATTTTTTATGGCTTAAAACGGTTCCGTTAAAGGTGAACATTTTTGTTTGGCGTCTCTTTCTGAATAGACTTGCTACAAAGGACAATTTACTTAAAATGAATGTGTTGGAGGCTAACAATGTGGCGTGTTCGGCCTTATGCGGTAAGGAAGAGGAAAGGGATCATTTGTTTTTTCAGTGTGATCATTACGGCCGGTTGTGGCTCTTGATTTCGAATTGGCTTGATATTGTTACGGCGCTACCTGGTGAATTAAATACTCATGCTAATCAATTTTGTGCTCTTTGAGGGTTATCAAAGAACTCTATGACAGCTTTCTCTATTATTTGGATATCCGTTTTATTTGTTATCTGGAAAGACCGCAACAGGAGAATTTTCCAAAATCAGTTTGATCAACTTGAAGCTCTTCTTGAAAGGGTTAAATTCCAAACGTATTGGTGGTTGAAAGCAAACTGCATTTGTTCACTTTTGATTATCAATTTTGGAGACAAAAGCTATTACTTTGTTTACAGGTTGTCATGTAATGTTTTGTCTGTTTTTTTTCCTTGTGGCTGCTTTTTAGCCTCTTTGGTTTGTATGTAAACTTTATTCAGGCTCCTTAGGTACACCTTGTGCTTGACGGTCTGTTTTATTCATTTAATACATTTCATTTAGTTTCTTAAAAAAAAAAGCAAAATATCATTAAAAATAACAAATAAGTTGTTGGTTGTACAATTTGGTTGTTCACATATCATTCCTCCGTAAGAAATGCATAATTCCAGCTTTTATTGAGTGTTTTACATTCGTGACATTCAAGGATTCTTTGGAAACACAATGAACACATTGATCCAAAATATACATTTTATTATGAAATTAAGTAAACAAGGACAATAATAGAGAGATAACAGATAAGAGGAGAGGAAGAGAGAATAGGGAGAAATATTCTTATTCACTGATGTACATTATAATCTTACAGATGAACTCTATTTATAGGAAAATAGAATAACTTATGGATTAAGCCCAATAACCTAATAGTATGGTCCATTGACCCATTTGCTATTTGGACATCCAATATTCATAACACATTTCATGTTATTATAGTCACTAGCTACTTTTTTCACTATCCAAAAGTGGCAGAAATAAACAATAAGCATTAAACATATCAAGATACCCTGAGGATAGTGTAGGGTTTTCATTTGCCTTAGTTGGGAAGATATATATTGTTTTGGCAACGTACAAGATGGAAGAAATGGCGACAATCTTTTAAGTTCCAACCGTACAATAATACTTCAATAATAAAAACCTAAAGTTGGTCCCCATAAGCTATATATCTGCGCTGTCACTAATGTGGTCTTAAAATAATGATGTTGCAAACCCAAAGCTTCCGAGTCCACCCCTATCACCTTTGACCGGTAAAGATTCTCTGCCATTGCAAACTTAATTTGTCATAGTTATCCTTTCCATTTGGTATTAGAAAAAGTATTGCTAAGGAGTGCTCTAGGAGTATAAATTAAGTAATTATTATTGAAAAATATTAAAGTTTTTAATTTCCAATATATTGATTGTACAAATTTTTTTAAAAGGTTATTATTTAAGGTCCTTAACTAGTGTCTCCAAAACACTAGTTAACATTTTTCTTAAATTAAAGTAAAATTACAACTGTGATCCTTTAAACGATATATTTTTTTTGGTTTTTATAGTTTCTTTTATTATATTTTAAATTGATTATTTATGTTACATTACACGTTCATTGTTAGTGTTTTTAACAAGTTATGTTAAAATAAAACACGTGTGACATTTAATATCGAGAAAACTTACATAGACATGTCATATATGCTATGCTCAAGTCCATTCTGCTCTAACTTCTTCTTAATTGAATCTTAATTCTCAAACTCAAAAACTTTAAAACCAAGTATCTCATTGTTCACAACAATGTCTTTATTTAACATAAATGGTTAAAATTTATAAACCTAAAACAATGAGTCATTTATCTCTAATGTGTTACGTGACAAATCAACATTTGGATGTTGTTCATCTATAATTGTACAACAAAATTATGGTTTCCATGTTCACAAAATATAACATAAAAGACCACAATGTAACAGGATGATAACTTAAAGCTACCAGTGCAAACAAGATGTATTATAAAGGATCGATTCGGGAAAAATTAAACTTAAAAGGAACAATTTAAAATAAAAGTTAAATTTAAAGGATTATATGTATAATTATGTTTGTTTTTTTAAAGAAAAATGTGTAAGAAAAGTATATTATTAATAACAACAACACTATTTTTAAAATTGTTGATAAATCAAGTATGAGTAAAAATCTTATATTAGATGAAAAAATGGATATGATTAATATATAAATATCTTTAAATTCAATATCTTAAAACGTTTGGTAAAGATTTGATGTTAAATTCTCTTTGAATAATTTTTCTTGACCCATTGTGATGATCACTGAGTTCAATAACCCAACAATGATATCATAGTGGATGGTTCAACAAACTTCTTCTATCGAAAGTCTTCCTGATGATGGTGTACAAGTGACATGTTTCGTTGAGAACAAGCAACAAGGGTGCAATTGTATGTGAATGAAAAAACTTCTGAAGAGATTGTTGGTATATATCAAGTGCAAGTAATTAAGAGTTTCACTTTTGATAAAAAAAATGAATGTTGAACAATATATATAAGCGAGATGACTCATAAACATAATGTTTTAAAGTTTTTAGTAAAAATGTGTTTTTGACTCAATGTAATGATCTCTGAACCTCCCTCATAGTCTGACATAAATTACAATGTCAAACTGTTATTTCTCAATTAACATCTCATTAGCAATAAGAGGTAATCTTAATAAAATAATGTTAAAGTTTGTTTTTTTTAAGTATTTTATTGATGTGCTCTATCAATTTGAATAAATGAATATAATTTATTTTTGTAAAAAAAAAACTCATTGCACTTTTTCTTGTTGGAACAAAGGGTGTTTCACATAATCACTGTTTAAGTTTTGATGATAACAAAATATTAAAAACTGTCAATTGGATATGCTAAACATTTGTTCAAGTGTACATGACCATAATCAAAGTCTTATTCATAGAGGTTCTGGTTGAACGAATCAAAGAGCAAAGGAATTTATTTTGAAGCCTAAGAGCATTTGAATGAAAGTGCTCCTGAAGATGACTTCATCATAAGCTTAGTGCGTCTGAAGAAAAGAGCTCCTGAATCCACGTCATCAGAAGCAAGTTCATCAGAAGCTACTTCACCAGAAGCTTAAGAGCGTTGACAAAGTACAGTGTACGAAGTGTACAACCA
>Ga0099826_10003315_pt1 | contig 10869 bp, 10 predicted proteins | sample Mtrugardesep15_FD_76830 | JGI IMG/M metagenome (GOLD analysis project Ga0099826, IMG submission 76830) | Root nodule microbial communities of legume samples collected from California, USA - M. trunc garden sep15 | ecosystem: Host-associated > Plants > Roots > Nodule | place: USA: California...
AGAGAGAGAGAGAGAGAGAGGGAGAGAGAGAGAAGAAAGACACAAAGCAATTATACAGGTTCCTTCCACAAACCGGAAGTAGTTATGTCCCCCTTGCACTTCCAAGGAGAGTTCACTAAAAATGTAATATCGGATTACAAATGCTCACTGCTAAAACTAGAAAGAGACTTCAAACTACTCAAGCACAACTGCAAGAGATTTCCTATGCTCAAGAACTAAATCAAGTGACTTCCTATGCTCAAGCCCAACTACAAGAGACTTCTAATCAAACAAAATTACAAAGAAATTTGTTTGAGGTTGAACACTTGATATACAATCAGTGGTGTTCACAATACAAATCAGATACAGACTCTTAACACTCTAGAATTTCTAAGATACGAAAGTTGATAAAAAATTCTAAGTGAACTTTGATGTGAAGAACAATTTCAGCAGAGTTTTAGCACTTGTAAATTGTTGTCTGAGTCTTACCATTCTCTAAGTCTTCACTCCTTTATATAGAGGTGTGAAAGAGACGTTGTTGTTGCCAGCACATAAAAAAAGAGTCGTTTGAAGCTTGATCAAATCTCCAATGATCTTTTTCCTGATTTGGTTATTGTCCTATGAAGGATCAATTTCAAATCCATTCCAAGTTTGGAGGAACACTGGTGCAGGCATAGCTGTTATTCTTGTCTTGTTGCAGAGACAGAACAAAGTAGTGGAGATAGTGGTTGTACAATTCGTACAATTGTCCTTTTTCAACTCTCTTCAACGAATAAGAATCCAATGACTTTAAATCCATTTGAATTGGCCGTTGCTTCATCCTTCTAGTCTTCTGCAATGATAGGCGTGATTTGAATCCTTTGAACAGGCTTTTGTGAAGCTTTAATTCTTTCAGCTTCTGATGATCTTCAGAACTTCTGATGAAATGTGCTTCTGATGACGTCAGCACTTCAGGAGCACTTTTCTTCATAACCTCTTTTCTTTAGATGCTTCAAGCTTCCTTCTTGTTGATTCCATTGCTCTCATTTGTTCTTCCCGAACCTATGCTTTAAAGAGACACTAAATTTTTGTCTATGGTCCTGCTCACTTGAACAAATATTAGCATATCCAATTGAAAATTTTAAATACATTGTTATCATCAAAACTCAAAGGGTTAAGTTAAACACATTTTGTTCCAACAGACTTGATGAAACAAAACATGATAGGTGAGCTGGGAGGTGGACTGATTTCACAGTACAAGGACTCGGCAAACCTTGTTGGAGATGACATTCTTGGGGATAGATCGAGCCATTTGACGGGGTGAAACTTAACACAAGGTAGCAAATGACGCCTCCTCTGGGATAAAGCCCATTGTTGACTCAAGAATCTGGAAGAAGTCGCCATTTTTGAATCAGCACAGGGTATTCCTCCATTGGCACGTCTCAGCCGACATGCTTTTCTTTTTGTTATTATTTTTTTATGAATCCCTAACTTTTGTTTGGACCGCCCTTTTGGGTTTTTATTCCGCTGGGAATGAATTCCTTTTTTATGCCCCTAATTTTTGCCTCGACCGTCCTTTCGGGTTTTCAGTCCACCCAGACGCTCTTTATTGCCTAAGCTGCATTTTCAGGTTTTCAGCTTAGTGAGTTTTTCTTTTTTATTCTTTTATTTTTTGTATCTCTTGACAGAAGTCCTCCCACAACGTTTAGTCATGTTTATCTTTGCAGAGGTCAACCATCCTCGAGGCGGATGTTGATGTACACTTCTCCTACCCACGAGTTCAAAGAGAGTGTGTGCTTGTTGTTTTACATTTTTTTTAAAGACATAAAAAGTTTTATTTTTGAAAGTTTATTTTTGCTTTAAGTATCGACAATAAAAATGGAAGAATAAGTATCGACAAATAAGTGGGCACAGGCTCAAATTTGATTAATTGAGTGATGGCCTACCAATGGCGTGGCTCCACGGATCTTTGGAAAAATTGGAAAATGGTAATGTATGGGAAAAGTACATTGAACATAATAACCGCTATTCTCCCTGACAACTTTCAATGCCCCTGTTTGAATTCTCTGATTTGCAGATGCTTCAGATCGGAGGTCCTGTGATAGCTTAGGTGCCCCAAGTGGATCAGGTTTGACTCAATGCAGTTACCTTGTCATAATCATTAATTTTTGCATAGGTTGTCCTTGCAGGTTTTCAACCTATCAAGATAATCATTATTTGTTCATGTCTCTAATTTTTGCCTGGACCGCCCTTTCGGTCTTTAAGTCCACCGAGACGCTCATTTTTGCCTAAGCCGCCTTTTTAGGTTTGCGACTTACCGAGCTATTCTTATATTTTGACAAAGTATTTCTTGACTGCAACGGTGTTTACAAGACGTGCGGGTTCGTCACCATATTGCACCACTAGAAAGGGCTATCTTGACAACGTACAGGCCTTCGTAGTCAGGCGTCCATTTGCCCCTGGAGTCTGGTTGAACAGATAATGTCTTTTTGAGCACATGGTCTCCTTCACGGGGACAAACCTTCTTGTTGAACGCTTATTTCATCCTTTTTTGATATAGTTTTACAAGACCGTCATGCGTTCAAGTTCGATCAAGCTTGGATTTCAGAAGAACTCCTATTTACGGGACTTCGACCTCCACGGGAAGCATGGCCTCCATGTTGTATATTAAGGAGAAAAGGGGGGTTGCTGTTGTTGAAATGCGCACTGAAATATGATACCCATGCAAGGAAAATAGTAACATCTCGTGCTAGTCTTTGTGAATGAATGTCATCTTCTAGACAATCATCTTTGATATTTTGTTTGCAGCTTCGACGGCTAAGATGCCCCACTAAGCAAGAGATCTCTTCATTCTCCTTTTCTCCAGCTTCGAATACAAAGAACTAAAATTTGGGAGAGAGTACAAGGTTAATGTGTTCAATGGGTTTGTCAATGTTTAATCTGCATTTACGTTTTAGAAAGTGAATGATTGTATGCAGATATTTGAAAGTAATAATTGTTTTTTTTAGGTTTTTTGTATTACCATTTTTTCCAGAAGAGCACAAAATAAAATAAACACAAAGTAGGGATCAAAACGACTTTTTATTGATGATGACAATACATAAAGCAAAAAGCCCTACACAAGTTCACTTTCGTCTCGGTCGGGACAAAAGGATTTTGTTTTGAAAAACATAAAAACAACAAACAAACACATTATTTAAATAGATGAGCGGCAGAAGGAACATCAACAACGACCCAAATATGGCTAACCAATCCATGTTTCGCAACACTAATCTAGTACGTTTGGATCCAAGTCTTTGAAAGACAAGACTTTGGCTTCGATCAACTTTTGGACTTTGATCTTGAAAGACGGAGTGCAAAACGTCATGACCTTGTGCCCCATGATGGAAAGCACAAGAGAGGCCAGGTCTCCACCGAACTGGTAATCTTTTTGGCACCGGAGGAGGCACTATGGTTTGGACAAGGTTCTTCTCAAACAAAAGAGGAAGCAGCTCTGCGTACTTCATGGGAATCAGATCAAACTGTAGTGTTCTCGGAGCCTGATCCTGAGGGGTGAACTGATGACGAGCCTGTTGTCGAGGCAGTTGTATGCACAGTAGTTGTTTCTTGGGCCTTTGCTGAACTTGTGGTTGACCCTCAAAGGACAAAATGTTAGCTTGGATTAAATCTTGAAGTGCATTCTTCAAAGCGTAACAGTGCTCAACATCGTGACCAGGTGCCCCTTGATGACAAGTACATGAGAGGTTAGCTCTAAACCATGCTGGTAATTTCTTGGGCATTGGAGGAGGAGCCATGGTCTAGACCAAATTCCTTTCAAGCAACGTCGAGAGCAACTCCGCATACTTCATAGGAATTGGATCAAATTGTGTTCTTGGGGTCTGATCTTGAGGAGTGGACCGCTGGAGAGCCTGTTGTCGAGGCAGTTGTATGCATAAGGGCTTTTGCCGCACCTGTGGTTGATCTTGCGTGACCGTCAACGAAGATACCAGGCTAGTTAACTTTTCCACCTCGGCCCGGAGGGTTGCCACTTCTTCACGAAGCTCGTGGACTTCTTGTTCAAGATGATCCATCTTTTGTGTTTGCACGAGTGTTTGCATGTGCGAGCTGAAATGGAAAGAAGACATCATACCACTTTACTGATGGATTGACCTTTTGGCAGAAAAAACAAAATGTAAGACCCGGTTTTGAAACCATGAATGCAGTACGATGCATGATATGTTTATGCAAAAAATGGACAATTTTTATTTTATCGAAGGCCTTATCAAAGTAATTGGTAAACATCATAGAAAATATTATTTCATTTGAGAATTAAAGCATTACAACCATTTCCCTTTTTAACAAACAAAGTCAAGGGACCAACTCAAACAAAGATGGAAGCTAAGATATAACAAAAAGATCCTAAGGATTCCTAGCATCAATCAGAATCATCAGAATCTGAATGTGTGCCAGAGAATAAATCTATATATTTCCTCTTCCTGGTAGCATCATGTCTGAGTAAGTCATCCTTCCATTGAAGTAGAACATCTTTCTCTATTAGCCGACGGTTTTGAATGAGGAGTTGGTGCTGTAATTCTTCTATCTTTCCACTCAATGTTTCATTTTTGAGCTCAGCCTCAAGACATATTCTTTTCCAAGTGTCTCTTTCAAGCTTCAGCTCGGTCAACTGCTTTTGGAACTCCTCCTTGTTTTCAAAAGGCATGGGTAAAGGTGCTGATGGGGTAGTGGAGGAAGGGAGTCTCTGTAAGGGGTAACACATCACAAAACATAGTAAACCTGCAAACAAATTACAGGAGCCAATTTCAAACCAAACAGGAACCTGCAAAAGTAAACACACAAACACAAAAGCCAATTTTTCGATCCGTCACCATAACCTCACATCAGCCACAATAAACAACCAAAAGCACACAACATAGCCAAGTTTTCGAACCCATCACAACAACACCAAAACTCATAACCATGAAGCCACAACCACAAGTAAACAACAACCCACACTCATAACAAAGAACATACATCATCAACAGTTCTCACAATCACCAGAACCCACATAAAAGCAAATCACGGCCACAACCATAAACCCAAACATTCAAATCAGTCCAAAATCCAAACACAACACATAATCTACAACCTCACAGAACAAAGCCGTACCAAACATCAAAGAGTATAACTCTCACTTTCTTTCTTTATTATTATTCTTTTTTATAGATCTAGGATCTGTTGTTTTTTTTGGTTGTTCGTAAAGAGGAAAAGAAAGAAATATGAAAGGAAATAGAAAAGAAGGACGAAAAGGGTAGAAGATAGAAGATTCGAAATAAAAAAAAGAGGAAAAAAATTGATTTTTAGGGTTCCAGCGCGGAGGGGCCGACGACCATCGCTTGAACCTCCCTTACCTTGGCCAGAATATGGGTTGGGTGGGGGAAGAACATGAATGTTCTGGAGTGTTCTATAGAGAGAATAGCGAGGGAGCGTGTAGAGAGATATAGTTGAAAGAAGAGAATGAGCAAGTCTGAAGAGGAAAGGGGTATTTATACCACTCCCCGTTCCAGTGCGTGCAAGCCTACACTTTTACACTACACCCTCGCTTTCCTAGGCCGTTAGATCTCATCTGATGACCCTTGATGTTTTAATTAGGATTTAATTAGGGCCATGGATTCAATCAAAGGCCCATACCTGTCTCTGCGTGGACCACGCGCCTGTCAACTTTTAAGCCCAATCTGATTTTTTTTCCTGCACCCCCATATTACTGCCTGCACCCCCTTTTCCTTTATTTTCTATTTTATTTTATTTTATTTTATGTCTTTCATGCATTTTTATTTTATTTTATGGTTAACATACACCAAAGGCAATCAGAACAACCACAAACATGAAATCATAACTTCAATTCACATCAAAATCATCATCAAGTTCATTTTTCACCAAAAACTCATATTTTTTTTATTTTCATTCAAACTTCACAAACAACAACATATATATCATTACCCAAAGCATGAATTAGCATCAACAACATAATACATCAATAATCCAGGCATAAATTCATGAGTTCATCAACAATCAACAACAACAACATCACTTTTCATCATTTTAAGCAAAAATCACAAAGTATTCATATCAACATGCTTCAACAATGAAAAACAAACAACAACAAAAAGTTTATCATCAATATAACATACCCAAATTCACCATCAAATAACAAGTACTAAAATTGACATTAAAATTCACAAAAGTCATAATTCACAAATAAGCACTTTTGAACCATAATTGAAAATATGAAATTGTAGCTTATCTATGGTAGTGACTATCCCCCTTACCTCTTGTCTTCACAAATTGAGCTAGTCTCCACTCCCTCTTGATCCTAGCTTGAATCTTCTTTTTGTTCTTCTCTCTAACCCCTTTCTTTATTCTTCTCTTCTTTCCCTCTCTACCTCTTAATGTTTGTGAAATGAATAACGAATGATTTTAATCTAGTTTCTCATAAGAGTTGTCTATTTATACCACCAAAATGGGTTACGTTAATTCTCATTCTAATTGGCCCTCAAAACTCTTACATCTAATTTCTAAAAAGTTACTATTTATTAATTCGCTAAAACATCGGATAATTACCATCTCTAGATAATTACCCAAACTCATTAGTAACTTAGTAATAATAACGATTTCCAATAAACATAAAAAATAAACTCCTTAATAAAATTACTAATTTACCCTCACTCGTAAAATGACCAAAATACCCATAGCTTCTAAAATTACTAAAATAGCCCTTAGTCTAAAAATGACTAAAATATCCTTCTAGGCCAAAAATCCACTAAACCCAAATCAAATACACACAAAAATAGATAAGCACATACAAACACATATAAACACATAATAAATAAATAAAATAATTCTAGTTAAAAACTGGCCGTTACACTAGCCACCCTCCCGAACGAGTGTCTCGCCCCATAAAGCAAAAGGGGGAACTATTGTAACGCCCTGGATTTTAAACCAATACAATACTTGGATATTATTTATTCTTTAAAAAAATGAGTATATTTTTATGTTCTTTTAAGAAGATTATCTTCTTTAATTATACTAACTAAATTTCACTAAAAAATATAATAATAATAAACAAGAATAATTTTAAATTATAATTTAAGAAAAACCCAAATTTATTTCCCCGCACGTACAAGCATAAATCATTCTTGCTTCAAATCATCAAACTCATCAATACCTAAAGTTCTGGTTGTAATGAGTCAGTATTCCTAAACCACAAATACAATCACAAATGCATAAAAGCACATGATAAGAAGAATAATAAAACACTCAGCACATAAAAGTCAAAAGCTCAATACAAATAAAAGGAATTAAAATACGAACTTTGTGCTAATGATGCATGAGATGCAACTAGACCATGATCCGGATATCGCTCCAATTGGCATAATATTATAATTGCCCCATTTGGAACCTAAAGATAAATCGCCCCATTTGGCAGAATAACAAATCGCCCCATTTGGCACAATCATAGATCGCCTGATGGTCGAATTAGGCAAGTGTACCAAATCGTTTACCAAATAATATGTTGAGATTATATTTTGGTGATGTATTATGATACATGTGACATGATTATTTTGGGAATTTCTTTATATGTTGATGAGATGTTATGATATTATTTGCCTGCGAGTTTTAAAAAATTATTTATGCATGTATTCGATGAAATTGAAGATGTGACATCTAAACTCTTGGAATAGTTGTATTTTTTGCATGATTTATCGCATTAAGGGTTTAGGGTGTTACACATGGCTGGGGCGCATAGGCCATTTTTTCATGCTCAAGGCGCATGAGTGTGCAATTTTGTGCCAAATCACATGTTTATTCGTCTTTTTGGGTGTTTGCTTCCATATAAGATGTCTTAGGCCTTGGGAACATAATTTCTTCATTTGTAATGTCTTCATAGGCCTCTTGAATCTTAATTCAATGTCTTCCCAAAGTCTTCACAAGTCTTCAAATGTTTTGTTGTGCCGATTTGCATGAGTCCTTCTTGAATTACATGAAAATACCCTAGAATTGCTATGTTTCAGGAAAAACTAGAATTACATGGTTGAATATAGAAAACATTACAAATGTCTCGAAAACCATAAGCAATTGTTCTAATACTCTTTATTTTCTTTATTTAGGATGAAAACGAACTGAAAATAACTAAAAAACATTCTAAGGATAACGTAAGATGACTAGTCATCACACATTCTTAATGTCAACATGGCTTTTATATTTCAGTCTAAGTTACCCAAGAAATATTGGTCATATGTTGTACTACATGCAGTATATTTGAACAATAGGATTCCGTTAAAAAAATTTAAGAATAAATCTTCCTATGAGACACTATACAATGAAGTTCATGATCTTAGTTCTTTGAGAGTTTTTGGATGTTTGCGTTTTGCATCTACTTTACCGACAAATAAACATAAATTTGATCCTAGAGCTATGAAATGTATTCCTTCTTAGGATGCAAAATAGTAATTAAAGGTTTTCTACTGCAGGATGCTCGCACTTATGGGATACTTATTTCTAGAAATGTGAAATTCTTTGATTTAAAATTTCCATTCCATTCATCTAGTATCATTCTTGTACCTGTTACACATATTTACATGGATATTTGCCAAGCTTTTGTACCTAGTATAGCTGATCAACAGTTGCTTTCAAATGCCTCATAAACTATTGAAGATACTATTGATGAACAAGATTCTGCAACAGTAGAAGTTGAAAAAGATATTAATGTAGCTAGTGAAGATAGGTTACCTATACCTATACCTTCTTTGCCTACTAGAAAGTCTTGTAGACTTACTAAAGCACCACCTTACCTTCAGGGTTATGTGTGGAACTTTGTAACTTGCAACTATCATATGAATAGTTCTCTCGGCTATTCGGCACTCTCTCCTAAACACCAAACATATGCTATCTATTTCTGACTATTGAAGTGGAACCACCTAATTTTCATGCTGCTAGTAAAGATTCTAGATGGATTACAACAATGCAAAATGAGATAGGAAGCATTAAATACTAATCAAACGTGGGAATTTGTTGATCTTCCTCCTGGTGCTGTCTCTATTGGAAGTAAATGGAAGTAGATGGTAGTATAGAGAGATTTAAAGCAACATTAGTGGCTCAAGGTTTTAACCAAACATAAGGCTTGGATTATTTAGAAACTTTCACACCTGTAGCAAAATTATCAACTTAGAGTGTTATTAGCTCTTGCATCCATACATGGTTGACATTCACATCAGCTTAAATACTTACAAGCAAGCTTTGGATCAAGCTTTTCATATTAAAAAACTATGCCACTTAAAATACTTCTTAGGAACTGAAGTGGCACGTTCTTCCAAATGAATATCTCTATGTCAACGGAAGTATTGTCTAGAGTTACTTGAAGATTCAGGATTAACTAGTTGCAAACAAGTCAACACACCCCTTTATCCCTCTATGCGCTTGTCACAAGAAGCAGGATCACTTTATCTTGATATTACTGCTTATTGACGTCTTATTGGCCTGTTGCTCTATCTTACAACTACTCGTCCATATATTGATTTTTTAGGACAACAACTACGCTAATTCATGGCTTCTCATATTGAATTGCATCATAAAGCTGCACTGAGAGTATTGACATATCTCAAACGTTCTCATGATTGAGGCCTGTTTTTCCCTCAGTCATCTAATTTGCAATTACTTGGTTTTAGTGATGCTAATTGGGGAGGGTGTGTTGATACAAGAAGGTCTATCTCTGGTTACTGCTTCTTCATTGGAAAATCTTTGGTCTCCTGGAAATCAAAGAATCAACTAACTGTTTCTTGCTCTTCTGCAGAAGCAGAATACCGAGCTCTTACTTCAGCTACAAGGGAACTTCAATGGATGTGTTTTCTACTAAATGATTTGAAACAAGTTCCTTCTCGTTTTTCTGCGCTATATTGTGATAACATTAGTGCCTTGCATATCTTTGTTAATTTAGTTTTCCATGAATGCGTGCCTTGCATATCTTTGTTAATTTTGTTTTCATGAACCACACCAAGAATCTAGACATCTGTTTGATTCCCAACACCTCTAAACATCATAAACTGAGGTTTTAACCAAAGCAACATGACCCAAACAAATCCATGATTGCATTGTAAATCTTAGGATGGTAGAGATCTGCCAACCTCTAGTTTGCGAGGGGGGTATTATCATATTAAGAAAAAGAAGAAGAAACAACATAAGCCATGTAGCTTGTAACACAAGTTACTTATTAGCTAGCTTAATTTCACTTTGTAATTTCAGTTGCATTTGGTTTTCATTTAGTTAGTTAAAGCAGTTAGCATGAGCTGGCACTAACTATGTGTGTATAAGCTCTCATCTTGTACCTTTGAATCTGATTGGGTAATAACATAATTTTGTTTTTCAAGATTTTCTCGTCTTTCTCCTATGGTGGAATTTTGCTATGAGGTAAGTTGCCTCCTAGATAAACAAAACATAGTAGTTCACAAAATTGTGATACCCCTTCAGCTCCTAGTGATAGCTTCTTCAAATCTATATATAATTTCATACTTTGTAAAACGTTTGTTTGTTCACTTTATTACTTCACCTAGTGGCTAGTGCCATCTAAATTAACAATTAAGGAACATATTGTGAATTCGATCAAAATCACATCAATAAAAACTTGATTTGTGGAGCAAGAATAATCAAGCAACCAAAACAAAGTGTATGAAAGTTATAAATACAAGTAAAAGTAGAAAACAACGAGAGAAAGAAAAGAGAGAACACACAAAATATGTTTACCCATTTCGGTCCAATAATGACCTAGTCTAGGGGAGAGAGCAGCCCTCCGTTCCACTATAATGATGAGTAACTTTACAAAAGAGATATCAATGGGTTACAAGAATAAGTCTCCCGCCTAATTCTACCCAAAGTCTCAAT
>Ga0099826_10003316_pt1 | contig 10869 bp, 10 predicted proteins | sample Mtrugardesep15_FD_76830 | JGI IMG/M metagenome (GOLD analysis project Ga0099826, IMG submission 76830) | Root nodule microbial communities of legume samples collected from California, USA - M. trunc garden sep15 | ecosystem: Host-associated > Plants > Roots > Nodule | place: USA: California...
GTTCCGGAACGGCCACGCATTTTCATTATGAAGGAATTTGGTCATGGCACGCATCATTCAAACACCCACTGGTTTGGACGCTCTCACATTTGACGATGTGTTGCTGCAACCCGGACATTCCGAGGTTATGCCGGGACAGACGAATATCGCCACCCGCATCGCCCGCGATATCGATCTCAACCTTCCAATCCTTTCTTCCGCCATGGACACGGTGACCGAAGGCCGTCTTGCCATCGCCATGGCCCAGGCCGGCGGCATCGGCGTTATCCACCGCAACCTGACCCCCATCGAACAGGCCGAAGAAGTCCGGCAGGTGAAGAAGTTCGAAAGCGGCATGGTCGTCAACCCGGTCACGATCGGCCCGGATGCGACGCTTGCAGAAGCGCAGGCCTTGATGAAGGCGCACGGCATTTCCGGTATTCCTGTGGTTGAAAACGGCGGTTCCGGCGGCCACAAGAACGGTCGCCTCGTTGGCATTCTGACCAACCGCGACGTGCGCTTCGCCTCCGATCCGCAGCAGAAGATCTATGAACTGATGACCCGCGAAAATCTGGTCACGGTCAAGGAAAGCAGCGTTGATCAGCAGGAAGCCCGTCGCCTGCTGCACAAGCACCGCATTGAAAAACTGCTGGTGGTGGATGGAAAAGGCAATTGCGTCGGCCTCATCACCGTCAAGGATATCGAGAAGTCGCAGCTGAACCCCAACGCCACCAAGGATGCGCAGGGCCGCCTTCGCGCCGCAGCCGCCATCAGCGTCGGCGCTGACGCCATCGAGCGCGCCGAGCGCCTCATCGATGCCGGCGTCGATCTTCTGGTCGTAGACACGGCGCATGGCCATTCGCAGCGCGTGCTCGATGCCGTTTCGGTGGTCAAGAAGATGTCGAACTCGGTTCGCATCATTGCCGGCAATGTCGCAACCGCCGACGGTACCAAGGCGCTGATCGATGCCGGCGCCGATGGCGTCAAGGTCGGCATCGGCCCCGGCTCCATCTGCACCACCCGCATCGTCGCCGGTGTCGGTGTTCCGCAGCTCGCGGCCATCATGTCGTCGGTTGAGGTAGCCAATGCGGCTGACATTCCCGTTATCGCCGATGGCGGCATCAAGTTCTCGGGCGATCTGGCCAAGGCGATCGCCGCCGGTGCCTCCGCCGTCATGATCGGCTCGCTTTTGGCCGGTACGGATGAAAGCCCGGGCGAGGTGTTCCTCTATCAGGGCCGTTCCTTCAAGGCCTATCGCGGCATGGGTTCCGTTGGCGCCATGGCGCGCGGCTCGGCAGACCGTTATTTCCAGGCGGAAGTGCGCGATACGCTGAAGCTCGTTCCCGAGGGCATCGAAGGTCAGGTTCCCTACAAGGGACCGGTTTCCGGCGTCCTGCACCAGCTGGCCGGTGGCCTGAAAGCCGCCATGGGTTATGTCGGCGGCAGCAACATCAAGGAATTCCAGGAGCGCGCCACCTTCGTGCGCATCTCCAGCGCCGGCCTGCGTGAAAGCCACGCCCATGACGTGACGATCACCCGCGAAAGCCCGAACTATCCCGGTGCGGTTTGATCTTTCGAGCCGAATCCGTAAAAAGATAGGCTAGTTATTTGGCGCTCCCCGATTCACGCCGGATCGGGGAGCGTTTTCACGATTGGGGGAGAAAGCATGTCACCAACGACCGCAATGTTCTGGCCGATGATCGCCCATGTCTTTCTCGTTTTCTGGCTTTACGCACTACTGCTCTACCGTCGCAAGAAATACACCTTCACGGATCGTGAATCGGCCATCCGGCTTCGCGACAAGAGCGAGGAAGCGCGGGAAAGCTATCTGGTGAACCGCAATATCGCCAACCAGTTCGAACTTCCCGTCCTGTTTCACATCGCCTGCCTGGTGCTTTACATCACCGATGCGGACAATATCGTCACCATCGTGCTGGCCTGGCTGTTCGTGCTCTCGCGCTACGCCCACTCCTATGTCCATGTCACCAGCAACCGCCTGCGTCATCGCGGCGCTTTGTTCGGCATCGGCTTTGCGCTGGTCGTCTGCCTGTGGGCATGGCTCGCCATATGGTTGGCGCTGGAATAAATCAGCACCGTGAGGTTGCTTCATAAGTGAGACAATCCCGCCTCGCAAAATGCTCCGATTTGCGATGGGTCAATTCCATGACGCCTCATCCCCGCTAATCTCCGTCTGCCGTCGAGGATTTCTGGCGGACAGAGATTAGGGAGTATGTCATGGCTAAGACAATGAAGGCGGCGGTTGTTCGCGCATTTGGAAAACCGCTGACCATTGAGGAAGTGGCGATACCGGATCCCGGTCCCGGTGAAATTCTCATCAACTACAAGGCGACGGGCATTTGCCATACCGACCTGCACGCCGCAACGGGTGACTGGCCGGTGAAACCCAACCCGCCCTTCATTCCCGGCCACGAAGGGGTCGGTTATGTCGCCAAGATTGGTGCCGGCGTTACCGGCATCAAGGAAGGCGACCGCGCCGGCACGCCGTGGCTCTACACAGCCTGCGGATGCTGCATTCCGTGCCGTACCGGCTGGGAGACACTGTGCCCAAGCCAGAAGAACTCAGGCTATTCCGTCAACGGCAGCTTTGCCGAATATGGCCTTGCCGATCCGAAATTCGTCGGCCGCCTGCCGGATAATCTGGAATTCGGCCCTGCCGCGCCCGTGCTGTGCGCCGGTGTCACCGTCTACAAGGGTCTGAAGGAAACCGAAGTCAGGCCCGGTGAGTGGGTGGTCATTTCAGGCATTGGCGGGCTTGGCCACATGGCCGTGCAATATGCCAAGGCGATGGGCATGCATGTCGTTGCCGCCGATATTTTCGACGACAAGCTGGCGCTTTCGAAAAAGCTCGGAGCCGATGTCGTCGTCAATGGCCGTGCGCCTGACGCAGTTGAGCAGGTGCAGAAGGCAACCGGCGGTGTCCATGGCGCGCTGGTGACGGCGGTTTCGCCCAAGGCCATGGAGCAGGCCTACGGTTTCCTCCGCTCCAAGGGGACGATGGCGCTTGTCGGCCTGCCGCCGGGCTTTATCTCCATTCCGGTGTTCGACACGGTGCTGAAGCGCATCACGGTGCGCGGCTCCATCGTCGGCACACGGCAGGATCTGGAGGAGGCGCTGACCTTCGCCGGTGAAGGCAAGGTGGCCGCCCACTTCTCGTGGGACAAGCTCGAAAACATCAACGATATCTTCCATCGCATGGAAGAGGGCAAGATCGACGGCCGCATCGTCGTGGACCTCGCCGCCTGATGTGAAAATGCGGCCGCGGCGCTCACGCAAATGTGTGACGCCGCTTCCGCCCGCATCGTTCCCCGTAGGGCGATCTGCGCTATCCTTCCGCATCCGTGCGTTCAAGGAGGATAGAGCGATGGACAAGCCCAAGATTACGCAGGCCATGATCGACGCTTATGATGAATATACCCATCTCAGCCTCGACCGCCGCAAATTCATGGAAAAGCTCACCGTGCTGGCCGGCTCCGGTGCGGCGGCCGCGGCAATCGCCCCGCTGCTTTCCGCCAACAGCGCTCGTGCGGCAATCGTAGCACCCGATGATGCGGGGATCGTTGTGGAAGATGTGACATATCCCGGCCCCGCCGGCGAGATGAAGGGTTACCTCGTTACGCCGAAATCGGCATCAGGTCCCATTGGCTCGGTCATCGTCATTCATGAAAACCGCGGTCTGAACGATCATATCCGTGACGTCGCCAGACGGGTGGCGCTTGCCGGTTTCCGGGCGCTTGCGGTTGATTTCCTCTCGCCGCAGGGCGGCACGCCCGCCGATGAGGAGAAGGCGCGGCAGATGTTCAGCGGCCTCGACATGGATGCGACCGTCGCCAATGCCGAAGCGGGCCGGGTGTGGCTGGCGGCAAGGCAGGGGGCGAATGGCAAGGTCGGTGCAGTCGGTTTCTGCTGGGGCGGCGGGCTGGTCAATCGTTTCGCCACGAAGTCGGCAGGTTTGAATGCCGGCGTCGCGTATTACGGCCAGCAGGCCCCGGCGGCCGATGTGCCTGCCATCAAGGCGCCGCTGCTTTTGCATTATGCGGGTCTCGACGAGCGCATCAATGCCGGCATCGACGCCTACAAGAAGGCGCTGGAGGAAAACGGCAAGACCTTCGAGATCTTCGTTTATGACGGCGTCAACCACGCCTTCAACAATGACACGTCCTCGGCGCGCTACGACAAGGCGGCGGCCGATCTCGCCTGGGGCCGGACGACGGAGTTCTTCAAGAAATATCTGGCGTGATGGGGTTTTGGCCACGTAGCGGACCGAAGATGCGTGGGGCTTACCCCCCCTCTGCCCTGCCGGGCATCTCCCCCTCAAGGGGGGAGATCGATCTGCGGCGATGTTTCGTCCATCTTGAAGCTTGAGAGTGAAGCGACAAGCGGGCCTCTTGCCGATCTCCCCCCTTGAGGGGGAGATGCCCGGCAGGGCAGAGGGGGGTAAGCCCCACGCCCCTCCGGTCCGCTGATCTAAACGCCCCCAGCCCCGCGCTTCAAATGCTCGTCAAGCCTCGGCATGATCTCCACGAAATTGCAGGGCAGGTGGCGATAATCGAGCTGGGCTTTCAGAATGCCGTCCCACGCATCCTTGCACGCCCCCGGAGAACCGGGAAGCACAAATATGAAGGTCGCGTTCGCCACGCCGCCGGTCGCGCGTGACTGGATGGTGGCGGTGCCGATCTTGTCATAGGAGATGCGGTGGAAAAGGGCGGAAAACCCGTCCATGCGCTTTTCGAACAGCGGTTCCAGCGCTTCTGGCGTCACATCGCGACCGGTAAAGCCGGTGCCGCCTGTCGTGATGACCACATCCACGCCTTCAGAGAGCGTCCATTCGCGCACGGTGCCGGCAATCGCTTCCCTGTCATCAGGCACGATGGCGCGGGCGGCCAGCCTGTGGCCCGCATCTTCCAGCCTTGCGACGAGCGTATCGCCGGATTTGTCATTCTCCAGCGTGCGGCTGTCCGAAACGGTCAAAACCGCAATGCCCAAGGGGATGAAGGGTCGTTCGCCTGCCATAGCCTAATCCTCAAATGGTCCGAGTCGCCTGAAAGTACCAGCCGGGGCGTTTCTTTCGAAGCGATGTTTGCGCTATCAGGGCCGCTTCAAGGGAATGAAAAATCCCGAAACAGGTTGCACCCGAACCGGACATGCGGACAAGCGCAGCACCTTCCTGCGAGAGTAACCCGGCAATCTCCCCGATTTCCGGAAGCAGCGCCTGCGCTGGTGGTTGCAGATCGTTACGGCTCCGGGCGAGAAAATCCATCCAGCCAATTGTCGCATGGGCGGGCAAGGGCGGATTGGCCTTGTTCTGCAATCGCCGGAAAATCTCCGGTGTAGAGACGGCCTTCAGCGGATTGGCCAGAACCAGGAACAGTTCCGGCAAATTGGTGACCGGTTCAATGTCCTCGCCGATGCCGCGCGCGATCAGGGGTCGGCTCTCAAGGCACATCGGCACATCCGCTCCAAGCTTCAGGGCCATGGAGGAAAGCGCATCCGGCGCCACCCCGGCGCGCCAGTGCCGCAAAAGCCCTCGCAGCGTCGCCGCCGCGTCCGCCGAACCGCCGCCGATGCCTGATGCCACCGGCAGGTTCTTTTCAAGGTGAATGGCGACCGGGCGTGCTGGCCGACCCGTCGATACAAGTCTATCGCGCAACAAATCTCTGGCGCGGGTGACGAGATTGTCGCCGCCATCACCGGCGCGCAGAAGATCGCCGAAGGGGCCTGAGATGGAGAAACTGTCGGCATCGGCGTCGCGGATGCGGATCGTATCGCCGGCTTCGGTGAAGGTCACCAGCGTTTCAAGCAGATGATACCCATCCGCTCTCTGGCCGGTCACATGCAGCGCCAGATTGATCTTGGCCGGGGCCGCCTCGATTGTCTCAGCCGCCCCGGTGATGCCCTGCGTCGGCATATGGCGTCAGGATTTCTTGTCCGGAGCAGGGGCCGCCGGGGCAGGAGGAGCCGGCGGTTGCGGCGCTGCATCCTTCTTGGCGGTATTTTCGGCGTCCTTCTCCACCGGCGGCAGGCCGTTGGCGATCTTTTCCTTCACCTTGGCCTTGTCCACATCATCATTGTCGCCGATCAGGGCGCGGTTCCATTGATAGACCGCCTCGATCTTGCGGCCAACGCGCCAATAGGCGTCACCCAGGTGGTCGTTAATGGTCGGGTCGCCTGCCTTGAGCTCGATTGCCCGTTCCAGTTCGGTTACCGCCTCATCGAAAGCGCCGAGGCGATAATGCGCCCAGCCGAGCGAATCGACGATATAGCCGTCATTCGGCCTAAGCTCGACCGCGCGGCTGATCATCTTCATGGCTTCATCGAGATTGATACCCTTGTCCACCCAGGAATAACCCAGATAGTTCAGAACCTGCGGCTGCTCGGGGTTCAGCTCCAGCGCCCGCTTGAAATTCGGTTCGGCCTTGTCCCATTCCTTCAGCCGCTCATAGGCGATGCCGCGCTGGAAGAAGACCGTCCAGTCGGATTTCTGCGGCACGGAGCCGATCACCTCGATGGCCTTGTCGTAGTTTTCGGCCATCGCCCTGTAGTCCTTGGCGTCGGAAAGCACGCTGCCAAAGGCGAGATAGGAACGGATGTCCTTCGGATCGGATTCGAGCAGGGATTTGAGATGCTTGCGCGCCTCATCCACCTTGCCCGTCTGCGCAAGCGTCAATCCGAGCTGCAGCTCGGAGATGCGATACATCGGGGAATCCTTCGGCACCTCGCGGTAGAACGCAATGGCGCGGTCAGGCTGTTTCAGGGCTTCAGAAAGGCCGCCGAGAAGGATGAGCGTATCCGGGCTCTTGGGATCGAGCGCGCGCGACGTCTGCAGATAAAGCGTCACGATCTCTTCGGCGCCTTCGCGGTTCAACGCGCCGGCGATGGAGAACATGACGCTGGCGGCGCCTTCCACGGCATTGGTGATCTGCTGCTCCGGCTTCTCACCATTTTCGATGGACTGACGAAGCGCTTTCAGCGGCGCGTAATTCGGCGCGAAAGTGTCGCCGACCGCAATCGCGTCCAGCGCCTTCTGCTTGTTGCCGGCGGAAGCTTCGAGCCGGGCAAGCGCCATGACCGCACGCATATAGGTGTCGGAGGCGGTTGCCCCGCCTTCGCGGTCCGTCACCGCTTCGTTCAGGCTCTTGCGGGCGGCTTCAGTATTGCCGGAAACAAGGGCGATGGCCGCCGCATTATATTTCTGGAAGATCGAAATCCAGCCCGGGCCCTTCATATTGTTGACGAGCGCCAGCGCTTCCTTGGGCTTGCCGGAACCGGCGCGCGCCCAGGCGGTCAAGAGCGTGTTGACCATGCGGTCGAGATCGTTCGGGCCCGCATATTTCAGGATCTTCTCGGCCTTGGCGAATTCCTTGTCCTTGATGGCGTCCAGACCGCGCACGATGGTCGTGACGCGCTCCACCGAGCTATCGTCCTTCATCGAATCGGCGATCTTGGCGCCGGCTTCGAAATTGCCGCTCAGAAGTTCGGCGATCATCAGCCGCTGGCGGATTTCCGAATTGGCCGGATCGAATTCCAGCGCCTTCTTGTAGAGCGAAATCGCGGTCGGATAGTCCTGATCGACATCGGCATTGCGCCCGGCGAGGAAGGCGCCGGAGAAGGTATTTACCTTGCCGGGATCGAAAGTGACGGCTTTGTCTTCCGGTGTCGCCTTCGTCTCCGCAAAGCCGGGGCTTGCACCCGCGCCGATTGCGAGAGCAGCGGCAAGAGCCGCGCTGCAGAGAAGACGGAGTGCTGGTTTACGCCGCATGAGGGAACCTTTGCCTTTGTGCAGAAGCACGGAAAAATCAGTTTCCATTGTTGGTCACGATAGAATGGCTTTTTTGAAGCAACGCCGCAAGAAATTATGGCCCCGGCCACAATCACGCCTTGCGGAGAAGCTGGCCCGAACCCTCGGGCGGATGGTCTTTTCCATCCGCCGTTCGCCCGGCCTCCGGCGTCAGTTCAGACGCTCGATGCAGAAGTCGATCACTTCCAGAAGCGCATCTTTCCACGGGCTCTGCGGCAGCGGCGCGAGCGCGTCACGGGCAATGGTGCCGTAATGCGTGGCGCGGCCGATCGTATCGCCAAGACCGTTATATTTGGTGATCAGCCCAAGCGCTTTTTCGAGGTTCTCGTCGCTGCTTTCGCCTTTTTCGATGGCGGTGCGCCAGAAGGCGCGCTCATCCTGCGTGCCGCGGCGATAGGACAGAATGACCGGCAGCGTGATCTTGCCTTCGCGGAAATCGTCCCCGGTATTCTTGCCGAGATCGGCGGACTTTCCGCCGTAATCCAGAACATCGTCGACCAGCTGGAAGGCAAGGCCGAGATTCATGCCGTAGGATTTCAGCGCGCTGCGGGTCGCCCTGTCGGTCTTGGCGACGATGGGGCCGACTTCCGCCGCCGCCGCGAAAAGGGCGGCCGTCTTGGCGCGAATCACCTGCAGATAATCGTCTTCGGTCGTTTCCATGTTCTTGGCGACCGAAAGCTGCAGCACCTCGCCCTCGGCGATGACGGATGCGGCGGTGGAGAGCACGTCGAGCGCATCGAGAGAGCCGACATCCACCATCATGCGGAACGCCTGGCCGAGCAGGAAGTCGCCGACGAGAACGCTCGCCTGGTTGCCCCAGATGGTGCGGGCGGTGGATTTGCCGCGGCGCAGATCGCTCTCATCCACCACATCGTCATGCAGCAGCGTGGCTGTGTGCATGAATTCCACGCTGGTGGCGAGCTTGATGTGGTTGTCGCCCTCGTAGCCGAACATCGAGGCCGAGGCGAGCGTCAGCATCGGCCGCAGGCGCTTGCCGCCCGACGAGATGAGATGATTGGCCACTTCGGGTATCATCTGGACATCGGAACCGGCCTTGGAAAGGATAAGCTGGTTCACCCGTTCCATGTCGGGGCGGGTCAGGTCGACAAGCGGCTTGACGGATGCGAGTTTGTTTTTGCTTTCTTCAAGCGGTATGACGACGCCCAAGGGACAGGACTCCAGTTCGAATTTGAATTCGACAATAAAAACTGACGCCTTGCGCGGCAAGGGGCGAATTGCCGCTAGCCATTCAAAAAGATGGGAATTTAGGGCTTATCCATGCGTGAACTGATCCGTACCAACGATGCCGTGCTTCTGTCCTTCGCGGAAAGCCTGATGAAGGATGCCGGCATCCATTGCCTCATTGCCGATCAGGCGATGAGTATTCTGGAGGGATCGCTCGGCCTTCTGCCTCGTCGGTTTCTGGTGGAGGAAGATCGCGCGGATCAGGCCCGCCGCATTCTCATCGATGCCGGGCTGGGCGACGAGTTGCGCAACGAAGAGGCTTGAACGGCGGTGGGCGACGGCATTTCCGAAACGATCGACGCCTTTCACCGGGGCCGGTTTCACATCATCCAGCCGAAGGGCAGGGGGCACCGGGCCGGAATGGACGCCATGCTGCTTGCCTCGCTTGTGGCCGATGACCGCACCTGCCGGGTTGCCGATCTCGGCGCCGGCGCCGGCGCCGCCGGCATGGCGGTCGCAGCGCGGCTCCAGAAGGCCGATGTGACGCTCTACGAGCGCTCGCCGGAAATGGTAGAATTTGCCCGCCGCAGCCTCGAACTGCCCGAAAATGCTGCTTTTTCCGCCCGTGTCAGCGTGCGCGAGGCTGATGTGACCCTGCGAGCGAAAGCACGCATCGAGGCGGGATTGCCGGATGACTATTTCCATCACGTCATCATGAACCCGCCCTATAATGACGCAGGCGACCGCCGCACGCCGGATGCCCTGAAAGCCGAGGCCCACGCCATGACGGAGGGCCTGTTTGAAGACTGGATCAGGACCGCGGGCGCGATCATGGTTTCGGGCGGGCAGCTTTCCCTGATTTCAAGGCCTCAATCGGTGGCGGCGATCATTGCCGCCTGTGGCAGCCGTTTCGGTGGCCTCGAAATCACCCTCATCCATCCGCGTGCCCGTGAGGACGCGGTGCGCATGCTCGTCACCGCCATCAAGGGTTCACGCGCGCGGCTGTCCTTCCGCGCACCGCTCATCATGCATGAGAGCGGCAGTCAGGCCTTCACCCCCTTCGTGGATGACCTGAACAATGGCCGCGTCGCCTATTCGCGTAATGTAAGGGCAATCCGGCCCGCGCCATAAATATCGCGGTTCCGCCAGCCGCAAACCATTGTGTTTTGCGGGGCGATACATACATCCGTGACGAACGGATAAATGCTGCGAGGATTGAATAGTGGGTTTTCTGAAGTATCTGGTGCCGAAACGCTTTCGTAAAAAAGAGCTCGTCATCCCGGTTGTGCGCATGCATGGCGCGATCATGGCCGGCGGCAACCAGTTCCGCCCCGCGCTCAATCTCGCCTCCTACGCACCCCTTCTGGAGAAGGCCTTCGCCGTCAAGGATGCGCCGGCCGTCGCCATTTCGCTCAACTCGCCCGGCGGTTCGCCGGTGCAGGCGAGGATGATCTATAACCGCATCCGCCAGCTTGCCGAGGAGAAGGAAAAGAAGGTCCTGATCTTCGTGGAGGACGTTGCAGCCTCCGGCGGCTATATGATCGCACTTGCCGGCGACGAGATCATCGCCGACCCCACCTCCATCGTCGGTTCGATTGGTGTCGTCTCGGGCGGTTTCGGTTTTCCGGAAATGCTGAAGAAGCTCGGCGTCGAGCGTCGCGTCTACACCGCCGGCGAGAACAAGGTCATCCTTGATCCCTTCCAGCCGGAAAAAGAAGGCGATATCGACTACCTGAAGTCGCTTCAGGTCGAAATCCACAATGTTTTCATCGACATGGTCAAGATGCGCCGCGGTTCGAAGCTGAAGGACGATGAGGCGATCTTCTCCGGCCTCTTCTGGACCGGCATGCGTGGTCTCGACCTCGGCCTGATCGACGGGCTGGGCGACA
>Ga0099826_10003317_pt1 | contig 10867 bp, 7 predicted proteins | sample Mtrugardesep15_FD_76830 | JGI IMG/M metagenome (GOLD analysis project Ga0099826, IMG submission 76830) | Root nodule microbial communities of legume samples collected from California, USA - M. trunc garden sep15 | ecosystem: Host-associated > Plants > Roots > Nodule | place: USA: California...
ATTATATAGATGGTAATTTCCCCACCTTTAGCCTAAGACCCATAACATGTCAGGAACGAGACGACTAACTACCATATTACATCATGTAAAGTAATAGCTAGCACCACTAATGTAAGTAATTATCATGTAGGCGGAGTAACAACCCGAAACTATTTCGTCAGTAAGTTATAATCTTTTATATTAGCTATCCACATCCTCTGTCACCTTATTAGTGTGGAAACAAGCCTTGTACTTGTGATGAGTACAATATGAGAACCTAGTCTACAATTTGCTAAACTAAAGCTGTTAGATTTTATGTATCTGGTTAGGTCCTCTTTTGAGAATGATCCCAGGGGTTCCATTTTCAGTGTTTCTGGCCCTCTTTTGTCGCAACAACCTGAGAGCCTCTTTTCTAAGCTTTAGCTGATTAGTTCCTATAAAGGGGACGTATGCTTTTCCTTGTCCGTTAAAACAACCTTGTGGGTCAATTATATCTAATTTTATCTATGTTTGATTACTTCCTTTATCATGCACATATGTAAGAATATGATTATATAACCTTTATACTTAGTCAAATCCATGTCGTAGCCTCTTGAACTCTCATTAAACATTACCACAACCTTAATCGATCTTGCATTAACAAATTCTAATGTTGGCTGATTGTTATGCAGTCAATAGACAAATATTTTCAATATGACCTGTATTAACCTCTCAACCGTCAACCGACAACTGGTTTAGTTGTCAACAGATCTTACACCAGTCGACTCTGACTCGACTATTTATGATGCCGTTTATATAATTCAATTTTTTTTTGTGTGAACTTATAATTATTAAAAAACAATTAATGCATGTGAAAACTAAAATTTGTAGTTTGGTGTAATAATAATAATTAACTTTATATTATTATCAAGTGGAAGAAATGGAGTTTGTTGTCCTGCCAAGCACACCAACTAAACAATAATAGTCAAATAAATATCAACTTGAGATATACAAATTGGTACGGTCGACTTTTCTTTCTTTCTTAAAAGGACGCCCACGATCCATCTTACTCATGGGCCCATTTAAATATACCGACAAAAATGACGACTCCTCTTTTATTTCATTCAACTTTTTTAAAAAATCCTTAAAAAAAGTGCAATTTATTTTCTCCGCACGCGTTTCTTTCGTCTAATTATCTTTGTTCACTTCAAATTTTTATAATAATAATTTTGTGTATCAAAAAAGAAATTAAAAAATATCTCTAAAAGTGAACGACACTGATCTTCAAATAGCAAGTTGCTTATTTTTTATTTTTTTAGTAGTATAAACCAAGTTGTTGAAAGGCACATTATAAATCTAAAACAAGCGTGTCAATCAAAAGGCACATTAAATTCTATTTTCCACTCAAACTAAATCAATGGGAATAATCTCCGATACTCCTTCCGTTTCCACCGCCACAAAATGGCTCGGTTTTGTAGCCGCCGTTTGGATTCAAGCAATCTCCGGCAACAACTACACTTTCTCAAACTACTCCGATGCTCTCAAATCCCTTATGCACCTTACTCAATTACAGCTCAACAACCTCTCCGTCGCTAAAGACGTCGGTAAAGCCTTCGGTCTTCTCGCCGGACTTGCCTCCGACCGTTTACCCACCTGGGCCATTCTTCTTATCGGTTCTTTTGAAGGTCTCATCGGTTATGGTGTTCAATGGCTTGTTGTTGGTCAATACATTCAACCCCTTCCTTATTGGCAGGTACTTCACAACACAACATTGCTAATCACTTTTTTCTCTTAATCAATTAATACTTAATTCTTATACTAAAGACTGAGCAAATTAGTCTCTGACATTCTTATAATGGACAAATTAGTATCCGACTCGACTCAGTGACTAATTAGTCTCTGGGTCGGATGACATATATTAGTATCCGACTCAGATGACTAATTAGTCTCTGGTCGGAGGACTTATTTGTCATTTGTCATGTCAGAGACTAATTTGGAATCTGAGACTGAGACTGGGCCACGAGAAAATTGGATCTTTAGTATAATCCTTGATTAATTCTTATTATGATTATCTTTTTTGGTAGATGTGTGTGTTCTTGTGCATGGGAGGGAACAGTACAACATGGATGAACACTGCAGTATTAGTGACATGCATTCGCAACTTCCGGCGAAACAGAGGACCGGTTTCAGGGATTCTGAAAGGCTATGTTGGATTAAGCACAGCAATTTTCACAAATCTTTGTTCAGCTTTAGTAGCAGATGACCCTGCTTTTTTTCTTCTTACACTTGCTTTGATCCCATTCATCGTTTGTCTCACCGGTGTGTTTTTCCTCCGTGAAGTTCCGGTAGCTAAAACTACAACCGCCGCAGAAGACAGTGAGGAAAGTAAGTACTTTGGTATCTTCAACGCCGTCGCCGTTGTTCTCGCCGTTTTTCTCTTAGCTTATGGTTTTGTACCTAATGCTAATGAGCTAGTATCAAGAGTTTTCGTTGCTGTTTTGCTTGTTCTTTTGGCATCACCATTGGGAATACCGGTTTATGCATATTTCAAGGGAAGAAATTCGGGTCGGGTTGGTGGTGATGTAGAGGGTCAAAGGGTTAGAGAACCATTGCTTCAAAATGGTGAAAAGGGAATTGAACCAACGGTTACGGCTACGGACGCGATGGTGGCGGAGACGGAGGTGGTGGTGGTTAAGGGACAACCGGCAGTTGGGGAGGAGCATACCATTATGGAAGTAATGAAGAGTTTGGATTTTTGGATATTATTTGTTTCGTTTCTATGTGGAGTTGGAACGGGTTTGGCAGTGATGAACAATATGGGTCAAATCGGGTTGGCTCTCGGGTATACGGATGTTTCTTTATTTGTTTCATTAACTAGCATTTGGGGATTTTTTGGAAGGATTGTATCTGGTTCCGTTTCAGAGCATTTCATCAAGTAAGTACTATTCTCCCTTTTTTTAGCTTAAGCTTTTAATTCTTGTTATTATTACCTAATCATAACTAGCCTTTTATGGAAAGCTATATTAAATATTCAACTACCACCTTATTTATAGGCTCACGTTTAGACGATCATTGTGATGGTTGAAAATGATTCGCATAATCAAATTTGCTTTACCGTAATATTTTTTGAGTATAAAGATAAAGATTGATGTTAATATTATGATAAAATTAAAACTCCTATTTGATAAAAGAAAACTAGCAATGTTTAGAATTAATTACGCATTTTGACCCTCTTTTGTTTTTGTAAAAAAGATGTTTAAAATTAACTCATTATTATTACAACTTTTTTTTTGTTGAAGAAATCATTATTATCGGTGGTTTTGTCAAAAAAATTATTATCGATGGTTTGACTATGAAGACATTTAATGTGGGTATCCAAATTCAATCTCGGATCTCATACACTCCACTTTCTGTTTTTATCTGAATATGGATTGATCACTAGGCTTATACCAAAATAAAGACTATCATCGTCTTAGTCTTATCTAATGAAACAACAATGAACTAGGATGTATCCACCTCAAACTATATGACTCCTTTTTCTCTAAAAAAAACTATACGACTCTTTTTTAGAATTTCCTTGCCATTTATAATAATTCCATCAAATTGTTAACATTAATTATTATTTTTTATCAAATTTTGCGGTCACTAATAAAACAAATTTTTTTTTGACAAAATAAAACAAATCTTAGATGGTCTGGGTTTAACAATTTGGAACTTGCAAAACATTCTTTGAGTTGAGTTGAAGAAACTTCTTTGTGATGATGATATCAGGGTTTCGTTCCCTATACTTTTTAGATTTCGTGTTTAGTTTGTTTCTTGTTTTTCGGCTGAGCCTCTAGGCCCTCTTTTATTCCAAAGAAGAAAATGATTACTTTAATTTATTATATAGTTGAAAAGTTTTAAAGTTTAATTTAAGACCACTCAATTTAACTTATTGGATTGGTTATGTGAAGTTTCGTGGAATTAACAATATATTTGTAGATCTGTCATGACTTTTGAGTGTGAATAGAATTTGGAGTATACCTAGTTGCCTTGTAGTTGACTTTATTCATTTGCCAATTGTAGTCAAGTTTGGTGTAAAGTGGCATATGTGCTTTTTTTAATTTAGTTGCCTAGTTGCAACTTGCAATGTCAATTCCTTATTATATGTCCTCATGTAGCAAGACAAAACAATGAGTCTTTTTTAAATTATATTGACTACCATTGTTTGTTCATCAATTATGAACTGTTTTTTATATGATGTTTATTTCTCCTTACAAATTTTCCTGTTAACAGGAAATCTGGAACTCCTAGACCTCTTTGGAATGCAATATCTCAGATTCTGATGGCTGTTGGCTACATACTCCTAGCCCTGGCTATGCCCGGTTCACTTTATATCGGTTCTATTATCGTCGGCATATGTTATGGAGTGCGCCTTGCTGTTACAGTGCCAACAGCCTCTGAGTTATTTGGACTCAAATACTACGGTCTCATCTACAATATTCTCATCCTCAACCTTCCACTTGGCTCTTTCCTCTTTTCCGGGCTACTTGCAGGTATACTCTACGATATGGAAGCAACAACGACAGAAGGAGGAGGTAACACATGTGTTGGAGGTCATTGTTACAGGCTAGTGTTTATTGTCATGGCTGGAGCATGTGTTGTTGGGTTTTTCTTAGATATTCTATTGTCAGTTAGAACCAAAACTGTCTACAACAAGATTTACATGAGTAAGAAATCGAAGAAATCCTCAGTGACATCAAGTAGCCAATGATCCTGAATGGCGGGTGTTCACTTTATTGTTGAGAACAGTTCTGGGATTGATGACATTTTTGTTCAGTGATATCCCAATTGTATCCCACTTTAGCAATCATATAGTTCATTCAATTTTTAAAAATAAAGCCGGTTTGTTTGTTTTTGATTCCATTATGAAATGTAAGCATTCTACTGGCCTCAGTTATCTTGTAAGATGTTAGTAAATTGCAAGGATTAGTAAATTCTTTTCAATAGCCTATTCAATTTTGTGTAGTTTTTTATTTTTTATTCTGTGAACTGGTCTGAAACCGTATGTTGTAAGTTGTTTTGTCGAATTCTTTAGTATGGTATTCAGTAGTATGTTTGATAAAAAGATCAGCAAGCAAAATTGATTGATATAAGAAAGAAATAAAAATATTTTAAAACATTTCCCTATATGATCAAGCTTGTAGGGTAGGTGCCAATATGAATTTAATGATGTTAAACGAGGCACGTAACAACATGTGGTGGTTTGCTAAAGTTGATCTTGGTATGGCTTTCAGTGATTTATTTCGTTTTCCCTCATTATCTGTTTCTTTGAATTGGATTACATGGTCCTTAAATTTGATGGTGGAGACCACTCTACAGTCTGCAATTTAACATCGTGCAGATCAAGCTGGAATCAATAATGTGTATCTTGTGGTCCTTAGGAAGATGAGGAAAATAGTAAGATAGAAATATCCCATTCAAGAACATTATCATCAAGAATGGACAAAAATAAATGGCCAAGGATTGAGAATGAAATATGGCACACTGGTGAGACAATGTATTCAACCGTTAGACTTTAATAATAAAATATTTAATCATCATGGTGAGATACTTGCAACGAGTTAGATATAAGTTAACTGTGCAAAAATGGCTATGCCTATAAACAATGTAAGTGAATTGATGTTAATTAGAATTGATTTTGAGTGAATTGATTCTGATTTTGACTATAAGTGAATTGGAGGTAAAATAATTTGTGTTTGGATACATTTATGTAAAAATAAGTTAAACTATAAATTTGTGCATAAAAATCAACTATAGAATCAAAAGCTACAACAAATCTTATTTTCAATCAGAATCAATTCTTGAGGCAAAATCAGTTCTACTCCAACCAAGCATGTCATAATAAATTCAACTCCTACATAATCAATTTTAGCTCCTCTTGAAGTGGAATCAAACATATACTTAATTAGTCGCTCATCTAGCATAAACATTTATGTCATATGGTGTAAGTTGTTTATACAAAAGTTATTTTTATAACAAGATAAAATAAAGTCAAACAAACAGTCTCCATAAGTTATACATTGTTTTCATAACCATCTTAGAGAGTTTATGCAAGTTGTTTCTACCATTCTTTCGAACAATCTCACAAGTGTTTGTGTAAGTACTCAAATAAACTCTTAGAAAGAGAGGATGCACTTTTGCCTTTTGAAGAGACACATAACGCACATCCTTTATCTAGGCCAGTCTTTGGAACAAGGTGTAGGTTTCACACAAAAATGTTATATGTTTCACTGTTAAAACAAGTTGCATCAGTAATTACTTGCACCTTTGGAATTGAGTTTTGTTTACTTGTAGTCAATAATAGGATAAGTATAAGCCAGTCCATATAAGCCGAATGTCCTACAGATTGTTGAACGTTGTTATCACTTATCAGAGTCAGATATGTACAGCTGCCTACGGATGTTAGTGCCGTATTAATATGGCTCTTACATATTTCTGTAATGGAAAAGATGAGTAGTTGTAACGTTGTTTTCTGCTACAGTACTTGAATGTTTTTTGGGGTTGCAAGGTGACAACTCAAGTGTCTATTCTACATTTGACAATCTCATGTACCTATTTATTGTACTATTGGCTTTTTCTACAATCTGATGTGTAAAGGTTTATTAGATTAGATATTATGTTGCACTTGATAATTTATGGCTGGTTCTCATTAAACATTGCTTGCTTTTCCAAACATGGGTTTTGTTTTGTTGCTAGACAATTTAATAGGACAATTATAAGCCATTCGATCTACATATCAGCTGGATTTTCAATTTGAAGTTGAATGGATTTTAACTTTTACTGCTTAAAGTATTTCTGCAAACCAACATCAACAAGTAATGGTTAAATTACTTATCGGCTGTTAAATTCTATATCTGGAGACACTTTGCTCGCCTCCCCCGGGGACCATATTTCAGATACTTCACCTTATCAATCGCCATGGAGAACACATAACTTATATATCATGGAACACACTTTTAATTTGCAGAATTAAAAACCATGAGACCAAAACCGCAAAATAACCTTATCTATACAAAGATCAATGAGTAATGTAAAAACTTTTTCAGATAAATAAACCTCAACAGCTTTTAACGACAGTTAGCATAATGAAAATCAACAGAGCAAACAAACATAAAAATATCCCGCATACAATAGAAACAATACACAAGGACGCAACAAATCTAATTGTGCATTTGAACAATCACAATACCAAGAATAACATAACTTATCCATATTAACGTGCGTCATAGCTTTTTTCCATAGTTTAATTTCCTTCCCGGTGTTGATGAAGAATAATAAGCATTCTAAAGCCTCGTTGGTTTGAAATGCCTGGGAGCTAATGAAGATAAAGAGAAAAAATTGCATTATTTGTTACCATTGAATCAGTTCTTTGCCTTCAGAGAGTTATTCTCCTTGATCTTGGCTCGATTATCCAGCTTAACATAGCGTTTTAGATCTTCAAAAAGGAGTGTTTCGATATTCTTCCTACGTAATTCACTTAATGCAGGGCGTTTATCAATCAGCTGACACAACCAGTCAGGGTATTTTGAATTAGGCAGGATTTTTGGATCAGCTCCATCCTTGAGAATGTTAGCACCTACAACTGTACTTGCCTTGACTTCTTTGCTAAGACTGGATGCTTTGGGTGCATCAGAAGGTCCCCCTTTAGATTCTTTCTTTGCTTTACCAGTTGCAAAAGTTCGCTGGCATGCAACACTAACTGCATCTTTGGTGCTTAGAACGCGTCTAACAGATCTAACACCGTTCGTTAACATGATTTTCTTCTGCGAGAGTACTGTTTATATCACTTCAGGGAGGAACATGAACTGCCAAAAAAAATCAGTATTAGGCCTTGTTTGTATGAACAACTTAAATAAACGTTTATAGCAATAAGTGTTTATCATATGGAGTACTCCATAAATGCTCGGGTATAAACTATTTCTACAAGCAATTATCATATCTGTGTTTATAGTCAATATTTTAATATAAGCTATAACTTGTTTTCATAAGCTGTCATGGAGAGCTTATGGGAATAAGCTGAAAACAGCTTATAGACATGTCTCACACAGTCTCACAGGTACTATTGTACTATGCCAATACATAAACGCAAATATTTCAATCAAAGATGCTCTAAGTACAAGTACAGAACTAAACAAATTAATCACACTGCAAATAATTCAATCCAAAGATCCTCTAAGTACAATTACAGAACTAAACAAATTAACCACACTACAATACCGCAAATATATTTCTTCCAATATCTGCGGTGAATAGGGATCTCTTAAGATCTGAATGCAACATCTTGACTGCTTGGTTTTTAGATTTTAGTACAACCAAAGGCACTTATTTAAATTCTGTACAACCTATGATTAAACACAATAGAATTTTGAAGTTAAATAATAGCACATACCAATAGTCTCAAATTTTTAGGATGTTATGGATCTTAAAAATGGGTTTACACCAACTAACATGACATACAGAGTCACACCAAAGGAACATCAACAGCAATAAGTTTGGCCTATGTACAGATTATATACTAGTAATTCTAATAGGCTACAATTTTTCCTTTCAAGCTCAAAATCATTACATTAAAGAGGGTAATTGATTATATACTATCTCATTTTAAACTCAGATTAACGCGCTAATGGACGAACTTCACTCTAAAAATGGGATTAACTCAATACATGGTTCAGAAACAATGCATATTAAGCATAGAATATCACAAAACTTGAGATAAGTTTCAATAATGTTGTAGATGTAATTCCAAAAAACAGGAAACATAAACCATTTTAAAACCCTTCAACTTCCATGAATACTACAACAAGCCACACTATGAAACCCTAAGTGTTGAAAATCCTAAACACACTATATTAGTACATGTGACAGGAAATTTTGGACGAGGGGTGCAAATAAAACCTCAGAAATGTAGCAAGGAGTCTATAAGAAGAAGAAAAATAAACCATAGGGTGTGGTCATTTTTCTTTCCTTCTTCTTTGAAAATAAATATAACAATATTCAATAAAAGGCTGCTAAGGAGCACTGTAAGCAGGGACGCATCCAGAAAGCTTTATGTTGTGGGGGGAAAAACTTATATATAAATTTGTAACAATAAAAACATAATAAATCCTTTTTTTCAAGTATAAATATGCATCACAACTCTACTATGCGATAAGGAATGATTTTCTCATTTTAACACTCTAAAATATCTAAGACATCAAATTATCTATATATGATGCAAACGTATATGTAATAATACAAGCTCATATTACTTAAAGAAACAAACTCAAATAACTCAATCTAAGCATGCCCTACATACAAATGCAGAACTACACTGCAATAGTGCACATATATTTATTCCAATTATGTGTGATGAACAATGGATCTCTTAAAATTTGAAGTCAACACCTTGATTAATTTATATAAAAATTCAATACAGAATTGATTAATTTATATATGAATAACAGACAGACTCATGATCCAGGAAACCAAACTGTGCCCGTAAGAGAATAACATCAAAATGTCAAGGCATATAAGCATTAAGAAAATGGTAAAATGAAGTGAATTTAGACATATACATTAGTGGAGTGAAGTATAACGTACCTAAATTGTGCTTGGAGATTAAGATAAAACCCAAGAAAGCGAGAGGGAAGAGGATTTGCGAGTTATGGGTGAAATCGTGAAATGTGGAAGAACAAGAGATTCCTCGCGAACTGTGATTAAGTGGGCTTTTTAATAAACAGCTTTAGATTCTGTGAACATGAAAACAAAAGAGTATAACAAAATAGATTCCGTTGCCGGGACTTGAACCCGGGTCTCTCGGGTGAGAGCCGAGTATCCTGACCAACTAGACTACAACGGATTGAATATGTAAAGATTACAACAAATATTACAAGACTTGAAATCTATAATTGTTGAACCAACAACTACCTCTATTCATGCCCCCGTACAATCTGAAGAGTTTTATTTTCATTAGTTAAGTTTATTATTTTCTTTTTCTTGCATTCCCATCCCATTCCCACGTGGGGAGTGCAATAATGATTAAGATGGAGAATAAATTTGAAGGGACCTTGGCATCAATTCTATTCCAAGATTCTAAACAACAGCAAAGGAAGGACCCACATACTCTGCATATCTTCCTTTCCATCGCACATAATTAGACAGATTGTGAAAGTGGGAAAAATATAAATGCTACATATGCCTTCAAGTAAAGAGTATTTTTTAGGATTTAATTTTAAGCATACGAGAGATTTGTTCGATATATGGGAGCGTTTCATGATTTAAGTATATGGCAAGACTTCTAATAATATCATCCAGTTTGTAAGTAGTATGTTATATACCTGCGAACCTTATTGTCGTATTCAAATTTATTGTTGGATTTATATTGTCTTTGATCTGCTAAAGGATAGCACAAAATAGCTTCAATTATACTATATTTGATTTGTAAAACTGTTTTAGCAACCGGACAAATTAGAGGTAAGGGACATTATAAAAATTAAAAATCTTGTCTCTCACCAAACTATAACACAAACTTTTTGTTATAATAATATTTTCTTCACCAAAAATCGTATTAGACCAAAAGTTATTCAATACCATAAAATTTTGTTCTGTGTTGTTTGTCTTCTAATGTGTTGTTCTGTTTATTACTTACTATTTTTCAGATCAAACACACTCATAAGATCTTCAAAAACGAAGACAATGGTCAAACAAATGAATAAATATCCAACTTAGTCCCTCGCATTTGTCGAGTTAATCAATTTGGTCCCCACTTTTATAAATACGTCATTATAGTCCGTGTCTATTTAGTTTAGTCAATAAAATTACACACACACACACACACACACAGATATATATATATATATATATATATATATATATATATATATATATA
>Ga0099826_10003318_pt1 | contig 10865 bp, 6 predicted proteins | sample Mtrugardesep15_FD_76830 | JGI IMG/M metagenome (GOLD analysis project Ga0099826, IMG submission 76830) | Root nodule microbial communities of legume samples collected from California, USA - M. trunc garden sep15 | ecosystem: Host-associated > Plants > Roots > Nodule | place: USA: California...
ATTTTCCAGTTCAATTTAAAAATCCATAAAAGATTAGGGATGAAATTGAAATGTTAAGGATGAAATTGAAATGTGAATTTGTGCTTAAGCTTTCTGGGTTTGTGTTTGTCAGATTTGGCATGGGTTGAAGCTTTCCGAATTTGTGAATTTCTTGTTGAAATTTTGTGAATCTGTGAATATGCGGATTTCTTGTTGAAGCTTGTGTTGTTGTTGTTCTTGATTTTGTTGTTGTTCTTGAAATTTTGTGGATTTGTGAAATTGTGAATGAGTTTTTTTATATGAACATGAAGCTTGCTGCATATTCTTGTACTTGTTTTGAAGCTTGTTCTTGGGTTTATGATGAAGAGGAAGAAGAAAAATATGGACCGTGTGAAGAAGAAGAAGAACAATGGAAGAAGTTGGAAAACAAGGGCATTTGATTTTTGTGGTTTTTTATTGTAATTTTAATTTGTTTTTTATTTAATTTTTAAATAAAACAAACAACTTAATCTATGTGGCGTCTGATTCCTTTAAAAAAAATAGATCTAAAATAATTACACAGTCAGCTAGACACGTCAGCAGATTCTGCTAACAAATCTAAATGAGGGACCAAAACTGGAAGAATTTCAAATGATAAGGATGGAATCTAGACTTTTTTTGTTACAGGGACTAAAACCGGAATTCGCTAATATCACAAGGACCAAAAGAGGTATTAACCCAACATTAAAATAAAAAGGGAAAAAAAAATATTATTCCACACCAACATAACTTATAAACAATCGCAAACATTTTTTGCAAAACTATTTCATAACATCACGCAGCACGCAACAAATTACCATAAACATATAACACAATTATAGTGAACAAACAACCGCACAACTAACATGGTCACACACAAGACCAATTGACGAATGACTGACGCCTAACCCACATGGCCTGATTGGACAGGCTCCGATACCACTAATATTACACCCTAAATCCTAAAAATAATTAGGCTAAACTGCATTTTTCGCCCCCTAAATTTTAAAATGTTGCGATTTTGGCCCCTTATTAAAAAAATGGCAAAAGTGACCCCCAAGTTTAGGGAAATATGCTATTTTGACCCCCTAACATAAGGGAAATATGATCTTTTGACCCCTTATCTTCTCAAAAAGTTGCGACTATGGCCCATGTTTTGGGACACGTGGCGTCTTCTCAGCAATTTTGGGACGAAAGCGACCAAAGTTGTAATTTTTTTTAATAGGGGGCCAAAATCGTAACATTTTGAAACTTAAGGAGCGAAAAGTGCAGTTTAGCCATATAATTATTACTATTATTTAATTAAAAATAGAGTTTGATTTGCAGCGGAAAGTATCAAATAAAAACTTTTCTAATAATATAAGAATTTTTCCACAAGATTTAGGATATCAAATTGACTCATAACAAACATAATTCAGATTTCACTTCCTTAAAAATTATAATATTAACATCGAATCTTTTGCTTTTGAAAATACTTTCTTTTATGCCATAGACAATGACTTTCTTCTATAAAACTAAATAACTAAGCATATCTCTTTTCCTGTGTCACTATCAGAGCAATGTTTTTCCCCAAAATAACATACAACATCGGACAAGTCTTCATGGAAGACATGCACTTGACTCTTAGACTCATAACCTATAGAACTGCGGTTTCACAACCGCAAGGCCAAGCCATCAAACACAAACAACGAAGGGGTGAGTTTCGAGAACATGTAATAGTATAAAATAAATGAGAAGAACATGTAACCAATTAAGTCAAAGTCGTATCACATCACAAACATAATATTCAAAACCTTGAACAATATACTATATCTACTCAATCCACATTAGTAAAAAATATCATTACAACATAAGAACTAAAATCTTCACAAACACAATGTCACGATTCAATTACAAAATAGTCACAAAACATATAATCACCAATAACCATCTTCATAAGAACATCAACAGATAATCACTTTCATCGTCTCACACAGTTACACTTATTCTCCAAATACAAATCATCATCAATTTTTATGCATATGGACTCAGTCCTAAGACCTATATGAATGTGGTATCATACCTACTCATCGTTTATTGTATGCCAGAGTTATGTTACTGAACATACTCTCATCGTTCCCTAATCATGATTCAATATGCATGCATGGAGACAGACCCACCAAGTAACGCACATTAACACATCATCAATAACTCACACCATAAAAAAAAATCAGCTCATCATATGCATCATCATAAGAGGGTATATTTCATTGTTACTCGTCGTTAAAAATAATGTATTATCTCATTGTTACTCATCATTATAAACAAGGTATTTCTCATCGTTACTTATCATCATAAACAATATTTAACTCATCATTATTCAACATCATAAAACAATTATTATCTCATCATTATCGACATCATAAATAAGCATTATCTCATCTTCGTATGACACATCTTTAAATATCATATCTTCACATAATTTAAATCAAGCAACACATTAATCATGTTTCTAATTCCTCTTTTAACCTCACATGTCTAAATTTGCACACTGATTAATTATTCTCTGAAAGGGCTACAACCATCGCAGCGAGCCGAATGAACTTTGGAAAATACGATTTTTCCGTACATCACAATTATTTTACCCTCATGTACTCGAACTCTTTTCTCTCACCCCATCTTGAATTGGCGGCGGCTACAATTGAGAATAGTTTAACAACGAGCGTCTCTTTTTCGCTGGTGTAGCAACTTCAGGCCTTTCCTTGCTTGCAATTTGATGTGGGAAGTGAGTGTGGATGTTAAACCCGACGTCACACCAAAGGCCTTCCTCTATGAGTATGCAACCGAGGCTCACCCTTAAAAGCCAAATTCATATCACCATGTGGAACACCTTTAGAATCCAAAGAAGTATGATGACGTGTAGCACCCTTAGAAGCTAAATTAACATCACAATGTGGAACACCTTTAAAATCCAAAGAATCATGATGACATGAAGCACCTTTAGAAGCCAAAGTACTATCACAAGGTGAAGCACCTATAGAATCCCTATAAACATGTTGATGTGGAATAGTTTTTGAAGCCTTAGAAACATGTCTACGTGAAGCACCCTTAGAATTCCTGGAACTATCACGATGAAAAGAATTAAAATCGTGCTATTCTTGAAACTTTTGATAGCCGTAATCTAGTCCTTGTTGTGACTGCAGTAATCAATTATGCTCCTTGTCTCGTGAACCCTAGTTATCTTCTTTTGTCTTTGCTGTCTTTTTCTCTATTTTATTGTAACTTTAACTCTCTAATGGTCTCAACTATTTATAATAGAGAAATGCTAGCAACACACCTTCTAACACACACTTTTTAACACAAATCATGTGGGTCCCATATGAATTTGGTGGGTCCATGTGAATTTTAACCGATCAAAGAGAGTGTGTTGAAAAGTGTGTGTTAGAAGATGTGTTGCTAGCATTCCTCTTTATAATAACCAACTAGGTTTGTTTCTCACATGGTTACTATTTGTACCTCTATTTTGGTTATCACTGTGGTGCTATTCACACCTCCCTTTTCTTAAATCATTAAAACATTACTCCGTTCACTAACTACACATCTTTTCTACCAATTTTACTAAACCACTTATGTACGCACTCTAATTTCTTATTCTTTCTAAAAACACTATTTTCTTTCTAAACATTATTTTCTCCTACTCTTTAACAGACTAAACAACCCATCTACTTTTCTCCTTACCTATTCTCCAGTAAATACGAATAATTAAATTAATACTATCTAACAACCAATATTAATAACAACATTAATACTAATATTATCTAATAATAATATTAATAAACTAATATTAAAAATCGGGATATTACATTCATCCAGATAGTAGAGCCTACACAATATCATGAGGAGGACCCTCACTTACTACGTTGGTTAGGAGCACTACTACGAGTAGCCGAATCAAGAGGAGGGTGAGGCTGACCCTAAATAACAGGGGGTACTGAAGGTTGCACCCAAACCGGAGGGTTTTTCTAGGGGACCTACTGACCTGTTGCTTCCACCGAGGTTCGGTACACATGTAGCATACATGCTTTGGAGCGACACCGAAATAAGTATAATTGTTTAATTTTATTTAATTATTGTTTTTTTATGATTCAATTGCTATCTTTAAATGTTTATATATTTATTTTAATAATTATTTTTTTAACAGATTTTTTTTTGGTAAATTTTTTTAACAATTTAATTGTTGTATTAAAGTGTTTATTTTAATTATTGTTTTTTTACGATTTAATTGCTATGTTAAAATGTTTATTTTATTTTATGATTCAATTGCTATGTTAAAATATTTATTTTAATTATTGCTTTTTTATGATTCAATTGTTTTGTTGGGTGTAAACCACCCTCGAGCATTGTGGGACCGAAATGGGCGGCAACCTCTCCTGAAGAGTTTTAATGCTGATGCATGCCCAATGCTGGATTCGAACCCAGGACCTTGGTTAAGCTAGAAGAGACTCGTTCCATCTCATATAAGCGCTCTTGTCTTGGGTTAATGATGAGTCAATAATAAGTCATTTTTAGGAGTTGATTTTAATCTATTTTATTTAGATTCTAATCGTTTTTAATTAATATTTGAAACTATTTTACTACAATTTCATATTATTATATTTCAGAAACGAATTTGTGAAAAGATTGATTCTTGCGGAAAAAGAAAGGGTTTTAAGCTTGATTCAAGGAGAAAAAGATCTAAAATAATATTTGGAGCTAAAAATATAAAGATCCGGTGCAAAAATATCCAAGCCAAGAAAGTTTCAAGTCCACTACCAACGCCAAAAGCTTGGCACGGCCCGTGCCACCATAGGCACGGCCGTGCGCGATGCAGGACTCCCTTTTGCTGCTTTTCCCAGAGTGGTGGCACGGCCCGTGCTGCCAGTGGAACGGTCGTGTCATGTTCCCAGCTGCCTTTTTAATGTTTTATTTGACCTAAAGGCCATGGATTTTCTTGTATAACACTCTAATGATACATTGCTTAGGTTTTAAGTCAGAATTAGGCTATAAATAGAGCAGCTAACAGACATATCAATTCATCTTTTCATTCTTGGAATAATAGTGACAATTGTTCTCTTTGAATAAAAGTTCTTTGTTTTTATTTATTTATTTATGTTCTTCTTCTTCTTCTCCATGTCTACTATAAACATGAGTGAGTAGACTTCTCTTGTCTTAAGATTGTTGGATAAGTCTAATGACATAATCCTAATCAACCCAAACCTAAAAACCTAATTTTATGTAACCCTATTTTCTAATCTAATTTCACCGTTTTTATAATGAATTAACAAATACCAAATTCGAAACAAGAGTGGAGGATAAATATTTGTTAATTCATCATCACAAATATTAAGCGATGTGGCGTGTCTTCTACACATCCTCGTCGAAGGGAGGTTCACGCAGTACGGTGACTGCAATTATGAGTTAGGTGTTGAGTTGTTGTCTACTCAGTTGGGTGTTACTACTGACGAGTCTATTGTGGAGACATGCGTACAATGGGGAGGAAATATGGGTATTCATTGGCTGAAGAATTTGTATAAGAGACACCTTAGTATGTTTAATGCGCTAGAGGACTCGACTGATCCCGAGGAGGAGGAGGAGCTTCATCAGATTGGGAGTATTGTTTGAAACCCTTTTTATTGTTCTTGGTTGGTGTCACCGTTTTCACCGACAAGAGCAACAAAAATATTAGTTTGATATGGCTGAAGGGGATGAGGAATTTTTATAGGTGCACGAGTGGTCTAGGGGTGGGATGTCATTTGCTTATCTCTACACCCAGCTTTCTTAGGCTATGGTCCCTACGTTTGGCTCCATTACTGGATACATGTCTCTACTTGAGGTAATAATTTAATCTTTTGTATATCATATTATAAATGTGTTGATATGATTGTGTGTGTATATAGATGTGATAATGAAATGTTTATTTGTTTGTATTTGTAGGCATGTGATAAGGAGCACCTCACCAAATTATATCTATGGAATGTTAATCCAGATTATGATCATCATTACCCATGTGTCAACCGCTTTGTTCTGACAAGGAGTTATGGTTCCACGAGTCACTATCGAGGCCTCCTAGATCGGCTGTCGGTGAAGGCTGCCATATGGAGTCCGTACGATGATCACCGAGACGTCATACCTTTTCATGATATATTTTCGTACTCCGGTTGGATCATAACCACCTCTACGACGAAGTGTCGGCACTTGCCGGAGCGTGTGATGAGGCAGCACAAGCGTGTGCAGGACATTCCGAAGCCTCCTATGAGAGTGGCACCTCTTGACCCAATGGGGATAGTCCAGACCTTCATAGATTATATGATCCATGTCATACATTTGGATGATCAGGGTCAGACGGCAAGGGAATGGATCCATGGCCAACTAGATCGGGTACGCATCTTGGTTTTACCGTGTCTGTCATCCGGTGATGAGCCATCCACCAAAGGTTGTTGAGGAGCTACCTCCTAGACATCATAATCAGGAGGTCATTACTGACGAGGAGTATGTGAGAGAGCGTCCCGACCCACTCCAGGTTATGCAAAACATCTACAAATTATCGATGAGGCGTTGTGTTATGATGACCCACATCCATACTATCACAGTATGTTTGTGAGGATCTAGGAGTAGAAGCACCCAATAACCGACTACAAATTGTCTGGAGGAGGAGGAGGAGGGATATGAGGAGGGAGAGCTAGAGTCAGGAGGATGAGGGGTAGTGGTTGTTGGTTTTTTTAGTGTTTCTTATAGTATATTTTTAGTTTTTTATAATATTTTGGCGGTCTTTATTTAATTTAAATTAATGACAATTGTGTATTCATATTTTTATTTATGACATTTGTGTTATTTTGGAATTGATTTTAATTTTGCGTTATTTTGGAATTATTTTTTATTTTGATTTTTATTGAATGATTGAAAGAATTAATGTTGTGGTAGTCAATGATTGGTGTTTTGAAAAATGCATGTTTAGGTGCTTAAAAAAAACAACAATTTTGTTAAGAATTGTTGTTCTGTTATTAGACTTGAAACCAACACAAGTTAACTTACGCTAGGGTTCAACGTAAGTTAACTCACGTTGGGTTTCAGCGTGAGTTAACTCACGTTAGGGTTTTTTTTTTTAAAGTTTTAGATGGGAATACCCAAAATGGAAAATGAGAAAAGCAATTCTCAAACTTAAAAAACGAGCAATGGGTCGTAGTCCAACACTTTTACGAGCACACTAGCCTTAATAACCTAATGGGATTTACTTTTCCCACCCTATCTACTTCTCACGTCCCCTTTAATTTTTACAAAAATTTCCAAGGGATTTCAGATTATAAAATTCGAAAACATCCAAACTGTGTTCGGATTTTATAATCCAAAATATGCTCATATATAATTAGCAATCATAATTTCTTTCATTTCAGCAGTTTTGAATTTTGATTTTAAAAACATTCAAAAAACAAATTAAAAATGATAAAAACTTGTTAAATAAAATCATAAAAATACCACAAAAAAAATTATAAAAATCAAATAAAACTGATGCAAAAAAATTTCAGATTTTTCTGAGAATATGAAAAAAAAAATGAAAAATGAAAAATGGGTCTAAACAATATGATTTTGGATTTTGAGGGGCGTAGTCCCGTAAGAAGTCTCTTCTACGAGAGTCTTGATGCTTGATTTTTCTTCTTCTAATTTTCTGGAAAAGTTTTCGGAGTAATATGATCAAGTAGCGCAAAAATCATATTTTTTACTAGAAATAACTAACAATGACCTAAAGCGGAAGGATGAGAGTTAGGAACACGCCCTATTTTTTTAGGTTTTTCGATTATAAAATTTGAATTCGTGAGAAATTCATTTTTTTTCACCCCACAACAAAAGAAAAACTCAATTCGGACTAAAATCCGAAAATCACATGAGCATTTTCGTAGAAAAAAAGGGCACCCGAGAAATGGGTAGGGTGGAAAAAGTAATAGCATAATCTAATCACTTAGTGGTTCACCCAGCTCCATCTTTTGTTTCTGTCCAGCGACGCATATCATCTTCTATACTCTTTTACCCCATGTTGACCTTAACTTTTAGAAGCAAAAATCCACCTTCAGCTAACAAGTCAACGTAGAAGGAAGACATATTTAAGAAAAGCTTCTATTTGATTTCTCTGATGTGAAAAACACTGTTTAGTTTTTTTCTTTCTTTCTTTCATTTTTTCAAATAAAAAAAGCAAAACACGGTCCAATCCGTGAAACTGCCTAAACCATCAATTTTTCAAGTTTTTTTCTTCAGTTTTTGACCGATTGACCGGTTTATGCACCAGTTTAATAGTGTGACAGTTTTTGCTGCTGACCAAATCGAATATAGTTCCGGTTCCAGGTTGAACCAGACAGTTCTGTCCGATTTTGATAACCTTGGTTAGGAATGATACTCCTTGTGCTCCTAACTAACATAACCATTTCATTAAAAAATTATCCTTAATTTTTTTTAAGGAAAATTTATCCTTAAAAAATAAGGATAAACCTCCTAAAAAGATAATAAAAAATATTTTTAGGATATTGTCTAAGCATAAAAAATAATAAGTCCGATTTTGATAACCTTTGGTTAGGAATGATACTCCTTGTGCCCCTAACTAACATAACCATTCATTTCATTAAAAAATTATCCTTAATTTTTTTAAAGGAAAATTTATCCTTAAAAGATAATAAAAAATATTTTTAGGATATTGTCTAAGCATAAAAAATAATAACTTTTACATCATAAATTGTCTAACTATGATTATGTTTTCATGTATATCCAGAAACGACAAATATTTATGTATTTTTTTTATGTTTCGGTCCAAATACTTACTTATTTTTATGTACTAATGACAAATATTTGATCATATTTTTCATATATTATCAATAACTACTATTTATCTCGTATTTTTTTTTTTATGTATCAATGACAGCCAATTGTCTCGTGTAATTCTTTGTGTCAATGACAAATATTTTTCCGTTTGAGATTGATAAAAATAAGGGAGAGGTGTTATTACTTTTGTGTGGGAGTTGGAAGGGATGGGAAAACTTTGATGGGTTGGAAATATAGGAGAAAATGATAAAATCTTTCATATCTTTTGAAAAGTCCTGCTAACAAGTTCCCTAAGAAAAATCTTTATGGATTCCCAATTAAAAAACTATTTATCGAAAACGTTTTTTTTGAAGAATTTATCGAAAAAACTTAATAATTCAATTTGCGATGCAATGCACAAGTTTTTTTTAAAAACATACTAGTACTGTTTAAAATCCTTAAAGAGTGATCTTAAACCACTCATTAGCATTTCCCTTTTTTGAAAGAATAATTTTTTAGAGAATGATAAATTAATGCTTATGATTAAAACCCACTTGGGTTGACCTAGTGGTATTGACTTGAGATCCGGGAGTATGATCCACCTTGAGATCTTAGGTTCGATTCTTAGGTGGGCTAATTTAACTTCTTAAAAAAATGTTTATGATTAATATACTTTTAATTGTTTTTTGTCAAAAAAAAACTTTTAATTTTAAAAATAGTATAAGTAGATAGATTAAATTCAAAGAATTTATATAGACTTAATAAATTGCTCAAAACACTCCTCTATACAATTGTAGAGTTTCTCAAATGAGGAAGAATTTGTATTTCAAAGAAAAATAAATCCCAAAACAGTATTCTTTCAATGTCATTTATTTCATCGACTTTTTTTCTTCTTCCAAATCACTCCCCTCAACTCCCTTCCAAACTCACAAACAAAGACTAAATGGACTTGTTAATATTTTTCATAAAAAAGTCCACAAAGTAGTGAAATAAAAAAAATGAGACTAGAAATCATGGGATCCGGATCTCTCTCCTGTTTCCATTCTGCGATGATCTTGGCCTTTGGATTGATCAAGAGGAATGAGGGCAAAATAAAAAAATTAAAAAAACTGTTCGCACCGTCTTCTTCCCTGGATTGCATTGCATCATCACCACGAGTCCTCCACGAAAACTCAACTCACGAGAATTGGTTACTTTCCCCGATAACTTTCAAACAATAGAGCGACAGGGCGACATGATATTTGTTTAAGGAGATAACTCATCAGACAATTATATGCATGTTCTTACCTTGATTTTTTTAAAGCTAAATAAGTTAACTCCTTCAAAATCAGCTATAATCGGTGATGAAAAATAAGTTAAATGTTAATTACATAAATTGCTTCATACTCGTTCAATTGTTGCAAAATATAGAGACATAATTATGCCAAAAAATGGGAAATTTGCAGAATCAATATACAAAATGATTATTTTACAAAACTAATCCTTTTGAAATGGTAGAAATTAGAAACTGTTGGAAATGAAACATAAGAGCTGAGAGCAGAAATTATGAATTGTTGGCTTTTCTCTGTGTGAAGTCAATTCTCGTCAAAACTGAAAGAAGGAAGGAGATGTGCGTGTTTAAGTTTCTCTCTCCAATTAACAACGCTTTTTTTTCTTTCCTTTTTTCACTCAACCGTTGGATTTAATCTAAGGGTTTCTCTGGTTTGGCTTTTGTCAAGCTATAAGCAATTATACAACATTCCAAAATCAATTCTACAATATTTTAATATGTTTGGTTTGGCTTTTCAGAATTGCTTCTATCCTCCAAAAGCAATTCTCCATGAAGCTACAATTCCTAGCTTCTGGTTTTTCAAGAATCAATTTTACATTATATTTTATATTTTGATTATTACAACCTATTATTTTCCTTTATTCCCCTTTATCAATTCTCTTTCTTTTTGCTTTGTAATTAATTTGATGAACGAAATTTAATCAGAAAATTTAACGAACCAAATTAGCCCCCGAAAAATATTTATGGTCATGAGTTACCAAATTTTGGATTTTCCTTTACGGTGTCCCCATTCAGA
>Ga0099826_10003320_pt1 | contig 10863 bp, 6 predicted proteins | sample Mtrugardesep15_FD_76830 | JGI IMG/M metagenome (GOLD analysis project Ga0099826, IMG submission 76830) | Root nodule microbial communities of legume samples collected from California, USA - M. trunc garden sep15 | ecosystem: Host-associated > Plants > Roots > Nodule | place: USA: California...
CAACAAAGTTGTGAATGGTGGTGTGCCAATCCTCATTTCAACAGCATATATGTTAGAAATAGTTGGGACAAGTGGTTGAATAGTTTGTGGGGATATTGCATCATTGGTGTTGTTCATTTGATACTTAAGAGCATGAATTTTTGAGAGTTGGACTAACCTATTGTGTTTCTCTTCAAGAGAAATATTTTTGGGAAAGAGCAATGAATCAAAATTTACTCGTGGGATTAATTTCATTGAGAAAGACATGGTTCCTATGGGCATGCAGACACAAAATAACACACAGAGTGTTAAGAAACTAAATGAAGAAGCCATTTTCATTATATGATCAATGTGTTTGTGTTATGTTTGTTGTGATAGGATTGTGAAGCAAGCTAGCTCTTTTATACACACACATGGCTAGGGTTTCATACGTGTATTGTGACTCTGAATTATGTGACATTGACATTAAACTAACACCACTTTTTCTTAAATTCATTTGACTCTCTCTTTCTATTTCTCTAATTACATATCCATAATTTTGATATTGATGTTTAATAACTTCAACTTTCTCATGTTATAATGGTTTACATTCAAGCACTACCAAAAAAAATGGTTTCCATTCAATTTACTTCTTTTTATGTGTTTCTTTCATTCTCAATTTCTTTCTTTCATTCAATTTATTTCTTTTTAGGATTTCTTTCATTCTCAATTTAGTTGTTTTTATAGTGTCTTTCATTTTCAATGTATTTTGCTATATTCTATTAATCCCATATATCTCTTTTGAGTTCATTAGAATAAATTAAGGTGTGAACAAATTCAATTTTGAGAAGAAACAAAACCTGAAGAAATGTGAACATAAGGAATTCAAAGCAAGGCAAGGGTCCCAATAGAAATAACTCTTGCTTACACTCGGAAAAGATTTTATGTTTCATTTTCTAAAATTTTGTTTCTTTGAAATGCTAACATGTGGAAGACTTATGCAGTGAAAAACTGTCATAGAGAGCAGATGTAATTCATTTTCGTAAACAATGAAAATGATGTTTTGAAATTTATAATTTTTTAAAAAAATGCTTGATCTATTTTCATATACAGGTTAATTGTGTTTTTCACCCCTGTAATATATGTCATTTCTGATTTTCACCCTTGTAAAATTTTCGGTTTGATTTGCACCCTTGTAAATTATTTTTTTCTGGAAAACCCCCCTCCCTCATATGACTGTGCATATTTGCTGACGTGGTACACTGTGCACATATGCTCATGTGGCACGCTGACTCTATAATATTTTTAAGGGTACACGTGGCATTTGTACCTATTTATAAAAAAAAATTAAAAATTAAAAATGAATTTATATTAATTTAAAAAAATCAGAAAATTAATTTTCAAAAATTTAAAATCGTAAAAATTTATTTTTTTTAAAAAAAATAAATATATATTCACTTATATTAATTTGAAAATAAATTTTTTTTTAAAAATCCAAAAAATAATATAAATTCATTGACGAAATTTTTTTTATAACCAAATTTTATTAAAATTTTGAAAAAAATCTAAAAAAAAACTATAAGATTTTTTTCGAAATTTTAAAAATCAAGAAATATAATCAGATATTTTTCGAAATTAAAAAGATTTTAAAAAATTCTGAAATTTAATTTTCAAAATAAAAATATAGAAAATTTAAAAAAATGTCAGATTTTTATTCAAAATTTTTAATTTTAATTTTCAAAAGTTCTAGAATTTTTTTCAAATAAAAAAATTGTTAAAATTAAAGAAAATTTTTATTTTACTCCAAAAAAATTCTGGAAAATTTTTCTATTACCAAATTTTTTTTTTGTTTTTCAAGATTTTAAAAAATCAGGAAAAAAGATATGATTTTTTTTCGAAATTTAAAAAATACGAAAATATAATCAGATTTTTTTAAAAAATATAATTGAAATTTAATTTTCAAAAGTTGGAAAAAGGTTCAGATTTTTGTACAAAAAATAAAAAAGTTTAAATTTTTTTTAAATCTGGAAAAAAAATTAATTTTTCGGAAATTCAGATTTGTTTTTGGAAATTTTTTTTCTATAAATTTTATAAAATCTTTTTCGAAATTAAAATATTGGAAATAAATCATATTTTTTCAAAAAAAAAATTGGTAAATATTGTAGTCCTTACGAATAAGGTAAATATTTAACGTGGTCCACTTTCTCACCTATATAGCGTAACCTCCCCTCCGTAGTTTTATTTGTGTGAAAGTACCTTACATGAGGCTGACTTCGGTAGTGTCTTCTATATTAATTCTCCGAGCGAAGTTGAGCAATTAACTACCTTATTCGTAAGGCCTTTAATATACTTTCACATGTTGCGTACGGCCTTAATAAGTTATAACCTGTCATATTGCCATTCTTGGTAGCTTGGTGATATGTTGTGTATGTTTGATTATATGGTGTCAATAATTAATTTTGAATAATTGATTCTATCCGATTGGATTCTTTATCTTTGATCTTATGAAAAGAAGTTAACGCAAATAAAAAACTTTTGATGTGAATTAGTAAATTCACACTAACGAAAAAATGTATCTTTATAAGTTGGTATTTAATAAATTATCTTGATAAGCTTATGAATAATACATAAAAGTTTATTTATTTGCATAAGATATTTAGTACGTTAGAATTAGGTCTATTTTGGGAATATTATGTGTTTGAGGGTAGGGGTGGAGGTAGGAGTATGAATGTGAGGAATGAAGTAAAATCCTTTCAAAACAATTATAGTATGAAGTGCGGCTCAACATTTCAGCCCTATTTTTCTCCCACTTGGACTATAAAAAAGGACTAGAATTCTGCTCTTCTCCTAACAAAAATTGCTCGCTCCCAACCAAACTTCCGAAAATACTCTTGCGTGTGTTAACTCATGTTGTCTGAGTTAACTCAAACAGGAGTTAAACATGAAAATACCCTGCGTGAGTTAACTCATGTGGGTGTTAAACATGAAAAAACACCCTGCTTGAGTTAACTTACACTGCGTGAGTTAAGTCATGCTGAATACACACTAGCGTGAGTTAACTCACACAGGGGAATTTTTGGAAGTTTGGTTGGGAATGAGCAAAATGTGTTGGGAGAATAGCAGAATTCGAAGAACTAAGGGAATTTCCTTTAAGCCTTTCGTCCTCGTCGCATGCCCTCCAAAATATACCTCATATATTACATATTTGGGAGAATTAGACACTTGTCCTTCAAAAATACCTGTAATATAACTTATGACAGTTACACATGAACAACGATAACATTGCTTATGAACTAAAAACATGTGCAAGACACAAGATTTAGTATCTTTGTGATTGTGCACCACGTAAAGGAAAAAAGTTTTCGATCTCCCATTTTGATGGACAATAGAACTACCATATACTGAAATTTTTGTACAATAAGAAAGCTCATATTTAGCATAATCATCCATTTATTCGGAGGTGTAGGGCCAATTCTATCAGGAGTTAGAGCGTGTTTCACCTTGTTGAATGATTCTTTGTACCAATCAGTCGGAGATAACAATCGAAATCATTGGTTACATTTGTAAAAAAATATCAAGACATATGATATGATGATCACCAACATATATAGCATGCAAACATCATAAAATCCACAATAACCATCACCTTCGACAATCACCGCATTTTCAATAAATTTATGCATGGACAACATGATTTTCTTCTTGTGTGGGAAGTCGACTTGAACCGTATGAGTATTAGGAGACTTATTACTAGTAGTCACACTACTCCTACTTGATCACTTTTCTTACGTGCAAATAAACAAGTAGGTTCTTTTTAAAGGATGAATTGCCAGACTAGGAGTTCGATACTCTTCAAATTATAAAATCCAAACAAGATAAATTTTCCAAATAGAAGGTGTGCGATAAATACATAAGATAGGATAGGAAGAGAAATTTCCAATAACTAGTAAAACATATTATTCAATAGCCATTTTAGGATATTGGGGGGTGAGAAAAGTAGAGCCCCAAATTTTTTTATATGACCATTATCTGCACTTTATATTTGGGCCGACTATAGATAGCAATAATAATGAAACGAAAGAAGTAAAAGAGAAAACATTTCACCGAAAAAAAACATTTATTTAATAGAAATTATGAAACTTACATATTTACTCAAAACAAATTTGACTTTAGATAGCTAATTTTTTCATTTTAATCTTTTTTTTTTAAATAATTTTTTTTTTATATGTCTATTTTCTAAGTTCTATGTAGTTTTAAAAAAATTATGTCAATATCTTATTAAAAAATAATAATAATTATGTTTTTTTTTTGAACAAGCCAAAATGGAATTATATACCAATAATAATAATAGCTCTCCAAGCACAAGGTGTGCCTAGAAGGCCACTAGAACAATACAACGAGAGTCAGAAACAAACAGTACTGAAATCAAAATCAAGGTGGTTAGCCAATGCCTAAACAAGCCAAGGGGTTTAACCACCACCACTGAGTACCATAAACAAACATGGCTTTTTTAGCCATCAACCATGCTAACGACAACGATTTAATTTTATCAAGTAACCTGGGGACGTCGGTTGTAACATTATTGAACATACGGTTATTGCGTTCGTTCCACAAAACCCAAGTGACAAGAAGCCAGATTAATTGCAAAAACGAACGCTTAGCTTTACCAGAACTTGTCATATGAATAAACTGCACGAAATGATCAGCAACATTATTAGTATCCGCCCCCGCAAAACCAATCCATTGACGCACCTGCTGCCATAAGAAAACAAAGGACGAGCACGACATGAACAAGTGATCAGCCGTTTCAACCTGACCACACCCTGCAGCACAAAGAGCCGCCTCTGTCTGAATAATACCTCTAGCTGCCAGATTTGCTCTCGTAGGTAAACGGTCACGCAAGAGCCGCCACGCGAAAATAGAAACCTTTAACGGAACCTGGTGATGCCAGACAAGATCTAGAGCGCCATCCATATGAGTGGTGTGAGGATGGGTTAAAAAATCATAAGCACCTCGAACAGAATAACCTCCCACAGGGTCAAGAAGCCACACTCAAACATCTGAAACATTAGGAAACAGAGAAACATCAAGCATAAAAGCCCTACACTCCTCTAGTAAATTCTCCTCCCACACCCACAACCTACGCCTCCACCGCCAACCGTCCCCTCCCTGCCCAAGGCCAAGAGAGAACATACTAGCAACTGTCTCCATTTTGTTCTCCGCCAACTCAAACAATCTAGAAAAACGCTCACTAAGAGCCACTCCCCCCAACCATCATTTTAATAGTTATATTAAAATGGCAACTTAAAGATTTTTAAAAATAAAAATCCTACATGAATTTATTTTTAATGAAATTCATAGATTTATTTTATTTGAGACCCACATAAAAACAAATGCATAACGTCTTACAAGATATTTATTTTTCATAAGAGGTCTAGTTAGAATCTTTCACTAAAGAAATATTTTCATCTATACTCTCTACTTGTAGACCTAACATGCTTTAATACGACAACTTCATTGGATTATTTACACGATTATCATTTTAATATTTCCTCACAAAATTATAATACATAATTGTCACAATACTCTAATAGAACAAAATCATTAAACAATTTTAATATTTTTCCTGCTGTGCAAGGTGTATAGGTCTACTGTCTCCATATAGTTTTTTATGATGATTACATTTTTTTTTTAAGCAAGATGATGATTACCTGCAATCATACTATAAAACTAAGGACATGTGTTACATTATGTTCATCACCAAGTGTGCTACCTCAAAAATAATAATGTTTTTGCTTATGTAGGCATGTTCTCCCAAAGAAACCAAAAATTGTTCAAGGTTAGCTTATACTTTATGTTGCATGTATCTTCTCCAAGTTTCTGTGCATTGTCTAGAACCGTAGCAGACAACTTCTCAACATATATAAAAATATACATCATCAAATTTGTTCTGTTGCACCCACACATATCACTCCTATTTTATTTTATAATATTGTTATAAGTTTGGTACACAGAAGCACATTATTACTAAGAGTGTGACACATGGTTCATCTCCTCCACCATATACATCATGTCCCCTAAAAAAATATAATTTAGATAAGAGGGTTTTCTCGCAAGCATATTCTATACTCCAATATATTTAGTGTTGTCCAATTTCGTTGGAACCAAAAAATCAGGAAAACTTTGCCTCTTCAGAATTTCAATAGCCTTTGAAACATGATGATAGCAGCTTTGATTCAGTTTGAAGTTGTTTGATCGAAATCGGAAATTTTGATTTTAAAAGAAAATGAGTTAGTGTGTTGTACTAAATGACTATATATATATATATAGGGAATGGCTATAATTTTTTATTTTTTTTGCAAAGGCGGCTGTAATATTCGTATTTTACAATCACAATTGTGTGCTGCACATCTTTTGCGACTATTTACAATTGTTGCAAGGACAAAATTTAAGTACGTGCTGTTCTTTCTATTCTCAACTAAAAAAATAGTATAATTAAAAATAGAGTATAACTATTACTAATTCTGAAAGTGTTTAGTTTTAAAAAAAAACTAATTTAACCAATAATTGTCTGGTAGTTAGAAGAACAACAAGAACAATGACTTATAGTTTTATCTATATATATGTTTTATCCTTAATTTTAATGTAATTAAAGAATATTGCTAATTAATGCAGATTTTTTTTGCTAATGCAATTTTCAAACCATGTCGACAGATATATAATGTTGTCGACATTTTTATTTTTTATGTGTGACATATGGTCACACTATGATAGATAATTGATGTTATTATTTAATTTTGCTAGCTTGAATACAGAAGAAGATCACATTGTGTGGATTTTGTTTAATGTGACACACTGACACCCATGTATGCATACATTCGATTTCTTAATGCTTACCTAGGCATTGCTGATGCTTACTTAGATCTAAGTTTGAGTCACCAAATCTATATCATTCTTCATTCATGACCACTTAAATCTTGATTGCTAACATTGTCCTTCTTTATGATTTCTTGGGAATTGTTGGTTCATGAATTGTCTTTCTCAATCTTTGAAAGGGCATGCAGAAAAATAGAAAAAAATAATACTGAAGGGACATTCGCTAAACCTAAATTTAGCTATGCTTCGGGTGGAGGAGATGAACCATGTGTCACACTCTTAGTAATAATGTGCTTCTGTGTACCAAACTTATAACAATATGGTACACAGATAACATTTTGAGGCTATTGTTTCTCGAAAGGAAAAAACTTAGATACAATTTTATAGGTGCTTTTCGTATGCACATAAAAAATTATACCTAAGTTTTGTCCTTCTCGAAGATACTTATTTATTTGCAAGGACTTTGATTTGCTTAGAAATCTTTTGGAAATTAGGTTTTTTCTTGTAGCTGTGAGACTCCTTTAACAATTGTGCCTATAGTAATGTAACTAAGTTTTGTCCTCCATGAAATTTATAACATTTATAAGATATGATATCATATTAAAAAGAATCATGCTCTCCTCCCTGCATTTTTCGCTCGCACCCAGCCAAACTGACTGAAATACTCCGACGTTAGTTAACTAATGCAAGTGTAAAACTATGTGTTAGTTAACTAACGATGCGTTATTTAAGATGCGCATGTGTAAAACACTGCGTGAGTTAACTGACGCATAGTGTTAACACATGCGTGAGTTAACTCACGTTGTACTGGTATATCGGTACCGCATTAAATGTTGTACTGATATGCATTTAATGCAAAATGTGTCACTAATGATCTGTAATCTTTACACGCTCATAATTGAACCGAATTACGCCATTTTAACATGATTATCGGATAATACGACATAATCGATCAAAATTACGCAAAAACGTCGTTTTTCTCACAATCACATAATCACACATAACGATCCAAACGGTTCAAATTTCACAAATTCGCCGGTATTGACCCGTAATCACTTAAACACACTTAATGACACGTAAACTATCCAAATTACACAAATTTGTCCATAAATATCTAAAATTACATAATCTGACATAAACGGACAAAATGACCCAAATTTTATACGAAAACAATAACTCTGCGCAACTTAACTCACGCTGCTTGAGTTAACTTGCGCAGCGTTACTTAACTAGCGCAGGGACATTTTTGGCATGGCTGCAGGGCGCGAGTGTTTTGTGCTGGGGAAAGAGCAGAATTCTATTAAAAATGTGAAAGCATAGAAAAGAGAAACATGTAGTCGAATTAATATATAACCGACTATCAATTGAGAGTTTGGTAACTCAACTAATTTGGATTTATAGTTAAATGGATTGAAGGTCTCGTGTTCAAATGAGAAGGGTATTAACATAACAGCTAACGTTTAAGAAAGAAGCAAATACACCTATTATAAAAAGCTCATTACGATGTGTAACAAACTTAACTAACTTCCTTGACAATTAACAAATCAATAATTGTAGTTAATTATGTTCATACTAACTAGTGGTGTGTGAGAAAGGATCGTGTGCTCAACATCTTTAACTTGGAGTTTATTTTTGTGTGGATAAAATTAAAGATTCAAGGGAACCTATTGAAGATGTCGAATGTGGAAACATAAGTATGTATTCTAAAAATTATAATAGCAATACGTATGCTGCAGTTGATAAATGATAACATATAATAATGCTTTAAGAATAACAATGATAATCAATTAAATCCTCAAGCTATGATGGTGCTTTTACTATATGTTAGAATACTTGGACTACTACAAACTTGTGTTGCGTGATTACATTAGATTAGATGTGACTTCCAAGAGTTTATAAATTTGTTTATAATTCTGCATGTATTTTTTATTGTCTAAAAGCACTTTTAGATTGCCAAACGGCACGAGTTAGTTCTATTTTTGAAGTCCTCATACTAATTTTGGAATATTTAGGACACTTTTGGAGGTTCAAGGAATTAAGTTTGTGCATATTTTTTTAATGCATATATTATTAGGTAATGTAATACTACTACATCATCTTGCTTGTCACCCTCCATTTCATTAGAAGATGAAAAGTTTTTCCATTTACAGCAATTTTAAATACTCCGCCACACTTAGTTTCTTCTTTATCCAATGGCCACTCTCATATAAGCTTACATTTATCTTTTTTCTTTTACGGAAAGCTCACATTTATCTGAACCATGTATATCATATTTTTTTGCCTAACATATGATATTCAGAAACCAACAACCGACTATTTTCATTTTTTAATCTCAAATATTTATGGTTGATTCATTTTTTATCTTAAAAAGTAATGGGATTATATAAAATACTTACTATTTATTTAATATACTTCTTTTAAAATTAAATAAACATAAATGTTTTAAAGGGGTGTTAAATATACTTTCTAGTTATGTGTGTTGGTAATATATTTTAATGTGTGTTGATAATACGTTTTGATGTATGTCGCAAATTATTCATGTATAACAAGGAGGGTTTACCTCCTAAGTAGGGATGTGCTTCCTTCGCCAATGACTTGAACGATAAAGTGTTTGCAAATACCCTCCTACCGTTGAACGTTGTATGGCGTTGATTAAGACCAAACACCATAATATGAAGAGCTTTAATTGTGAGTCTCACATCACCATTGTGAGTCACTCAGTTTGGTTTAAAACACCACTCACTCTATACCCTTCTTCTTTCAATGATTCGCCGTTTTCATTGAGAGTCAATGAATTTGGTTCAAAACACCACTCTCATTGGTATAAAACATAAAATTATATACTTTTAATTAAATATTATTGTTTTCTTAAAAATGCCGTCAAATAAATGTTCATTTCAGGTCTTAATATGTATTAGACCTAAGGGTGAGGAAAAAACTGAAAAACTGAACTGACCTGATGAACTGAAGCAAAAAAAAATTGAACTATTACAGACAGTTGTGAAACTGAACTGAAATAGTTCAGTTCAGTTCGAAACAGTTCAGTCCGATTCGAAACAGTTTGATTCAATTTAGAACAGTTCAGTTCAGTTCGGTAACTAAAATTCGATTTCGTTTGTTTTTTTTTCTTTTTTCAATTGTACCAATAATAACAGTTCGGAACAGTTCAGTTCGGTTTGAAGCAGTTCAGTTCGAAATACAAACAGTTTGATTCAGTTTAGTTATTTTAAATTTAGCAAACAGTTCAGTTTGGTTCGGTTCATCCTTTATCCCGAACCAAACCATGCTCACCCTAGTTAGACCAATCATGTTTGAGTGCATGTGAAAATCATTTACGCTCTGTCCATATCAATTAAATAATTTGTGTCATTCATAGATTTTTGATAAGACCCTGTCTATTTGATGTCTATAGAGAGTATGTTAATTACAAAACATCCACATGATAAAAACATGTGAAAATTTCAAACAAGACAATAATACATGGTAACACAATAACTTAGTAGGAGTGGATTAAGATTTTAATTTATGGTAAAGTGTGATCCTTGTTAATATAGAAATGGAGAATGCTAATAAGTGTTCTTGAGGCATTGATTAAATTGTTGAAATTAGTAAGTTTGCATTAAAAGGTTGTGTAATTATTGCTAAGATAAAAGTAAAAACTTATATTTTGAAACTAAGTTTCTATTAACATATTTCTTAACTAATATCATTAGGATACTAGTTAACAAGACCCAAGGGAAATTAAAAATCAAATGTAGCTAATATAGTTTTGTTATTTATTAAGAATTAAACCTAAATCACAACATGTGTATAAGATGTCCAACTATATGTGCCTACCACAGTTTACAATATGCAGTCTCATTATTGTGGTTTTCATTATAATTACAAGGTGAGGCCTAGATCAACACAAGTTTGTTAGAAATTAGTTACCTGAAGTAGAAGTGAGTCTAATACCATTGAGCTATTTAGTTAAAGATTAACTTAGAATATAAAGTTTACTTATTAGTCAATTAATCATAGTCACTTAGC
>Ga0099826_10003321_pt1 | contig 10862 bp, 9 predicted proteins | sample Mtrugardesep15_FD_76830 | JGI IMG/M metagenome (GOLD analysis project Ga0099826, IMG submission 76830) | Root nodule microbial communities of legume samples collected from California, USA - M. trunc garden sep15 | ecosystem: Host-associated > Plants > Roots > Nodule | place: USA: California...
ACAATTTTGAAAGAAAAGCGCAAAACAATCACTCTCATTGATGACCAGACACAGAGAAAGTATAAGTGTCGCCTCATTACCGCCGAAAGAGCAAGCTATGAAAAATACTTGGGTGGACAGTGGTTCAATTTCTGCAGAGAACGTGTGATGGAAGAAGGAGGTAAGCTCATCTTTGATCTCGAAAAGTCACCGAAGAACTTCCACGTTCGAGTTGTTCCAAAGTAGATCTTTGCTGCTAAACTATTTGAACTTCTACTATTTTGGCGTATCGCTTTGGACTGTAATCGTAAACTATCTTGACTTTGGGATGCCATTTGTTCTTTTCATTTTGTCTGATGTAAATATTGGCAAAAATCCCTCTTTGGTTAGTCTATGACTCTTGCAGTCTCTTTTATAAACATAACTATTATGTACTCTCTCCAGTCACTATTATAAGCAAAAATTGACTTTTTAGATTCATTCAATAAATGATGTATGTGGTCTATATATAGACGACATGCATCATTTATTGAATGAATCTAAAAAGTGAATTTTTGTTTATAATAGTGATCGGAGGGAGTAACGTTAATCTGCACATTGTTGGTTCCTTCATTGGTTCCAATTAGTATCATGTTAATTATAATGTTGTTTTCCTAATCTCTTGAACAAAATAGAATATGCTCTTTTCCTACAGCAAGTTTTTAAAATGCTTTGGTAAATGTTTTAGAAATGTACATATAGATGAGATTTGTGTAATATGTTTGCTTGATTTTCACATTTATGAACGGCAACAATTTCTTAGAAAGATGCAGCTATTTCGTTTAATTTGCTCATTTCTTCTTTATAACAAAGTTTTATTTAGAATATAAGTTTGTGCAATATCTAAGTTTGTGCAATATTCATTAATTTGTTCATTTTTTCTTTAGAACAAATTTTTTACAAGATATGTTATTCAACCCGTGCGAAGCACGGATTTGTAATTAGCTTGTTATTAAATAGAAGAATTACCAAATAAGACAAGTGATCTCTCTATATATTTATTTATTTTTTAAAGAAAGTGATATCTCTATATATAACTTTGCTTTCCAACCATCACATTTTATCATATACTTCTATACAACTTTCACCGATACTTTAATCTATTTCGGTCTATCATATACAGTTTCTTTATTTTGAAAAGAGAAAAATTTATATAAAAAATAATGTATGTTATTAGTAAGTAAATATATAAAACATGGAGGTGGCGGAGACGGTTGTGGATTTGGGAAGAGATGTTACAGGAGTGTATCATATTACTACGTAGTGTTTTTTTGCAGCTTGATGTTACAGATTTTTGAAAGCGGGAGCTTGATCCATTTGAAGGTTACGCGGTCCGTGGTGCTTATAATTATTTAGCTGCATAGGTTACTCCTATGGTAGATCAAAGGGCGGACCTTGTTTGGTATAAACAAGTTCCTCTGAAAGTGTCTGTTTTCGCTTGGAGACTGTTACGTGATAGGTTGGCCACTCGGTCTAATTTGCTGGATCGCGGTATTGTTACAAATGGCACGGCGGGTTGTCTGATGGGTTGTGACCATCTAGAGACTTCACAACATTTATTTTTATCTTGTGGTTTTTATGGTTTTTATGGCTCTGCACATTGTTGAGACCGGATGCTGACAACACGTTCGATCACTTTTATTAGTTCAGTCATTCAGCTGGAGGTTTACGCGCAAAGAGCTCTTTTTTGCAGCTAGTTTAGCTTCTTTGTGCTTAGATTATTTGGAATTATCGCAATAATAGATTGTTTAATAATGTAGAAAATTCCATAGTTCAATTGTTAGATAAAGTAAAGCACACCTCACTACGGTGGCTACGTACATGCTAGTAATGTTAACTTTGTTTACGGTTTTAGTTCGTGGTAGTCAAGCCCCCTGCTTTGTTTGGGCATTGGCTAAGTGTTGTTGTACTTGTGACAGGTTATAATTATTAGTAGTCCCCTCTCTTTCTTTTTTCAAAGCTCCATCAGGTATCGTTTCCTTTATTGAATCTCTTTTGAATAATTTTTTTTGGTGGGGGGAGTGTAGACCACAGAAAAATATCATGGATTGATTGGCACTCTATTTGTCGGAGTCAGGAGGTTGGCGGTTTGGGGGTAAGGAGAGTTAGGGATTTTAATTTTGCATTATTAGGTAAGTGGTGTTGGAGGTTGTTGACCAATAGAGATAGTTTATGGTATAGGGTGTTGTCGGCTCGTTACAGGGAGGAGGAAGGCCGAGTGTGTGATGGTGGCTGTGCGGCCTCAGCTTGGTGGCAGGTTATTTCTACCATGCGTTCGGAAGAGTGGTTTCGCGGTAATGTCAGTCGTTCCTTAGGCAATGGCAAAAATACTCTCTTTTGGACGGATGCATGGGTGGGTGGAGTGTCTTTCAGTGTTAGATTTAATAGATTGTATGAGTTGTCGGTGCTGAAGAGTGTATCGGTGTTTGACATGCATTTGTTAGGGTGGGGAGTGGAGGGGGCGGCGTAGGTTGTTTGCGTGGAAGGAGGAGCTAGTAGGGGAAATTAGGCTTTTACTTCAAAGTGTTACTTTGCAGGTTGACAGGGTCGATAGAAGGCTTTGGCGGTTGGAAACATCTGTTGTTTATACTGTTCGAAGTGCCTATAAATTTTTGACTGTTAATGTTACTAAAGATGTTGAGGTGCCTGTGTATCATTTGTGGCTCAAGGAAGTTCCTTTGAAGGTGGTGTTATTTGCTTGGCGATTGTTACGTGATAGGTTGCCTACTAAGGACAACCTTTACCGTCGTAATGTGGTTGGTGTTGATGATCAGCTGTGCGTTGGAGGTTGTGGGGAGGTGGAAACATCTTCTCACTTATTTTTACATTGTATAATTTTTGGATCAGTTTGGAACCATATTCACAGGTGGATTGATGTTACTACGATTATGCCCTGTGATGTTTCAAGTCTTTTTAATCAGTTTAATTATATTGGGGGAGCCGCCAAGTCAAGGCGGTTCATCCTTCAGGTCATTTGGTGCGCAATAGTGTGGGAAATTTTGAAAGAAAGAAATAACAGGATTTTTAAAAACAAAAACTCCTCCTTATTGCAAGTGGTGGACAAAATAAAGTCGTCGACTTTTATGTGGTTGAAAGGGAAATATGCTACTCTTCCCTCCAACTACCATGGTTGGTGGCTTAGCCCGTTTGCGATATTAGGCATTGGTTAATAGTTATTCTTTCTGGTTATTTTTTGGTGACTTTTAATTATTGTACATATATTGTTTGAACTTTGGTGTTTCTTCCTTAGCACACCTAGTGCTATGAAGGCCAGTTGGTTGTGTTAATATAATTCATTTTAGTTTCTTTAAAAAAAATTATTAGGATTCCCCTAGGTACATCTTGTACTTGGGAGATGTCCTAAGTTGTTAATATATTTCATTTTTGTTTGTTCAAAAAAAAAATACGTGTAGTTTTTTTCTCTATATAACCTAGCGGTAAAACTCACATGTTAAATATAGAGAAGCGGAGAATCGTAAAACTTACCCTCGAACATATCAATTATCCTTATAGTTTTTTTACTTGTATTTACTGAAGATAAAATTCATGTACTAATTCAGCCTAATTACAGTATATTTTTACATGCTTTAGTTATAAATATAGAAGAATATGATATCTTTGACCCATTACATTCAAAATATTTGCCAGTGACCAGAGTGTGTGAGACATGCATTAGCCTCTTTCCAAGTTCCTGGCCATTGTGGGTCCCCTACCTGGGGCACGCCAACCATTAATTCAAGTAGAATAGAATGGTTATGAGATTCAAAAGACAAATCGCTGACGCAATTATTGATTTTATTTTAAATTCCTATAAAGAATTAATGGTAAGGAAAAGGACATTAAAACAAATTCCAAAGATTTCTTTTTATAAACAGAAGAAATTACTATAATCATTGAAATCTGATAAGTGAACAAGTTGGAATTGAAATTCATCTCACGATACACAGCTTAACAATTTTAACATTTTTGCCATTGCGTTAGGATTGTGGAGTAAATTTCAAAAAACTATTTTATAAGTTGGAATTTGGTAGTTTGAACTAAGGATAAGAAGTTTGAGGTCTTGAGATTAAACTCAGGGAAAGAAAAAAATTAATCAAATAATTAATTATTAACATTTGTCTTTAAAAAAAAATATTAGTAAGCTTAAATAAGTATATTTATATAACTAAGTTGATATGAACGTTACATAATATATGTAAAGGTCGGGATTTATCTCTAAACTCTTCACTTATTCACATATCTGACAACTTAACCTAAAAAAATTAATTATATTTTCTAGAGTAAAATTAATTGTCTCTTGATTTATTCTTGTCGTACGTAATATATGTAACAAATTGAAATTAGAAGTCCGTTCAAAAAGAAAATTGAAACTAGAGAAAAAAGAAGTGGTGATATTGTAGCTTGGTGCAGAGACGTAGAAGTTGCAGTCACAGAGTCATAAGTTTCAAATCTTCATTAACAAAGTAGTAACAACTAACAAGTCACTAACATTAAAAAATAATTAATTGAAGAAAAAACTAAAATAAAAATATAGGGTTAAATATGTTTTTAGACCTTATAAATATATCAACATTTTGTTTTAGTCCCTTTAAAATTTTCCTTTAACTTTTAGTCCTTAAAAAATTTTCAACCAACACTTTTGGTCCCTATTTTTAAGTAAATTTTTGTATTTTTTAATAAAATTATGCAGAAATGTATAAAATATTGTAAAAAACACTTCCAAAAAAAATTAGAATTTTTTAGCAAAACATAAATTAAATATGAATTTTTTACCATCAAAAATATAAAAATTCATATTAAATTCATGTTTTGGTAAAAAATTCTATTTTTTTTTTTGTGAGAGATCCTTATAATATTATAAATTTTTCTGCAAAATTTTATTAGAAAATATGAATTCTACATTTAAAGTAGGGATCAAAAGTGAAAATGAAAATTTTTGGAGAACTATAAGTTGAAGGAAAATTTTAGAGGGACTAAAACGAAAAATTGACATATTTATAGGGACCAAAAACATATTTAACCCTAAAAATATATTACATTGTAAACATAGATCGTATTGAAGAATTTCATTTATAATTTGATTTAGTGTAAAATAGAGTAGTAATATATTGAAATCATATCTACTCATTACTTCTGCAACATTAAATTTTTCTTTTTAAATATAACATTATATTTTGAAATTATATTCAAGAATTTAATTTTGTTGTATTCTTAAAGATTGAGTTTTAAACTCTAGGACTACAAGTTAAGTGAAGGATATCCTTACCATTTCTCATATGATCACAGTTTTTCATTGTTTATAAATATGGTTAGAGGTTTCATCGCCTATACTCCATTCATTCTTATATATAAGAAACATATAATGTTGAGTGCTGGGATTAGATAACTTACGTTGCGGTTCAGTTTGCTTCAGGGTTGTTAAAACAAAATCCGCAAACCGAAACGAACCACGCGGTTGAATAAATAAATGGCACGGATTCATCCAAATCAAATACCCCCTCTGTCCTTTATTATTTGATTTAGTTGACTCTGTCACGTATGTCAATGCACAATTTTAAACTTAAATTTCTTTAATAATCTAGTAGAAAAAATTACGAAAATTTGATATTTTGAAAATATTCATCGAGATGAATCTAACAACATCTTATATGTTATATTTTGTTTTTATATATTAGTAGAAAAATAGAGTCAAAACATGTTACATAAATAGTACACATTTTTAAACTAGGTCAAGTAATAAGGGACAGAGGGAGTAGAGTTTTTTTCAATTTCAATTTGTGTTGGTTTTCTATGGGGTTGGTGTAACATCCCATACGGCTTTCAGGATTGCTGATTGACCCTACAAACCAACAAGATTCCTTTTAACGTGTTTTGTTCTCACTTCCATGCTCTCTGAGAAACTTCCAAGAACGTCACCCATCCTAAAATTGCTTGACTTCCTAAAATTGCTCCAAGTCAAGCACACATTTAACTGTAAAGTTCTTATGGAATGTGCTACCAAAAAGAATGTGCATCTTGTCGATATAGGCAATACCAAACAATTCTTTTAAGTCTTCCTTTACCCATGAAGTCTCATACCTGTACATCCTCAGGATCTCTCTAATTCTAATGTGATTCGGCTCGTCTAGAAGTTGTCGAGAGCCACTCATTGATATACCTTGTGCACCGGCGACCACTTTCCGACCTCTTCAGCTTCGGGATTTACATGCCCACCAGCTTCCGCTTGGTTCGTCCCGAACCACATTGCATTGGGAGAGGTATGCTCTGATACAATTTGTAACATCTCATAAGGCTTTCAGGATTGCCGACTCACCCTACAGACCAACAGTAGTCCTTTTAGCGTGTTTTGTCCTCACTTGCATGTTTTTTAGGAAACTTCCGAGAAGGGTACTCATCCTAAAATTGCTCAAAGTCAATCACATTTAACTGTGTAGTTTTTATGGATTGAACTACCAAAAAGAAGATGCATCTTGTTGATATAGGTAATACAAAATAATTATTATAAGTCTTCCTTCAACCATGCAGTCTCATACCTACACAGCTTCAGGATCCCTCTCATTCTAATGTGATTCAGCTTGCCTAAAAATTGTCTGAAGCCGATCATTTCATGTCTTGTACTCCAACGACCACTCCTCATCTTTATCAGTCTCAAACTATTTCATCCAATCGTATAAGTAAATAAATCAACAATACAATTCCCAAAATATAATTTGTACCTTTCATATACAACATGTGCGCAAATGTCAGCATTCCCTTTCAAATAAAACTCAATTAGGTCATGTAATTAGAATAGCAGTTATATTAGAGTACATCATAATTCATTCATCACATCAGTAACTTTCTAATTCACACCATGTCCTTTGACGCGGTGTCATTGACCAGCTATTTAATTGAACGGTTTGGATCTTTCTAGGAAGCAGCAAACATAAAAAACCAAAGCTGAATAGAAAGCATATACTATTACAACAAAAACTATATACTATACCCATTTATTTATTTTATCCTAAGTGCTAACACGTGAGTAAATTCCATCACTATATATATACAAAGTAAGCAAAGCAAAAGATACCAAATAAACCAACCACCTTAAATTTCTTTCAATCATCAAAGTATCATATTCTTAGTGTTTGTCTCCTTCAATTTCAACTTTAACAACCATGGAGAACATTGGTGATGAGTACAAGCTTTACTGGGAGACCAACATGTTCTTCCAAACTCAAGAACTTGATAGGTAAAAATATCATTTAATTCACCTTGATTCAAGTATGAAGGTACTATTAGTGAAGTTAAATTAATTTGAGGAATATTTTAAATATAGTATCATAGTAATGGTGTAGTTGAATTTGGTTGATATCACCTCAATTGCAGTGACATAGACATCAAATTAAATTGCAACTGAAATTGGATTTTTGAATTAGAGTAATTAGTTATAATTAATATTATTAATTAAGATATATGGTTGTTGTTGCAGCTGGGGATTGGATGAGGCTTTTTCAGGGTATTATGATTCAAGCTCCCCAGATGGTGCAGCATCATCAGGAGTTTCATCTAAGAACATTGTCTCTGAGAGGAATAGGAGGAAGAAACTTAATGAAAGACTCTTTGCACTTAGAGCAGTTGTCCCCAACATTAGCAAGGTAAACATCACTAATACTAATTTTAGTGGTCCATTAATTAATAATTAACCAAAACTACTCTCTTGATAAAATATAAGTACAAAAGTAAATGAATTTGGTTCATATTTAGACTATATATACATGTATTGTTTTGCTTATATTTTTATTATGGTAGGTAATTTAATTTTTTAAACATATTGTTAGAGGTTCGATCTTAGAGTGATGTCGTTGACATCTATTGGGAAAATATCAACCATTATGTGTTTAATTATTTCGAATGATTAGTCTATGACATCAAATTCTTTCAAATGATGAGTGGTGACTTTCTTTTTCCAGATGGATAAAGCTTCAATTATTAAAGATGCTATTGAGTACATACAACACCTGCATGAGCAAGAGAAGATTATTCAAGCTGAGATAATGGAACTTGAATCTGGAATGCCTAATAATAATATTAATCCAAGCTATGATTTTGATCAAGAGCTTCCTGTGTTGCTAAGGTCCAAGAAGAAGAGAACAGATCAGTTATATGATTCTGTCATTTCAAGAAACTTTCCAATTGAAGTGCTTGAGGTAATTTGGCCCACTCTCTCTATCATCATCTTTTTCTCTATCCTGAAATTTGTTAAGACTCAAAATGAACGAATACATTAAGAAACAGTATTCCCCAACTTAAAAAAAAAAGAAGAGGAAATAGATAAATTATTATTAAATTGTTATCACTGAGCTCATAACTCATGGACAAACGACTCAAAAATAACTTAGTTCAAAAAAGAGAAAATCAAAGAGCACAAAACTATTTTTTTATAAGCAAATAATATTTAAATTAAAATAGTACAAACATACCCTAATTTTTATACTTTAAGAGTACCATAAACTTAACCTTAGATTCACACATCTTATAATTTACTTTTAAAAGAATTTAAATTTTATTATTTATTGCAAGTTACAAAGTCGAACCTTTTATCATCAAACTTTAAAAGATCTTTACACTATTTATAAAACGAACAATGATATTTAGTCATAAAAATAAGACATTGTATGGTGACCTGTACAAAAAATTTCCAATATAAATATTGATTTGATTAGAAGACAGAAAAAATAATTAAAAAGAATATAAATGAAATATCATTTCTCTAACAAAATAGATAGTGAGATAAAAAAAAATAGATAGTGGCATTTTCAAACCATGATTTATGCTTAGAACAAATTATAAATCACCACCTATGAGTGTGTAATTTGATATATGGTTGAGTGCAGCTTAGGGTTAAATACATGAAAGAGAATACGATGGTAGTGAGCTTGACATGTAGCAAAAGGGCAGACACAATGGTAAAATTGTGTGAAGTTTTCGAATCTTTGAAGCTCAAAATCATTACTGCCAATATCACCTCTTTTTCAGGCAGGCTTTTGAAGACAGTCTTCATTGAGGTTACTTTCTATCCTTTAATTTCATTTCACTTTCTTTATTTTATAATTAATATATGATAGTTCATCCTCTTTATTTAATTTGCTTTATAGGTAGAGGAGACCAACCTTCATTTTCTGCTTCCATAAATGATATAAAACAATAAAATTTAAATGTTATAACCAAAGGATATTTTAGCCAAACATTTTTCTATTACAAGTTTTTTCTTACCAACACAAAAAGTTAAAAGCATGTATTATAATCCATCCATCCTTATATCTTAGCACCATTTTGACTAAAAATTTGTCTCTAAATATAAACCCTCTTTCAAATTATTAGATGCATTTATTTTTATTTTTTTAAACATACTCTTAATTAATACTACTAACTTGTCTTGAAATATAAAAAATCAAATTTAATACACATACAAACAAATGACTATTTGATAATATTAAAACACAAATAGACACATTAATTGCACTAACAACTTTTGTGAAGATATATGAAAAATGCAATGAGTGCTTACATACAAGGACAAAGTGATTATATACAACATGAATATTAAAACTAAAATTTAGAAAAATTTAAGGAGATATATCAAGGTGTATTCTTTTGGTGCAGTGCTCTATAACTTCAAAATAGAACTCCATTAGTTTTTGTAAACTTTTGTGTAATTTTACCTTCTCAAGCATATTTCATAGAAGAAGATAGTGTATACTATGGATTCTAAGCTAGCTATTAATAAATTTTCTACTTATCCAAAAATGGATAAATTCAGATAGAATAGAGATTATAAAATTCTAACAAAAGATGTAAATTTAAATGGGAGAGGACATGAATTAGGGTTACCTTCTATTCATGGGAGGGGACATAAAAGACCAATAATTAGGAAACGTGTTTCTCATTCTTGTTTTACCTTTATTTATTACGGCATGACCAAGACCTTATCGCGTGGTGTAATTTGTTTTGCACGCACGTTCTTGTTTTTCTTCTTCCTTTAATAATGGCAAAATTTCAGGTTAAGTACAACTATTGCGCATGCTATGATTTGCAAGATTGGAACCTTCCACCAAAGCCCCTCTTTCTCACATCACCCACGCCAAATCCTTGTCATAGAGTCATAGTTGCGTACTATATTTCTTTCTTATAATTTCAAAGTTTAAGTGAGGAGTCTTTCGGGTTCACCCGAGTTAGAGTTAATTTCAAAGTTTAACCAATATTAATTGGGGTGTTTATAAATAGTAAACCAAAAAAAATAAAGATTTTTACCTTAATAGCAAATGTTAAATTCACGATCTTATGAAGAATTCAACTATTTTTTTATCAATGAACCAACATTCATTTGCGCATGTTGCTTATATAAAGGTTAAACTCTACTCAAACAAATTTTCGTTTAGCTTGTGTCTAATTCTAATTGATCAATAGTCAATACCCATTCTCAACCATAGAAATGGATTATTCTAATTGATCATTACCTATCCTAAACCATAGAAATGGATTGTTCTGATTGTCATTATTATATGTATGTATAAGAAAATGCTAGTTGTTACTAAATACTCCATTTAATCTTAATATAAGAAACAATTTTTTTCTTTGGTTTAAATTTAAAATATAGGCAAAATTGAATTAAGAGTAAATTACACTCCTCTCCTTTCAAAGATGCTTGAATTACACTCTCCTCCCCTCTTATGTTAAAATATACACTCTCCTCCCTTGAAAAATAAAATTTATACTCCCCTCCCCTATAAGATGCTTGAATTACAACCTCCTCCCTTAATAATTAAATATACACTACACTTTTATCTATTTTAACATAAATA
>Ga0099826_10003324_pt1 | contig 10861 bp, 9 predicted proteins | sample Mtrugardesep15_FD_76830 | JGI IMG/M metagenome (GOLD analysis project Ga0099826, IMG submission 76830) | Root nodule microbial communities of legume samples collected from California, USA - M. trunc garden sep15 | ecosystem: Host-associated > Plants > Roots > Nodule | place: USA: California...
CCGAGCGGTGGTTACAAGGTTCAGCCGGGCGATAGCCTGGCGAAGATCGCCCGCGAAAACGGCGTGTCGGTTGCTGCCCTGAAGGCGGCAAACGGTCTCGGCAACGAAAGCATCCGTGTCGGCCAGACGCTCACCATGCCGGGCGCCTCGACAGATGCCATCAAGACAGCTTCGGTTCCCGCCAAGGAAGCGGCGAAGGCGGTCGAAACCGCATCCGTCAAGCCTGAACCCTACAAGGCTCCTGCTGCTGCCGCCGCTCCGACTGCGCCTGCCACACCGCCCACGGCAAGTGTCAGCGATATCGAGAAGAAGGCCGATATGGCCTCCATCGCACCGGAATCCACCGGCATCGGCAAATATCGCTGGCCGGTACGTGGTGCGGTCATCAACAATTTCGGCGACAATGTCGAAGGCAGCCGCAACGATGGCATCAACATCTCCGTTCCCGAGGGCACGCCGATCAAGGCCGCCGAAAACGGCGTTGTCATCTATGCGGGCAACGGTCTGAAGCAGCTTGGCAACACGGTTCTCGTCCGTCACGACGATGGCAAGGTCACCGTTTACGGCAACGCCGCCAATCTCGACGTCCAGCGCGGCCAGAAGGTCCAGCGCGGCCAGACCATCGCCACCTCAGGCATGACCGGCAGCGCCAAGCGTCCGCAGGTTCACTTCGAAGTCCGCAAGGATGCGACGCCGGTGAACCCCTCCAGTTTCCTTGAATAGGTATTGCGTCTCAAGGAATGATGAAGCCGGGTGAAGAACCCGGCTTTTTCATTTTTGGGGTGGTGCAAACGTCTCCACACATTCGACGTCATCCCCGGGCTTGACCCGAGGATGACGCAGGAGAGGCGGCGGCCAAAACGTCGGCTAGGTCCTGACCAGCCCAACCGTCTTCTCGATGAAGTCTGCGATCGTGGCGGTATCGTCGAGATAGAAGACGGGAAGGGTGGCGTCCGCCACCGGGTGATCGGCGGCAATGGCGATGATATGCGGGTCGAGCGGCGCAAGCGGTTCGGTCTTGGCGGCCTCCAGACGGCGCGCCTCGATCTTCGGCACCGGCTCATATTTGTAACCTTCGATCAGCACCAGATCGCAGGGGGCGAGGCGGGAGAGGATGTCCTCGAAGGAGGGTTCCGGTTCGCCGCGCAGTTCATGCATGATGGCGAAACGGGTGCCGGAAACGATGGTAACCTCGTGCGCGCCGGCCTGCCGGTGACGCCAGCTATCGGCGCCGACCTTGTCGATGTCGAAATCATGATGGGCGTGCTTGATGGTGGAGACGCGGTAGCCGCGCGCCGTCAGCTCGGTGACGATGCGCACGGCGAGGCCGGTTTTGCCCGAGTTCTTCCAGCCGGCGATGCCAAAGACCTTTTGTGCCGTCATGATTCCATGCTCTCCAGATAGCTGCGCGCCAGCGCCAGTTCATCCGGCGTGTTGATGTTGAAGAACGGATCGAGGCTGCCCTTTGCCGTTTCCAGCGGCGGGAAAGCCGCGCCGATGGTGACATGCCGGGCAAGATAGGCGCGGATGCGCCGGTTTGCATCGTTCTTCAGCCACGCCTCGAGATCATCGGCAAGGGCCACCGGCCACAGCGCAAAAACCGGGTGAAGCTGGCCGCTGGAGGCGGCGATGACAATCGCATGATCCGATACGTGCTCGCAAAGGCGCGCCACGAGATCGTCGGGGAAAAACGGGCTGTCGGCGGGCGCGGTCAGGAAGTGGCTAGCCGCGTTCTCGCGGTGCTGGAAATGACGCATGCCGGCCAGAATACCCGCGAGCGGCCCGGCATGGCCGTTCAGTGTATCCGGCAGCAGCGGCAGGCCGAAACTCTCCGCCCAGCCATTGGCAGCATTGATGGTGACATCGCAGACCTGCGGCGTGATGCGTCCGATGACATGGGAAATGAGGGGGCGATCGCCCAGCTGCACCATCGCCTTGTTGCTGCCCATGCGCCGCGAAAGCCCGCCGGCGAGCACGAGACCGGGTATTTCAAAAGGGGCCGTCATTCCCGCTTTTCCTGCAGCCTTACGATATAGGTGGTGAGGAGGGCGACAAGGCCGGTCGCCAGCATCACGAGAAGAAGCGGCCAGGTTCCGTCCTCTTTGGACAGGACCGAGGAGGCGAGTACTGACAATGCCGCGCCGCCGCCGATGGTCATGGCGCCGCCGAGACCGGAGGCGGAGCCTGCCAGATGCGGCTGGACGCTGACCATGCCGGCATTGGCGCTCGGCAGCGTCACGCCGTTGCCGACGCCGATCAGGGCGAGCGGCACGAAAAACGCATAGGCGCTTTCCGCCCCGGCTGAGATCAGCACCATGGTTGTGACAATGCCCGCAATGGCGATGACATTGCCCGACAACATCATGCGGGTGATGCCGATTTCACTGGCATAACGGCCGGAGATGAAGTTGCCGAGCATATAGCCGCTGGCCATGAAGAAGAATTGCAGGCCGAGCATGGCCGGTGCAAGCCCGTAAAGCACGCTGCCGACAAAGGGCGCGCCGCCGAGGAATGAAAAGAACATGCCCGATGAGAAGGTCGAGGTCAGCGCATAACCCCAGAACAGCGGCGAGCGCAGAAGTTCCGGCCAGGCGTGAAACTGCTGGGAAAAGCTTGCCGATTTGTTGTGGTTGGTTTCCCCGAGATCGAACCAGGCGAGCACCAGAATACCGACGCCGAGCAGGCAGAGGAGGGCGAAGCTCGACTGCCAGCCGGAGATGTCGTTGAGCAACCCGCCAACCGTCGGCCCCACCATCGGCACCACGGACATGCCCATGGTCACGTAGCCGATCATCGAGGCCGCCTGTTCCATCGGCACCATGTCACGCACGATGGCGCGCGCCAGCACAAAGCCCGAAACGACGGCCGCCTGCGCGACGCGCCCGATCATGAAAACGGTGATATTGGGCGCCAGCATGCAGACGAGCGTTGCGACGATCATGATGGCGATGCTGGCCAGCATGACCGGGCGGCGTCCGAAGAGATCGGAAAGCGGGCCGATGATGAGCTGCAGGCAGGCGGTGGCGGCAAGATAGCCCGAAACGGCAAATTGCATCACGGCATAATCGGTCTCGAAATAGAGCGCCATGGCCGCAAGCGAGGGCAGGAACACGTTCATGCACAGCGCGGCGACGCCGGCGATGACGACTAGCGTGATGATGTGGGGCGGGGTGGTCCTGTCGAGAAAACGGCCGCTGTTCATCTCATTCTCCCGCTTCTTCCGCAACGGCGGCTTTCGTTACGGAAGCCGGCCGCACCGTGGTGGCGGCGGTGGGTGTCGCAGCCGAGCGCTTGGCAATCTGCGAACGCTTGCGCAGGCTTTCGCGATAGAAGGTATAGAGGCCCGAACCGATGACGATCATGGCGCCTGCGATGGTGTAGCTGTCGATTTTCTCGTTGAAGAAGAACACGCCGATCATGAAACCCCAGAGCAGGCTGGTGTAACGGAATGGCGCGACAAAGGAGATTTCGCCTGATCTCATCGCGAGAATGATCGCCTGATAGCCCACCAGCACCAGGATGGCGGAGCCGGCGAGATGCGACAGGATCATGAAATTCATCGGCTGCCAGCCGCCGAAGGGCGCGATCAGCAGGCCGCCCACGGCCATGTTGACGAAAGCGGTAATGACGGTGATGGCGAGCGAGGGCACATCCGCATACATTTTCCGCGTCAGGAGATCACGCGCGGCGGTGACGGCCAGCGATGCGACGACCAGCAGCGCCCCCGGCGTGAAACCTTCAGGGCCCGGCCTGATGATGACGAGCACGCCGATGAAACCGACGATAATGGCGGCCCAGCGCCGCCAGCCCACGGGCTCACGCAGGAAAAGGGCGGCGCCCAGCGTCACCACCAGCGGCAGGGATTGCAATATGGCCGAGGCATTGGAAAATTCGATGAGGCCGAGCGCCGTCAGATAAAGCACGGCGGCTGTCACCTCGCAGAGACAGCGCAGGATGATGATGGGTCGCAGCAGGGTTTTGAGCGGCCGAAGCGCGCCGAAATGGCGTGCGGCGATATAGATCAGCACCACGGTCATGATGCCGCGGACGAACATGATCTGGCCGGTGTTGATATAGGGTGTGACGGACTTCGTCAGCGCATCATTGGCCGTGAAGCTTGCCATTGCGAGCGCCATGAAAAGTGCGCCGCGCGTATTGTCCGTCAATGCCATTCCCAAATATCCCAGACCATGCGCGGTTTACCCCGTCCGCCCTTGCGGGCGATCTGGAGCCGCCGTTCCGGCGCAACCACGCATTCCTCCATGCAAAGAGACGTGGCACGGCACAGCCGGTATTTCAACCGCTTATATGGGCGGGTGGACGAGAAAGAGGCTCAGCCGCCGGTCACGCTCATATGGCGGGAGACGGCGGGCCGGTTGTGGGTCCGGTCGATGATGAAATCATGCCCCTTCGGCTTGCGCAGCAGGGCTTCATCAATGGCGCTCGAGAGATAGGCGTCGCTGTCGGAGGCGCGCAGCGCCGTGCGCAGATCGGCGGCGTCGTCCTGGCCGAGACACATATAAAGCGTGCCGGTGCAGGTGAGGCGCACGCGATTGCAGCTTTCGCAGAAATTATGCGTCATGGGGGTGATGAAGCCCATCCGGCCGCCGGTCTCCTTCACCGTCACATAACGGGCGGGGCCGCCGGTCTGGTAATCGCTGTCGATGAGCGTGAAGCTCTTTTCGAGATCGGCGCGCAGCTGCGAAAGCGGCAGGTAGCGGTCCGTCCGGTCTTCTTCGATCTCACCCATCGGCATGGTTTCGATGACAGTCAGGTCCATGCCGCGGCCATGGGCGAAACGCATCAGATCGGGAATCTCGGCGTCGTTGAAGTCCTTCAGCGCCACAGCGTTGAGCTTGACCTTGATGCCTGCGGCCTGGGCCGCGTCCAGCCCTTCCATCACCCGGTCGATATCGCCCCAGCGGGTGATATGGCGGAATTTATCGCGGTCGAGCGTATCGAGCGAGACATTGATGCGGCGCACGCCGCAATCGGCGAGCTCTGCGGCGAATTTCGAAAGCTGCGAGCCGTTGGTGGTCAGCGTCAGTTCGTCCAGCGCGCCTGTTTGCACATGCCGGCCGAGGTTCCTCACCAGCGACATGATGTTCTTGCGAACCAGCGGCTCGCCGCCGGTCAGCCTCAGCTTGCGCACGCCGCGCGCGATGAAGACGGAACAGAGCCGGTCGAGTTCTTCCAGCGTCAGAAGGTCCTTTTTCGGCAGGAAGGTCATGTGCTCGGACATGCAATAGGTGCAGCGGAAGTCGCAGCGGTCGGTCACGGAAACACGCAGATAGGTGATGGCGCGGCCGAAAGGGTCCACCATCGGTGTGCTTTTTTCCATCAGGGTTTTCGCTTTTTCAAGCGAGCCGGGGAAACTGTTCACGTCTCCATCCTCATTGCGCCTTGCGCCGGGCACACACGCCTGATGTGTGCTCTATTAGGTGATGTAGTGGCTTGCCTATCGTGAGGCAAGTCCGTAATTCTGACGCATGTGACGAGCTTGCGGAAGTGAAAAATGAGTGATGCCTGGCCGACCGAGCTGCTTGTGTCGAAAGACCGGCGCGAATTGACTGTTTCCTTTGATGATGGAAGCGTTTACCGGCTTGGGGCCGAGATGCTGCGTGTGCTTTCACCCTCCGCGGAAGTGCAGGGCCATGGGCCGGGACAAAAGGTCACGGTGCCCGGCAAACGCAATGTCGCCATCCGTTCCATGGTCGCGACCGGCAATTATGCGGTTCGCATCGTTTTCGACGATGGCCACGATAGCGGCATCTACACCTGGAAATATCTGAAGGAATTGGGTGAGACCGGGGAGGCGCTGTTTGCGGACTATGAACGGCAGCTCGCCGAAAAGGGCCTGAGCAGGGAACCGCGATTCCGATAGCCACACGCCATACGCTGCATTGCCGGGCGCACGACATTCGTTCGACAGACGCAAGGCCTGCGGCTTATCGTGACGTTTCCCCCCTCATTCCTTTGGCAAGCGCGGGAATGAGGGAGGAGGACAGCTTCGTCTGAAGCGCCATGTCCCGGCAGCAAATAACCCGTTGAATCTGCGCGCCGTCCGCCAGTAAAATCGTTTTCGCTTTTCCCGCCGATGCGCTAGGAAGTGAGGGAGGGAACACCCTCGTCTTATTGATTTTCAGCGGGGTGGCGTGTGGCTGTAGAAGCGAACGGAAATGATCTGGCCCAGGTGGTCGTATTGTTGGCGGCAGGCGTTGTCGCCGCGCCGATCTTCAAGCGCATCGGCCTCGGCTCGGTGCTCGGTTATCTGGCCGCCGGCCTCGTGATCGGGCCTTATGGTCTCGGTTTCTTTTCCGATTCGCAGGCCATTCTGCATATAGCGGAACTCGGCGTGGTGATGTTCCTGTTCATCATCGGCCTTGAAATGCAGCCCTCGCGGCTGTGGTCGATGCGGCAGGATATTTTCGGGCTGGGTGCCCTGCAGGTGCTGGTCTGCATGGCGGGCCTGACGCTGGTGGGCGTCAGTCTCGGCTTTCCCGTCATCATGTCCTTTGTCGCCGGCACCGGTTTCGTGCTGACCTCGACGGCGATCGTCATGCAGATGCTGCAGGAACGCAACAGCATGTCCAGCCTCAAGGGCCAGCGCATCATCGCCATCCTGCTGTTTGAGGATCTGGCCATCGTGCCGCTGCTGGCGCTTGTCGCCTTCCTCGGTTCGGGTGGCGAACATGTGACGGCGTCGGAGCGCTGGGTTTCAGTCGGCATCGCGCTTGCCGCCGTCGGCGCGCTCATCCTTGCCGGGCGTTATCTTCTCAACCCGTTTTTCCGCCTGCTCGCCGCTTCCGGCGCGCGTGAGGTGATGACGGCCGCAGCGTTGCTGGTGGTGCTCGGTTCGGCGCTTCTGATGCAGGTCAGCGGTCTTTCGATGGCCATGGGCGCTTTCCTTGCCGGCGTGCTATTGTCGGAATCCTCTTTCCGTCACCAGCTTGAGGCGGATATCGAGCCGTTTCGCGGCATTCTGCTTGGCCTTTTTTTCCTCGGCGTCGGCATGGCGATCGACCTTGCCGTCATTGCCTCCAACTGGCAGCTCGTGCTGGTAAGCGTCGCGGCTTACATGCTGCTCAAGGCCTTCCTGATCTATGGCGTGGCGCGGGCGCTTGGAACCACTAGGCGCGAAAGCCTGGAACGGGCGGTGCTGATGGCGCAGGGCGGCGAATTCGCCTTCGTACTTTATTCGGCCGCCGTCAGCGCCGGTATTCTCGACCGGGAGGCGAACGCCATCCTGACGGCGACCATCATCATCTCCATGGTGCTGACGCCGCTGATGGTCATCCTGCATGACCGGCTGGTGCCGGCGGCGGTTCCCAATACCGACGATCTCGACGTGCCCGAGAATGTCGAGGGCAGCATTCTCCTCATCGGCTTCGGCCGTTTCGGGCAGATCGTCAGCCAGCCGCTTCTGGCGCGGGGCTACACGCTGTCGCTCATCGACAAGGATGCCGAATTCGTGCGCGATGCGGCGGAGTTTGGCTTCAAGGTCTATTATGGCGATGGTTCGCGGGCGGAAATCCTGCATGCGGCCGGCGCCAGCACGGCGCGCGCGGTTCTCATCTGCGTCGATGACAAGGAGGCCGCGGTCAGGATCGCGGAGATCGTCAAGCACGAATTCCCGCTGGTGCCGGTCCTTGCCCGTGCTTACGACCGTGGCCATGCCATTGATCTGCTCAAGGCGGGTGTGGACTACCAGATCCGCGAGACGCTGGAATCGGCGCTGAATTTCAGCGAGGAAGTGCTTGGCGCCATGGGCGAGGAGCGGGAAGACGCCGCTCGTCTGGTGGAGGAATTCCGCGATCGCGACGAGGAACGTTTCGCCATGGAAGTCGTCGGCGGCATCTATGCCGGCCGTTCGCTGATCCGCGGCAACGCCCAGCCGGCCGATCTCGTCGCCGCGCGCACGGCGCGTGAGCGGGCGGAGCGGGAAAAGGCGGAAGCGGCAGAGGAATAGGGATTGCGCCCGGTGGTGTCGCAGGGTGATTTCGAGGGATAGGAACGGATATGACGATCATTCGCACGGTTGAGGAATTGAAGGCCATCTATGACGGCGCGAGCGAGGCATCGATCGCCAAGGTGACGGCCACGTTGACGGCCGAATACCGGCTGATGATCGAGACTTCGCCGTTCCTCGCGCTGGCGACGGTCGGGCCGGAGGGTATGGACTGTTCACCGCGCGGTGATAAGGGCGGCGTGGTCAGGGTGGCTGATGACAGGACGGTGCTTCTGCCGGACTGGCGCGGCAATAACCGGGTGGATTCGCTTTTGAACATCGTGCGCGATCCGCGCGTGGCGCTGATGTTCCTGATCCCCGGCTCGAACACGACGATGCGCATCAACGGCCGCGCCGTGGTCTCCGTCGCTCCCGATCTGCTGGAAAGCTTCGAGATGGATGGCAAACATCCGCGCACGGTTATCGTGGTGACGATCGACGAAGTCTATTTCCAGTGCGCCCGGGCGCTGATGCGCTCCGAGCTCTGGAACCCCGATAATTTCGTAGATCCGGCGTCGCTTCCGACCCCCGGTCTTCTGCTCAAGGCGGCAAAGGCGGAATTCGATCAGGAAACCTACGACCGCGAATGGGCGGCGCGGGCGGCGAAGACCATGTGGTGAGGCTTCCCCTCCCGCCCTCATTCCTGTGACAAGCACAGGAATGAGGGCGGGGAGAGCGCCGTGTTTTTAATGCGCCCAAATTGGCGCAATTTGCTTCACGTCCGATAAATCAGCCAGTTCTTCCCGACGTAATTCTTCTGCATGCCGTCCTCATAATAGACGGAGCGGTTCCGGCCGGTTTCCTTGGCATGGTAGAGCGCCGTATCGGCATGGCCATAAAGCTCGCTCGGATTGGTGGCCTGCGCGGCGGAGGCGAAGCCGATGGAGATCGTCACCGTGCCGTAGTCGGCGCCCGATCTCGAATTGCGGAAGGGCGTGCTTTCCAGCGACAGGCGGATGCGCTCGCACGTCACCATCACCTCTTCCGGCGTGTTGCCATCCAGAATGATGGCGAATTCCTCGCCGCCGCTTCTGGCGACAAAACCATCCTTGCGGACATTGGCGCGGATGACCGAAGCGACGGTGGCGAGGATCTTGTCGCCGACCGGATGGCCGAAAGTGTCGTTGATCCGCTTGAAGTGATCGATATCGAGCAGAACCAGCGTGGTATATTGCAGGCCGATGGAGCTGTCATAAACGGATGCCAGCCGGTCGTCGAAGGCGCGCCGGTTGGAGAGGCGCGTCAGCGAATCGGTGTTGGCGATGCGCTTGTATTCGTCCAGTTCGAGGCGCACCTGATGCATTTCCTCGGCATGGCGGTTGACGTCGTTGAACGCCTTTTCGCCATCGATGATCTTCGAGCCGGTGGCCTCCGCCAGCAATGAAATCGCATTCCTCAGAATATTGCTGCTGGCGGCGTTCTTGTCATCGATGCGCTGGCGCGTTTCGCCGAGAATCCTGTTGTAGTTTTCGATGGAGGATTGTTCGCGCCTCAGCGTTCCCAGGAGGCCCTCCAGCTCACGCCGCAGCTTCTCATGCGCATCGTCGATCGACCGTTCGGGATTGCCTTCGCCGTAGCGGGAGGACAGCTCGTCCAGATCTTCCTGTGTCACCCGGTTGCCGAGCGCGGCCAGATCCTTCGTCAGGGCAGGGTTCGAACCGATATAGGCTTCGTAAAACAGGCTGTAGTTACGCGGGATCGGCGAAACACCCATGCTCCGCATGGCATAGGCAATCTGCCCGGCAATGTCGGGCCCCGTGGTTTTGGGCGTGGATGCCGTGTTCATCAAGAAACTCCAGTGAGTCTGCTTATCGACTATGATTATTATTATGAAGCGCGTTTTGGAAAGCTTAATTTACGGGAAACTAATTTTTGTTTTCGGAAACGCGATTTTCGCCGATATTTATTTTATTTAATTGATAAATATAAGTAATTTTCATTTTGAGGAATTCCGGAAGTTTTTCTCTCTACTATTCGTCTTGGTGCCAGCATCGCATTTATTCTGTCAATCCCAATAAGAGGATTCGTGTGATTTATTTTGGCACAACAATAAGGGGAGATATTGCCGGGACAAAGAGAGAAGCGGGGTTTTGAGTTGAAGGAGACTCCGCCTATAGGCGGCTTTTTCTGTCATTCGTGTCCGGATACAGGAATGTTACAGTTTTATTGGCGGCTCCCGTGCCGCGCGGGATGCGTCAGTGCCGTTTTGAGACGGCGCGGCAATCATTTGGCAAGTTTTGGGAAGGTGTCCGTTATGCTGCCGGCACACCGCCTGCGTATCAGTATTTGAGCCTTATGACCGGGCACTCCGCCCCTGCGGCTGCCTCAGGCGCATTTGGCGGACGCACGATCAGACAATCGGAATGGGCCAAAATCTTCATCATCGATGAATCCTGCTTCGCATAGGCTTCCGCCACCAGCACGCCGTTTTCGTCCGTACTGAAGCGGGCGCGCAGATAGTCCTGCCGGTGGTCATTCGCCTTCAGCGGCGTGGCGGTGCGGGCCATGGCCATGCGTTGCAGGGGCGCGCGGCGGGCGATGCGGCGTATCAGCGGTTCGAGGAACAGCAGGCCGCAGACGAGGCTGGCAACCGGATTTCCAGGCAGACCCAGAACCTGCATGACGCCGATGGACCCGACCATCAGCGGTTTCCCCGGACGCATGGCGATGCGCCAGAAATCGAGCTGCATGCCTTCCGCCTTCAACGCGGCCTGCACGAGGTCGTGGTCGCCAACGGAGGCGCCGCCGAGCGTCACCAGCACATCCACCTTCGCCGCGACGGCCTTGCCGATGGCGGCGCGCATCAGCCTCTCGTCATCGGCAATGATGCCGAGATTGAGACCCCCCGCACCG
>Ga0099826_10003325_pt1 | contig 10860 bp, 7 predicted proteins | sample Mtrugardesep15_FD_76830 | JGI IMG/M metagenome (GOLD analysis project Ga0099826, IMG submission 76830) | Root nodule microbial communities of legume samples collected from California, USA - M. trunc garden sep15 | ecosystem: Host-associated > Plants > Roots > Nodule | place: USA: California...
TGATCCTAATGTAAAAAAAAAGCATCTTTTGCTCCCTCATGTCATGAGGGACCTATTGGCTTCCTCATGTTAGACTTCACCATACTACTATATGACTAATGCTAACTTGTAACTAACCTATATCTCTAATAATAATTAAACAAACAACCTTCCTTCAAAAAAAAAAAATTAAACAAACAACATATAATATCTAAACGTATATATAGAGCCATAGAGGGAATACTTAATTATGGTGTAATATGTTTTTCGCAGAGTATCCAGATAAAGAATGGCATAGAATATGATAGTGAGTTAGTCACAGAAAACATCTTGGGCTAGCATGCCCCAACTTTTGAAAATGAACAGGGTCGTGTGTGTTGATAGATTTTTATTTTTTTTGGTCAGTTTGCCGATTACATGGAGGCATTATCGGTGAAGTCTTGCTATTACCATTACCTCTAGCAGCTTCCAGTGCTTTGATCAACTTTTTGATATTCCATATCTCAATATTCTTGTCTGATTCATTGTCAGCCATCATTTATGTAAGCATACATTAAACACAGTTTTTGTTACACATCAGTTACGGTTTTGATTTTATCAAATGGAGGTAAAAGCATAGCTATAACTTTATAAACTAACACAAGGATTGTAGTTCTTGAAAAACAACCTCTTTTAAAAAAAACGTTGTTTAGTTAATATTTATACACTTGCGCAAGTTGAAATCAATTAAAGATATTTTAGTATAACATCATTTTCCTCTTGCAGTAACCAAAAAGTGCTTTAAGATCACAATAAAAAATATATTTCCATTTTGTAAGAGAAGTAAATATAAAGTGCCTCTACTCAAGGCATTTAAAGGCAGAAACTAGTTTAAATGCATTACTTACATGTGACTGGTAGTTTCCCGACTATTATTTATTGGAAGGAAGCAAATTTATGGAGTAAAACCGAACATTACTTACCTGTGAGTGGTAATTTCTCTACCAGTTTTTTTAACATTCTTGCAGGTTTTGATGAGGTTAACAGAGCTCGGTTTTCATCTATTCGATGGAGCATGTGCCGTTCTCATAATGATTGTCTATGGGAGCAAAGAACTCTCAATGCAGTGACCCCTTGCAGCCTTGGACTAATACAGTTTGTGACTATATATAGTGCAGTCGTCCCCTTGAAGAGTCGCACACGCACTCCCAACGAATCAATATGGGTGAAACCGAATGATAACCGGTTAAAATGCAACATGGATTGTGCTCTTTTCTCATCTGAAGGGAGGTTCAACATCTGTGTTTGTTTCTTCAACAACTTGCGCCACTTTATCCAAGCTTATACGATGATTTTTTTTCATCTATTAGCTCGGTAGCTGAATGTGAAGCTATTGCTCTGCAACACACCCTACAAATTGCTATGATTTGTAGTTTCGAGCGGGTCATCTTTGAAAGCGACTATCAAGCAGTTGTGAAAGTGGCAATTAATGGTCGTTTTTATAAGAATGATAGGAGCTTTATTGTCTAGTTGTAGGTCTCTTTTGTCCTCTAATGCCAGTTACAATCTAGCTCACAATCTTGCTAATGTCTGTATTACAATCTAGCCCCATTATTTTCTATTATCCTCTAAATTGTATTTCCTCTATTATCTTGAATGAAATGAGTTATCCTTGCCATGAGAAAAAAAAAATGGAAGTAAACATTTGAAAAAAAATTCACTGAACATATTCGATAACTTTTTACCAGTTTTTCAAAACATAATGTTACCGCATAATTATGTCCTGAAATCTACCAAAATTTGCTATTGAATAGCTCATAAAATTGTGTTAATCTGAAATAATCCACAGCAAGCTTCCGCATTCAAAGGGATAGGCTAAACAAAATATCCAAGTTTCTTATGTTCTCAATAGCATTGAGCAAATGGATAGCTACATGTTTCGGTTTACTTCATTTTTTTACTCAGCTTCGGCTCATTTCATGAAACTATTGCACATCTTTACAGTTTCTTATGAACATGTCTCTCTTGATCCATGCCTACAAAATGAACTGCTAATACACATAATTCGATGTGGTTAAGTTTCTACCATGTCGTCTCGCCGGAACAGGCTTGGCTTGTGGACTTGGCCTTTCTAAAATCCAGCAACTGCTGCTCTCTTTGTATATCAGCAGCAAGTTTAGAAGTTTCCCATTGAAGCTTCCTCACCACATCTTCAGCTTCAGTATAATCTGGAGGTACATCGGATTCTCCGGCAATTAGAGGAAACTTCACTTCTACATCTTTTCTGCAGCCAGAGAAAATTCATTGATTAGAAGACCCAAAAAAGAAACACAAGTCAATCCTCAGATTAAAGTAATTAGAGTATGAGAAGGAAAGATGATGTGTTAATGTGGATAAAAGAAAGCATAAATAAAGTCGGTATTAATGACTATTACTGCTTATGATTTTCGCTACGAAACCTAGATATTCTATAAGTTTATTTCCGAACAACAACAATTGTCCAAACGTCAAAAATTGTCCAGAGGGCCTAGGTTTAATGATTTCATTTGTGTATCCACACTGACAAGCTTATCATGGTAATGCATGAAAGTTTTCATATTTCAATGTTTGGCAACATATAAATACGTGTGTGATGCACACAGGTGGGTTTATCATAATGCCTAATTGGAAAAATACAAATCAACTGAATCAATGAAACATGATTTTTATGATATTATTTAAATTTGCAAATTTGAACTGCGGAATATATCCCTCAGATGATTACTAACAAAATGGAGGTCTACTACCACGAAAGAGAATAATCTAAATCAAGATTGCATTAAAAGAATATTATTTTAATACTGACCTACTACCAAGAGCAAAGATACCACATTTCCTGATCATTCCACCATCTAATGACAATGCTCCATCAGTAATGCATGGGAGAGCAAGTATCATTTCGTTCCGGGTTTTATATATTTGTAGACGAGAAAAAAGGCTATAGAAGAGCGTCTCTCTAAGACCATGCCCACTGGCAGTAAGAAAAGACAATCTATTTGAATCCAGATGTATCATGTTCACTGCATAATCAAGAAACCCGGGCGGGCACTCCCCATTTGGCAATCTCGGCTTCGGAATAGCCAGCTTCTTTTGTGGATCGTTGTCAACAAAACCTCCAACAAATGGTCTGAAATAAAACAAGCACAACAGTACTTTAAAATTTGCAAGCAAAGTGATTTAGCAGTTCAGTATTCTAAATTTTATGTGTGTACTTATAATGCGAGTTTTTCACGTCTTATGTAGAGTGATATACAGCAAGACCATGCACAGGGCTGCAGGAAATGGTCCTAAATAAGGCCTCTGTGTATATCACTTTCTACATGAATCAACAGTGAGAAAAACTAACATGCGAAAATGAGCACACGCACACAAAAACTCCAATTATAACTTGCCTTAAATCTTCAAGACATATGACAACAAATCGGCCATTAATTTTTTTTCCAGTTGAAGACCCAATTCCATGCAAACCACCATTACTGTTTATTGTGCCTTCTGGGTCATACTTCTCCAGAGCTTTAACCCCTTCATTAGTACTGCACACAATTGCAAGCATTGTCTCCAAACCCACATACTCAGAAAGAATCCTGTTTTAGACGAAATTGACACTTTTAAAAAAAATTAATAATAATAAAAAGTAGCTTGTTTTTCATTGCTTAGCTAGTAAGAAATAAGCTAGAAAAAATTGGAGTGTGCTAAATAAGTTCAAAGATTTACACTAGCATTAATGTGTTTCGAAACTTAACTAATTCTGTTACATGAATGGTCTGCATGATGTATTTAATCTATATAAACAACAGTGGCAAGCGGGTAACCCCAAAATGATATAGCGGTATAGCAGGAAATGATACAGCTGCTACATCGAAGTTTAAGGAAACAATATAAGAAATTTAGATCATAGTAGCAAACACGTATAAAAACGCAAGAATAGAAGAATAAACTAAATTAAACACAATCATAACTAATATTTAAAATTTACTGCTGTTACTAATATTCAAACCGATACAAGATAAGATTTAGCATCCAAGGCTTGTAATAACTCAGAATTTAAAATAAATACAAGTTATTCCATCAAATGGAATCACTAACTGCGAGTTCTTCCTCACCAATCATCATTATGTTCACTCTTTTTACTACTAGACATTGTTTATTCTGCATCCTCCTATTCTCGTTGAGTGTATTTTCAGGATTTTCAAAAGATCCATCATAGCAGCTATATCTATCCGCTGCTCGAAACCGTGATGCAAGCATTTAGCGCTGCGCCTCAATTGACTAGATAGATTTTAATTATCGTATTAAACAGAATAACTAGTAGATACCATAATAGTCAACCTCGGATAGCAGTGCGTAGCGGCCGACCCCAAAAGCGATATAACAAATAGCGGTCACCAATATTTGACTTTTTTTTTAACAAATTACATGAATAATGGTATAAAGTATAAACAAACTTTTTTTTTGCTAAGTTGGTGCTCACGTATTGTATCGGGATGCCCTTGCTTAATTACCAAGCTGGGCAAGCATAAACAAACTTATATATTTCTAAAAAATAAATACTATATTTAATATAAAAATAAATATAACACTCAAATCTCATGAGACATTCATAAAACAAAACACCAAAAAACAAAAGATAGAGGAACAAATAAAAAAATCATAAAAACAAGAGAGACCATGAAACAGAGGAGGAAAAAAAGAAAAAAGAACAGAGAAATCATACAACAAAGTCAATTTGGTTTTAAGAATCCCCAAAATGCCCTAAAAATCAATTTAGAAATTTGAAAACCATACAAAATTAAAAATAGGGTCAATTTGGAAATTTTCAACTAAAATCAAATAGCGGCTGAAGTGGCCGCAATCTCATTTCGCAACGCTACGACGATTAGCGTAGCGGTTCATCACCACTACGCTACGCGCAGCCGCTATAGCGCCGCTATTGACTACTATGGTAGATACGCATGCCAAAATCTGGAAAATTAAATGAGACCACAACAGATATTTCCAGCTGCAAGAATGAAGCCAAATGAACAAAAGGGTGTAAAGATATAAAGAAAACAATATATGATATCTACCTGCTCAAATCATCACTCTCAACCTTGGCAAGGGTTGCCACAACACCCACAACATCCTTTACAAATGCCAAATTTGATGTCTGAGTATTGGCTTTTATCCAACAAAATATGTTAGCAGCAGAGTTCTCTTTCTTCAATATCTGTTCCACTGTTTCCTCTTCAGTATGAAATGCACCATTCCCATTCTCTGATTTAGTCACATAAGTTGAATGGTACTTTCCAAGGCTCACTAAAAAAAATTGAATGGTACTATATCAAAGTCTTCATAAAAAAATTATCTCCCAAAGCAATTCATATAATTGAATGGTACAATATCAAAGTCTTCATAATTTTTTTATCTCCTCAAGCAATTCATAAAAATGCACTAAATTAGGGTTTATCACTTAAGATATCTAATTAATCTTAAATTATAATCACACTCAAAGTAGTCAAAATCTCTGTTGTCAATAGCGGCCACGCCGCCCGCTAGAGCGTAGCGGGAAAAATCAGCCCACTGCTCCTAGCCGCGACGGAGCGTGTCGTATGTGAATAGTGGTTAAAGCAGCCCGCTATCCAGAAGTGCGGGGCGGATTCAATGCTGCCAAAGCGGCCGCTACACACACACCACGCAGAAAGATGGTTTCGCCCATTACTTTAAACTGTTTTAAGGGTAATTTTGTAATTTTTGAAACGTTAACTTCATGAATTATGAATACTTTATGAATTTTAGTATTAAATATATTAGTGTCCGCGCCACAAAATAGCACCCGCTACGCGCCCCGCTCCCGCACTGCACCAATTTTTAGGGTGGCCGTGCCGCATTTCGGCTTTGACAACAGAGGTCAAAACCGGGGATTTTATGTATAATCCTGAGGGGAGGTAAGGTTGCAAATCATAGAATTGTTACATTAATCCTAAGATTATACAAAATTCATAAAACTCAAATATATGCATATAAAATAGCATACATAGGAAAAAGAACACTTTTAATACATTAAAGTTCATAAGCATAACTCACATAACATAACAACATAGTTGCATAATTCTCAAAATAACTAAAACTAGTCTCAAAAACAACTAAATAAAACTCAAGTTAGTGCATACATGATGCACTTAAACTAGTCTCAAACAGCTAACCAGAAAGTTTCGAACAAAACAATAAATCATGATCCTGGGTGGATTTTACGATTAACGGAAGCGATTATACAGGATTTCACTCATTTAGGATTCTGGTGTAGTCATGAATCATGATCCTTCAAAGCAACATTAATACGATTAAAATCCCGATTTTGACTACCATGATCAGTCTCATAAATCAAAATAATGAATTATTCCCTGAAACAAAACAAGTGCATACATGGATGAATTTCTAAACATACTTTGTAAGTCGACAACCGATTCAGTTAGGCGATTGGATTGAGAGTTAAGGAACTCAATATTATCTTCATGCTTTTTGATTTGATCTTTGAAGTTGTCTTCCTGCTTTACGATGCTCTCACTATTCTTATCAGTAAAGTTGTCTTCTTGCTTTATGATTTTTTCTGTTAGATCCTCCTGAGCAATGACAAACAACAACAACGACATGAAACCATGGACAATGTAAGAACATGCAATTCAACCAATTCTAGGTTCTGAAAAGGAACACATTCAGTAATGGGTCTAAAAGTAACCCAATTCATTCCTAGAAACCCTAAAATGAGTTTGGTGAATAACCCATTTTTGCGGGAAGTAAAAAGGTGACAGCTTTATGAATCAATGTTAAGGTTTAAGCAAAATAATAAAATAATATGAAATGAAAAATGAATGAGAGAGATAACATACCTGGTGGCTGGATTGAGACATGTCGAAGGGAAGCACAAAGCGGCGATGACTCAAAGAAAAGATACTCAAACTTGTGAAACACAAAGCGAAGTGAAACACAAAACCTCGTTACTTTGTTCCTTGGATTTCGCCACTCAAAATCAAGGGTGCATTTAGAATGGGAAAGTTATTAATTTTTCAATTTTATTAAGCCATGGATATAATATATTTATAATTCAGCGGCTAAGATTGAAGAAGGGACACTGATTATGCATTTTTATTTTGTCAAAATTTCTTCATTAAGTATTTATATTTATTTGTTTGTAATATTCTTTGCAAGTCAAATTGCTATTTTATGAGTATGGACAATATGTTTAACTACTTTCCCAGCCATAGCATAGCAACAATCTCCACAAAAAAGTATTATATCTTTTTTTGTTACAAAGATAATAAACAAACAGGAAAAGAAAAGAAAAAGGAAACAAGCCAACACTAGCAAACTATTCCCTAAGGAATAAAGTTTCTATGGTGTCGTCGTAAAGAAGAATGTCAAGCCTTAGAGGAGGAGAATTAGCATGAAGAAGAGAGCCTCATTAGAAGAGTTACCAAATTTCGCAAAAAAAAAAACTATGCATTGACTTCCTAAGGGTGTGACAAACCGTGATATTATTATCAAGAATCGACATATCTTGTATGTTTTGGATAAGAATCGCATAAATGTCGAACTTCTCGACATGACCATTAAGAAGATTAATACAAACAAGAGAATCCGAGTAACAAACAAGCTTATCAACCCTCAAATCTTTAGACACGACCAGACCGTGATAAATGACAGTATGTTCAACCAACAAAATATCAGACAAACTAGGAATGAATCCGAAAAAGGCCGATATAAACCGACCATCATTATTGCGCAAAATCCCTCCATAAAAAATAATATATCTAACTCGTAATATATGTTCTCTTTACCTTTTTTTATCTCAAATTATTTATCTTTTTTATGATATAAATGCAACATTTCTTATTCTTTTTCCATAAACATACTCTTATTTATTCTATTTCAATCATTGACGAAAATTTCACCTGTCATTTGCGTTGCCATTGTTAACATTTGTATTGCTATTGTCACGGATATTCCGTTCGCAATATGTGCTACAATGGATGTATATACATTGTCCACAAATGAAATATTCATGACGATAGTAACACAAATGGAGGGCAAGAATGTTCATTTTTGAGTTTGATTAAAGAAAATATTCATTTGAGTTTTACTTTGTTATTAAGAAAATAAATTGTATTGTTGATTTTAATGATCAAATATGTTTCATTTACTAAAATACATTTATTAATTATATCAGTGGAGTGGTTAATTGGTTATATGATTGAAATAAAATAAATAAAAGTATGTTAATAGAAAAAGAATAAGAAATGTTACATTTATATCATAGAAAAAAGACAAATAATTTGAGATAAAGAAAAATGGTAAAGTGAACATCTATTACAAGTTAAAAATGTTGCATTTAGTCTAGAAGTCCTAGCTCAACTAACAAATGTCGAAATTGCAAGGTCGGACGTCGTGACCTGGGTTCGAACCCAGGATCTCACAGTTGTGTGTGAGTTTAATTTCAGTGGATTACCATTTCATCTGAGACAAAAAAAAATGTTGCATTTATATCATAAAAAAGATATTAACGGATATTAATTGTGTCCAATGGAACGTAGGACATGGCAGATGATTGGATAAAAAAAATATTTTTTTATTTAATTAGTCCTTCAATTTGAGGAGAAGGTTTTTGTTGTTGGAGTTATTGAATAAACCCTAGAAATTTTTCAAGATTGAAGAAGAAATTGTTAATAGGGATGAACTAGAAAGGAAACAAAGAGAATAAATAATAAAAAAATATTTATTTTATTTAATTATTTTTAAGGAAGATGTTGAGTCATAACTCTCGAGTTTCTTCTTTCAAAAAAAATAATAAAATCTTGAGTTTCCTCTTAATTTTAAGCACATTTAAAAAAAAAAATGCCTATAAATATAAGCACTTGGTAAATTACTAGGTATGTTTATTGGTTTTTTTTCCAAACACAACTCTATTTAACACTACTAACTTATCTTAAAATATAAAAAGACAAATTAAATACATATATAGACACATTAATTACAGTATAAATTTTTCATAATATTTATGTTTTTTTTTTCAAGAGGACTTGTAATAAGGGACGGAGTAAGTATTTCTTTTAAAACAAATAACACAAATGAGACGAATGATAGGGTTAGGTGCTCATGATATTGACGCACCACCATATATATCTCTCGAGGCCCCCAAAAAATAGTGAAAAATGATAAACACGTGCAAGTTTACCCCTCATTTAGCTCATGATAATTTGTATGTGGTGCTTGTGGACCATTTGAACTTCAATTATACGTAGGAGTTCTAGACTAGTGGTAGGCATGCGGTCACCACTGATTTGTACCAAGATAAACTATACAACAAAACCAAAATGATATCCTAATAATTAATATGTGGCTTGACCTTATCATGCACAATTCCTTCCTCATGTGGATTTGAGCAGTTCTTACTTGAACTTTTGTATTAATGGATCCCACAATTTGCTTTCTGTGGCCTTAATGTCGACATGCATGCACCATCACACTCGCACACACAAAAGAGAAAGAAAAAATAACATGGTTTGGTAAATTTGGCTTACCATGACCATCTTCACACATGGCCGTGCTTAATACTTGTGTTTTGTTACATAAACGAACCCCACATCCCATCCATAGAGTTAAAGGGGAAAAACACATGATTCTTTAAACATTTGCAATTAGGATTTTCATCCTAGACAATCCAAAGTGGAATAAAGGGTACGATTTATGTTATGGGCATAGGAAGTTAATATGACACCAAAAGAACCGTGTTCTGTACTGCGTTTTGCTTTACGGCCCCTAATTGTAGTCACATTTTGTGTTACTTTAACCGTTCCAGCTGATTCTTTGTCGGATGGAATTTATCCCATGATACCATTTGAAAGTCGTGGTATTTCATTGAAAGATGTTTAATTGAAAATACACTTTGAAGGAAACTAAGTGCATGTTTGAATTAATTTATAAATGTTGCAAACTATTATCCTAATTTCATAAAACTCGTAATTCTAAAAGGGGTTAATAGTGTTTTATCCTTCTGTAATATAGGTTATTTTTGGTTTTACCCCTTGTAAAATATTTTTTTTGGATCTTGTCTTTGTAATTTGAAGATTTTTTTGTTTTAGACCTTCATTGAAAATTTCACCCCTATAATCTGAGCAAATTTAGGTTTACCCCCTCGTAATTTGAAAAAATTTCGATTTACCCCTGTTAATTTGAGCAAATTTCAGTTTATCCCCCGCAATATCTTCGATTTTGTACCGTCAAAATTCATGAAAGTCCAAAACCAAAAATCTTCAAATTACAAGGACGAAATCCAAAGAAAATATTTTACTGAAGATAAAACCAGAAATGATTTATATTACATGGGGTAAAACACTATTAACCCTTCTAAACATACACCCCGCAAGTTTTCACAAAAATGACAAGGATATGTAAATTGGTAAACTGAAGATGGGCAAAGAAACATAGTTGTCAAAATTCAAATTGATATGGAAAAGAATATAAGTGAAATCATAAACTAAGTATTTGAATCAAGGTGGTTAATGAGTTTCCCATAAAACAAATTGTTTGAGAAAATTTAAGTTTGATTTTTGTATAAAACAAATTTTTATCAGATTTTATTTACTTTTCGATCAAACTCATAATTACTCGGATCAACATGTTCATATATACGCTTGATAAATCAAATCAATGATCTTTTTATCACTTCAATCTTTGAACTCACTATCCAACCACAAAATCAACCTTAACCATATGGTTTTGTCTCCCTTTCTTTTCTTTTTTTCTTTTATCAAAGTTCATCCTTACCTTCAATCACTACTAAAAGGAAACACACGAAATTTCCCCTCAAAAAAAAAAAAAAAAAAAACA
>Ga0099826_10003326_pt1 | contig 10860 bp, 8 predicted proteins | sample Mtrugardesep15_FD_76830 | JGI IMG/M metagenome (GOLD analysis project Ga0099826, IMG submission 76830) | Root nodule microbial communities of legume samples collected from California, USA - M. trunc garden sep15 | ecosystem: Host-associated > Plants > Roots > Nodule | place: USA: California...
AAGAAAGTGCTTATCGCAAACACCATATCAGTAAAATAAATTACCTAGGAAAAACCTTTTTAACGTGCTTATCGCACTTTTCACAAAAGAACATAGATGAATCTGGTATGACAGCCTTGGAACACACACAAGCAGTGTACCAAAAGTTTTCCTTGTTCACCACTCTCTTGATGGTACCAAGAACAACAAAGACAGAATCCTACCAACAAAAGAGTAATAGTTATTTATTTTAAATGAGACTTGAATATGACTTATTCATAACATTCAATCAGCAAAAAAAAAAGAATGAACTTGGATAAAGTGTGAAATAAAATGCTCATATGAAGTTGTTATTTATAAACAAATACAAAAAAAAATGGCAGATATCATTGTTAAAACACATATAATTGTCTATCATTGAGATTTGAAAAACTAAACTGACATCAATAGATTAATAACTCACAACTGTGGCATCCTTAAGGCCTTGCATGGTAGTTCTAGGAGTATTATACATAAACTCTTCCTTTGGGTCAACTCTGGGTTCAGGTAGCAGCTGAGTTAGAGACAGTGGTGAAGGTGTATCAGGAGTCTCAGGAAGCCTAAGACACAACATTAAAATGTATTAAAAAACATCAATAAATGTACTTTATTGCAAACAAAATAGTTATGTAAAGAAAACAAATTCAAAGTCAAACAGATTAATACCTATTCCTCATGGTCACACCATCAGCACATGTTGGGTTGAAAATAACTCGTGTACAATTCAAACAATTCTGAACATGAATCTTGTCTATAATGAAAAGGATATGAATGATATTAACTTAAAATGTTCACATCAAAACAGATAAAAAAAACACTAATAAAACTACAATGTTGACTTTAACAATCAAAACACATTTATATTGTTAACCTTACCTTGAAAGAGTTTTGCTTTAGCAAGTTGAATGATAACAATGGCATTCTGGATATCCCCAGTTGAAATAAAATTATTCAAATCATCCACATAGGTACCAAACAAAGTACATTGAACCTTACTCCTAAAATAAAAAAAAACATTTTATATATGTAACATAACTATAACTCCAACAAAAAAAAAGAACAACAGTATGAGTTAGAACATTACCCAAGTGATTCCAACTCAATGACATTCAGCTTGTAAGTCTTACCACCCTTTTGTATTTCTCTTTCACTACCAACACCAGTCAAGAATCCACAGAGGTCTGAATTAAACAACAAACAAAAACAACTTAAATAAACATGAAACATACAATACATTGGAGTAAATATCCTATAAAGGCAAAAAATAACATCATAAAAATATATTATTACCAGGCAAGTAATCCGTATCATAAGAACCTCCAACAATTTCAGGGATTGGAACAAAATTATATGGAGACTTGAGGATTGAGAGAGTTGGGAGAAAAACAACCTTACTGCTAAACTGAAAGTTCAATTTGAAAGGGTGTCTAGTGGTCCTATAGTTACCCCCATTGTTAGCCACCCCCATATTCTCAAAGCTAAAGCATTTCCCTTCAAAAATGTCGTTTTTGAACTTGTAAAGAAGGGTTTTTTTGATGGTAGCATGGATTCTGCTACCAGCTTCATCCATCAATACCATCTCACTCGAGAATGGCAAAGTGTTCCTGTTAAAGTCAGAAACTTGCCATAATCGAATGACCTTAGCCTTCAAATTCCAGAAAGTTTTTTCAGTTGATATTTCAGAAATTGGAGAAAACTCAGCAAGATTAGCCATTTGATTTGTTTGGAAAATGTTAAGTTGTTTTAAAATCAAGAATTATAAGGCCCCAAAATTAAAGTTACTTGAATGCAAAAGTTAATGGAGGGAGAAAGAAAGCAATGCAATGTTAACACTTTGCAAAAGCTGGGGCAATTTTGACAGACACACAATGACCCATTTTATACTAAAATTCTAGGGTTACAGAAGGATTAAAAAACAATAAAAATTGGGGGGGAAAAATTGAAATCAGATTGGGCTGAAAAATTTACCTCCAATTTTTGAATTTCAATTCATCCTTATCTTCAATCGCATCATCCAATACTGATTATAAGAGATTTGGTTTGAACAATTTCAGAATTAACTTGGGGTGAAAACACCTTGAATGGCAAATCTTGTTTTTGGGTGAAGAACGACGGTGACGGGTTGGAGATTCCTTCATCAATTGGGAAATATTGTAGCTGGGTTGATCAGATGGGGTTTTGATGGGGTTTGTCTCATAGCAAATGTTTTTGTTCATTAGGAGGGTTAGGGTTTGTGATTCGGCGGAGATGAAGGAAAAGAGGGTATCTTTTCAGAAATTGCATTTAATGAAACAGTAAAAGGCTGAAACGGGTTAGAGCCAGAGCTGGGCCGGGTTAGTTAATGGGCCAAATTCTGAATTAGATTTTTGTTGTTTTCCTAAAAAAAGGCCCGATAGCAACCTTTCTTGGAGGGAAATCAACTAATTTAAATATTTGTTCCATTAATTGAAATTTGATCATTTAAAAATTATGAAAAATTATGGATTACATGTTTTTCTGCCCCTAGTTACTATTTTTGATGATAAAAAGAGCTTTCAAGAAGTGCTGATTTGGCAATGGGTGCTTAAGAAATTGACACATTGGATTGGAGGTCTAAAACATGCTTCATGTTTGTATATTATTAAGATAAGATATATAGTTGAAATTTGAATTTTGAAATTTTTTTTAAGCATGCATATGACGTAAGGATCAACTAATTTAGGATATTAATCTAACTGTTAATTTGCAGAAATTTTATTTAAAATTTGAATATTGACCAATTCGAAAATTGACATATAAAAACTTTAAACATGAAGTTTTAAGAAGAGTTTACTTTAAAGTTTCAAGTCGATACAATCGAACCAATTCATGTGGTTTTTTCAACAACACAACTCATTTTATTTTATTTTTGCTACGCAACTTACATTCCTATATTTTTTTGCAACAATATATTTATTTTATTAAAAGGTTAATGTTTTTGAAGTATTGTAAGGGTTAAGAAAATGAAACTCGGATTTATTGATTGAACAAAGGTCTATATTTGTGTACACTGTAATGACAATGACAACTAGAAGAGGTAAAGAAATAGCATAACAGAAAGAGACTCCCGAACTAATTAATCATATCTTAAAGTTCATAACAACTATCAAAACTACACCGAGTAAAATTATCTTGGATTTTTGCACCAAAATAGAAAATTACTTAGATTTTTAAAGAAGAAACTATAGTTATTTTCTGTCAGATGACAAATGGAGTTTTTCTTTCTCTTTCACATAGTCGGTTAGCCATATGATACATATTATAAAATTGTTAGTAAGACTCACTTTCTGACCCTCTATCTAACCATCAATTTTTTATTAGATAAATGTCTTGTAACTATAGGTAGAATTCATTTCTAAAATGTATGCTCATTATACAATCATAAGACAATTTTTAGACAATTCTCTCTTATACCAATATTGTATTATTACTCGCTCTCCTTCTTTCTCTATGTTATTTTTGTTCCAAAAAAGTAAAGAGAAGTTGTTGTTTTAAATTTTGTCTAAAACATGATAGTAGAAATATCATTTCTCAAATAATAAATATAAGGCACACATCATTAACTAACCATGACATATTTGTCAACAAAAATTCACCAAAAATATAATATTTGTCGATAAAAAAATGACTAACCCACGCCTTTTGGGTTCTCTTTCCGTCCATCCATGGGTGTCTCAGGAGGTCTTCTTATTGTGTGGAATAGTGTTGAGTTTGATATTTAGTCGTCTTTTTCTGATGATCACTTATTGCTGATTAATGGTAGATTTTTATTGTCTGGTGAATAGTTTTTCTTGATTAATATATATGCTCTTTGTGAGGTGGCGGCTCAACAGGCGTTATGGGATAGGTTATCTTTGCGGATTGGTAATTATGTAGGCAATAATTTCTTTGTATGTGGGGATTTTAATGTGGTTCGGAACGCATGAGAAAGAAGAAGCGCAGGGTCCAGTATTCGATTGTCGGTTAATTGAGGAACATTCTTTGATAAACCTTTTGCTCATTGGTCGAAGTTTTACGTGGTATATGGGTGATGGCAAGTCTATGAGCATATTAGATAGATTCTTGTTATCAGATGTGTGGTGTGTTGCTTGGTCTAATTGGATACAGATGGCTCAGTTGAGAGGTTTGTTAGATCATTATCTGCTTGTTTTATCTGTGAATGAAGAGAATTGGGGTCCTAAGCCTTTTCGGTTGCTCAAATGTTGGGTTGATGTTCCTGGGTATAAGTAGTTTGTTAGCAATAAGTGGAGGTCCTTCAAGGTTGAAGGGTGGGGCAACTTTGTTTTGAAAGAGAAATTAAAGTTATTGAAGACAGAGTTGAAAGAGTGGCATCAGTAACATACGAGTAATTTAGTGATCAAAATTTCTTCTTTGAAGGATGGTATTTCCTTACTAGATTGCAAAGGGGAGGATGAGACTCTTTTAGATATGGAGCTTGAGGAGTTAGGTGGTTTATCTCTTGAATGGGGACGCTAATACAAAATTCTTTCATGGCTAAATGTCTAGTATGCATCGAGGTAACTTAATTTCTTCCTTTATTGTCAATGGGGCGCGTATTGAAGGTGTTCAAGATGTTCATCATTTTGTGTTCTCCTATTTTATGGCTCACTATAAGGCTGCAACTATGGAGTGACATAGGGTAGAAAAACTTTATTTTCGTATGTTGCCTCTCTGTGATAGTGTGGCTTTGACAAAACCATTTAGTTTAGAAGAAGTTAGAGCAGTTGTTTGGGATTGTGATAATTTTAAGGCACCGGGTCCTGATGAGTTATTTTTGGTTTCATAACGGACTTCTTGGTGGAGTTGAAGGATGATATTATGTGGTTTGTTACTGAATTTCATCGGAATGTGAAGCTAACCAAAGAAATTGAATCATACAACACAAATTTAAAAGCCTACATTTTACCAATTGAGCTAACAAATAACTATACATGAATTGTAACATAATTAATGATAAATAATAACATAAACTATTTGGCTCGATGTATTTTTCGTTTGTTAAGTTATTTTAAGGTCTAAGCCTATGCTTTAGTAACAGGTTTTGGGTTAGCCCTAAACATAAGTTCATAAGCACTTCTGAGTTTGTCTGAAAGAGCTTACAACAACGACTCAATGAGGAGAAGAAACAAGAAAGATGTCGTTGAAGAGATGGAAGAGAGTTTTGTGGGTTTATGACCATTTCTGGTTGAATGTAGTGGTGATAGTGGGTTTATGTGTTTTTGGGTTTTGATATAGTGGTGATAATGAGAGAGATGGTGTTGGATATGATAAGGATTTGTTGGGTTTAACTTCTTGTGAAAGAATATGTTTTCTTGTTCGATGTGTGATTAAATGATGGAGATGGTGTTTAGTTTTCTAAGATTTGAGTTTAGCTTTATATATTATTTTTTTTGGGTTGTATGTTGAAGGTTTATGAAGATGGACGATGAAGATAGAGTTAAAGAAGGAGAGAAAAAAAGAAGATGAAGAAAGAAAAAAAGTAGTAGAAGAAGAAGCTCGGGTGATTCTTTCTTTTTTTATAGTAAGAATACACACGTTGGCAATTTAATTTAATTTAATTTTTAAAAAAATACACAATTGACATCCTTGCCACTTAAGTGACGTGACACATAGGTGTTAACCGAGTCAAAAATGAGGTTTTACCAAAAAAATGTAAAGTAAGGGTTGAATATGTCATTTTTTAATAGAAAGCAAAATCGCAACATTTTGAAACATCGTTCGTCTCAAACTGAAAACAAAATATCAATTCCGTCCCAAAAATGTAAATAATATTTTACATAAATAATTGTGACATAATATAATCGCAAATTTCATCCCAGTTTAATTATTTTAAGACAGAAAATATTTCCGTCACAAAATTCCATCTTAATTTAATTTTTTCTTTGTGGTGAAGCTTTTGTTTAGCTTTAATTTTCATAAGCTCTCCGTAATAACTTATCTTATAAAAACAATTTATATCATATGCAAAGATTTTGATTTGATTTTTTTTTTTGGCTTTCGCACCGGTTTCCGACCCACCAATGGTGGACGACTAATCCGGCTCGTGCGTAGAGGCATGCGCACTGGTCAAGAGTTGTTTCCCTGGGATTCGAATCCGGTATTCTCCGGATATGTCCTTGGAAGGAGTTCCTTGCCACTGGAGCCCAAATAACTTTGTTATTTTGATTTGATTTTAGGTTTTGCTATATAAATTAGCTTATACATAAACACACACGACAAGTGTTTATGCAGAAACACTTAATTAAATTGCTTATCCAAATAGGACCTTAAACTATCAAAAGTAGAGAATACTAAATTCTCTAGTTTAAACTTCAACCCACACAAGTAAGTTCAACATGAAACTTAACAACAGTACTGTGAGCATTTTCCATTTACAAGTAGTAGTAACATGTAGACATTCTTAGCACATATAGTCAACATCTCATGTTGGATTGGAGACAACACCATAAGTATTCATGTTACTGTACCTAAATTTTCTTCAAAGCTTTCTAATAGCCCCACTAATTAATTTTAGGATTAAATATGTTGTTTGTTGGTCATGTAAACATAGAACACTCTAATTTTAGTTCATGTAACCTTCTTTTATGCTTTTTATCCTTGCAGTTTCCAAAAAACATCAATTTTGATTTTTTTTTAGTTTGAAAATGCTGACATCAATTTCAAAGATGTTAAACTTTTTGCCCTCACACAACTTAAAATTCTTGGATTTTACTAACTTAAGTTCAATTTCTATTATCATAGCATAATAATGATATTCTTATCCAAATTAAGATTTTGGTGATTTTATTGTTACATGGGGACATGACACAAGTCAATTTGATTCAGGACACAAATAAGAACAAAACATTCATTTGAAAAAAGTACTCTAGGCACTACTTACAATTTGATTATTTGAATTTTCCCTTCTTTTTTTTTTAATAAACTGAAACAAACATGATCAGAAAGAAACACAATTATGGGCTTGAAAGTGTTATTTGGTTCGGTTGTTTTGTAACCTAGCATGTATCAAATCACACCTTCATCCAGCGATCAAACCCCACAAGAATTGGATAGCAAAACAAACATGGGATATGGGCACTTAATGTATATCTCAATATGAGATTTTTCTTGTGATTGTGTTGAGACAAAGTCATGTGATGTTAGAATCTCTTCATTGGTACCACATGTGGTGAGCTACCCTGGTACATGGTTGTCTACATCAATAATGTCTGCAACATTTTGTATTCAATTATCAATAGAGTGTAGCACAATTGACGAATACTTGAGTCTCTTAAGTATGAGATCATGTATTTGATTCATGATCGGTTTCTATGGAAAAACACTTATCGAAAGAGACCATTTTTTTATTGGATCAACGTACCTCGAATGATTATGGATCAACATGAAAAACGGTCTCTTTTATTAAGTGTTTTTTCATACAAGAAAATGATCTCGCGTTATTTGGTCTCTTAAATATGTAGCTTATTAAAATTGCGGTGAAATCAACATCAAAATTGCGGTGTTATTTTGATTACGGATCCATCAGACAAACCAAAAAAATATTGTATACAATTATTTGTATATTAGTTTTTCCCTATTAATTGATAGTGTCTACTTTTTTTTTTATGAAAAAGATATATTGTAACACAAGTACTAAATACTTAAACCTCTTATAGCTTGTTTGGTTATGCGTCTAAATTATCAATCTCATGTTTCGATGTTGATTTCACCGCAATTTTACCAAGCTACATATTTGAGGTTCACACTAAATGCAGGGTTGCGTTGACACACGCCGCTGTTGTACCAAACATTGACTTAACCATTTAATTCAAAGTTCGATCTTTCACGAGTGCGTATGGAAAACCTACATTAAAAAAATCGTTAATATATTCATGATAGGTTCAATTTTTCTTATAAGAAAGTTATGGTAAAATATTTGGATTCTGTACCCACATAAAATCATTTGAATTATTGAGACTTAGTATATTGCTAATAAAATCACATAGTTTCTAATCATGTACAGTGTAATCTAGTGAATCTAACCCCTCATCCCACAAATTATATGTGATTCGAGTAGGACACCCTCAAGATCCATGTGCTATCTTTATGTGTTGACCCCTGGATGGTGGACTACACAGTGATCTTAGATTCCTTAGTAAGTACATGTATCATGATTAATTAAGGTGTAATTTTATATCATCTCAAACACATGTAAAATATACCACCGTGTCCCCATTATAAATTTGATCTTCAACTTGTAACCTTTGTTTTAATATCAAATCAATATATCTTTTTTCCCCCTTTGTATTGTATCAAATGACAAAATTAGTTTGAATAGAAAATATGGAGAAAAAAAAATATACATTACTTGATTCAATAATCGTTGGGCCTTTATCTTTAAAAAAATAGTTTTGGCTTAATCTTGCTATCAATTTTTTTCTCCATATTGTGTGTTTAAATGATAATCCTTGTGATGATTTTTCTTATAATTTCGTGAATACTGATCACTCCATATCATCAAGTTGTATGATCCGTTATTTAAAAGATATCAAATTCACCATTTTAAATACAAAATATGATTAATAATATATTTCTATGCCACTTCCAGTGTTGGAAGGCAAGGATGTTTTGTTAATATATTTCATTTTAACGTCTCAAAAAACAAAATACAAACATACGATGGAAGGAGAAAATCTCAGTGATTTTAAAATAGAGGGTTAATTACATAAATAAGTGAAAATTGAGAGATCAAAATCATAACTAAGTCTTTTTTTAATATGTATAACATACATGTCTAACCAGTTTAATCAAAATCAACGAAAAAGAGAAGCAGACAAAAATCCAATGAATTTATCGGATCATAACTATCGATTGTATAAAATCTTTCACGAGTTACAATCCGATGAACATTTTTTTGGATTATTTCCCAGTTTAAGCAATTTATGGGGCACATATAATAATTCTAAAAAAATGGTTACTTTTATAGGCCCAGCCCAATAATCAATCACACAACAAAGGAATCCATTCATTGCTCTCTCAGTCTCTCTCCTCTCTGCTTCATCTAATCATCTCTCTCCGTCGACGGCGTTGCTCAGTTCACGTCCACCGCCCACCGCCCACCACCACCGTCCCTGCTCAGTTTTTAGGTAATTTCTATTCTCTTCTTGTTATTTGAGTGGCATAAATTTATAATCAAACTGCATAATCACTTTTAGTTTTATAAGTACTGAATCAAAATTTACTTATTTATTTCATAGAGATAAAAACATTGTTATGTTAACCATTTTTTATAATAATCATTGATAGTTTTTGTAAATCTTTGATTTTTAATGTTTTAGTGTATTAGAGGTGTAATTTGTCTGGAATAAGCTTTAGTTTAATGCTGTTAAGTAAATTCTAGTTTAATGTTTTACTTCTAGAGCTGCCGGACCGGAATTGATTTTGGAGGCGTAGAATTGATTATGACGTGTTTGGTTGTTTTCGAGTAGAATTGTTTTAAGTGTATTTGAGGAGTGATTTGTTTGGATTCAAGCTTTAGTTTAATGGTTTTAAGTTTCTAGAGCAGCCGGACCGGAATTGATTTTGGAGGATTAGAATTGATTCTGACATGTTTAGTTGCATTCGAGTAGAATTGATTTTGCCTCCAGAATTAATTCTACTTGAAGCTAGGTAGAATTTAGTTTAATGTTTCAGTGTAGTGAGAAGTAGAGGGATTTTGCCTGTTGTGGTTGAGTCGGGAGGATCAGGGCCGACCCTGACCATCTGCAACCAGGTCTGTGACTCAAGGCTTCAAAAAAATTAGGATCCAAAATTATAGTTATAAGTTATATATTTTTAATGCTCATAAATTTTCATGTTTGTCGCGATGGTCCAATGAAGAATGTACTTTGTTAGCATGAGTGTGATCCCGTGTTCGATTCCCGAAATTGTAAAAAGAAGGAAAATGGGGATCAAACCTAGGTTATGACATTCATTAGACATAAGCATATACCACACATTAGTGCTGGATATTATCATTCGCAGCACACACATGTACACTGAAGAATGAAACTAAAATCTACTTAAAAGCATTGGACTAAAGCTTGACTCCTTACAAATTGCTCTTCAAATACACTCAAACATTATAAATCAAAGATTTACAAGAATTGTGAATGATTATTATAAAAAAAGGTTAACTATGTTTTTTTTCTTTCAAAGAGCTTGAAGTTGTATTTTGATGTTATTGATTAGAATATGACTCTTTTTTGCCTTAGTTACAAGGATGACTACTTTTTTTACGTTATTGATGTTATTTACAGTTTAAATATTGGATGACTCTTTTTAAAAAAATTGTGTTTTTTTTTTAATTAGGGGTCCATTTTTACTATTTGAACATATCTCCAATTTGATTGGGCCGGTCCTGGGGAGGATGACAGCATCACTTACGGAGCTTGATGACGACATTGTCCGCACCATGTCCATAGGAGCCGTTTTTTCCGACTATGTTGGGAAGATATATTCGATTGATTTCCATCGTAAGGATGATTTATTGGTCACAGCTGGTGAGGATGACTCAGTGCGACTCTATGACATTGTTAATGCCAAGTTGTTGAAGACCACTTATCATAAGAAACATGGTACTGATCAAATATGCTTTACTCATCACCCAAGTTCTGTCATATGCTCTTCAAGGTACAATTTGGAGTCTACCGGAGAATCGTTGAGGTATTTATCGATGTATGATAACCGCTGCCTACGATACTTCAAGGGGCATAAACAAAGAGTTGTTTCTCTCTGCATGTCTCCTATCAATGATAGCTTCATGTCTGGTTCTGTCGACCACAGTGTAAGGTTATGGGATCTACG